>OGQK01000218.1_pt1 | contig 37992 bp, 33 predicted proteins | sample 1553221 | NCBI WGS metagenome assembly OGQK01 (sample SAMEA2579996, study PRJEB22360) | human gut metagenome | biome: human gut; feature: human-associated habitat; material: faeces | place: Denmark | collected 2008/2010 | reverse complement strand
CATTGGTGACGGGTTCCCCCGCCAGGCCCACGTTGTTCCAGGTGTCTCCGCTGTCCGTGCTCATGAAGAGCCCGGCGCGGTCCGAACCGACGATGATTTCACGCGGATTCCGGGGATTGACGGAGATGAGCTCCCCGGCGATGAAGGAGATGGGGGACGGGTCCACTTTCACATCCGGGCTGGCGACGGTCCACGTTTTACCCATGTCTTTGCTGCTGAACAGGGCTCCTCCCTGGGAGGTCGGGGCCAGCAGGAATATTTTATCCCCGGCAAGCGCCATGGAACGGACGGTCTTGACGCCCCTGGGCAGCGTGAGGGGCTTGCGGGCGTAAGTTCCGTTTTTGCGTTGCAGCAGGTCCGCGCCGGAACGGTAGCGCGCCACTGCCAGATCCGGGGAGAGCAGGGAATAACCGATGATTTTTCCGGCAGGCATGGCGGCGGTTATCCTGTGCGGCTGGAGTTTGACGGGTTTGATGGAGATTCCGTCCATGGCGGCGGAGAAGATGCCCTTCCCTTTGCCAGGAATGGTCCTGAACGTGATGCCGGCGATGGCTTCCTCCTTCATCGGGATGATGCGCTGCATGCCCATTTCCCATTTTTTCATGTCCGGGGAGGTGAAGCAGGTGAATTCATTGCCGCGCCGCATGATGCGCACCCAGGAGTGGTCCTTGTTCAAGGTGAAGGTGGATTGGCGCCCCGTTCCGTAGTCGCTGAAGTCCGCGCTGCACCGGAGGCCGCGGCCCACGGTCCGGAAGACGGCGATTTCATCGTCATAGTTGGTGGCTCCCGTGTCCTTGCGCACCATGATGCCGGCCCAGCAGTCGTCCCCGGTGTCCAGCGCCTTGTCGCTGATGGAGCTGATGCGGGCCGTCAGCATGAAGTCCCCCTTGATTTTTTTGCTGACCAGGTATTCCCCTTCCCCCACGAAGCGGAAGGAGTTTCCCGCGCCGCTGATGGAATGGGGCAGCCCCGGTTCCCCGCGCAGCATGGCTTCCCAGCCCGGAGTGATGCGGCTCTGGGAATGGACGGAGACGACGGGGGTGTCCACCGTATGGGAACCGTTATAGAAAACGCGCGCCCACAGTTTGTTTTCTCCGTCAAAGAGCATGAGGGGAGCGGTGAAGGGGGCTGTGTCCGCGGCGGCGGCCAGCTTGGCGCCGTTGTAGTATTCCACCTTGTTCACCCGTCCGGAGGAGATGGCTGTTTTCAGTACGCGTTCCGGTCCCTTGCCGCCCACTTCCAGCCTGGCTTCCGGTATGTCCGCCCGTTTGGAGCGCATGAGGCTGGCGAGCGGTATTTCCTCCATGGGGCGGTTGCCGTACTGCCAGCCCACCCACGCCACGGTGAATTCATGTTCCGGCTTTTTCTTAAAGTAGGTCAGCTTGATGGGAGTGACGCCCTTTTCCAGGAAGACGGAGGCGCGCCTTTCCGACGTGCTGTGCAGTCCGTCGTTGTCAATGACGGTTTTTCCGCCGACGTCCAGGCGGCTTCCGTCACAGGTTTGGAGGGCGAAGGTGTAGGCCCCCGTCTGGGGGACGACCAGGAAGCCTTCATATTCAAAGGCGAAGCGACCTTCCCTGGCCCCGCGCAGGGCCGTGTCAAACCCGTGGGAGACTCCGGTCCGCAACGGCTTGGAGAAGTCCAGTTCCGCCAGTTTGGACCATCCGTCCCTGTTTTCCAGGTATTTGTATTCCAGGCCGCTGGACAGTTCTTTTTTGCCGGGCAGCCCTTTCAGGGGAGCTTCCGCGGCGGCCTTGGCGAGTTTCAGGGTTTTCTGCTGGTCAAAGATGTCCGTGATGGTGAGCTTGACGAAGCATTGGGGGATGTCGCGGGGGAGCGCGACAGCTTTGGTGCGTACGTGCGGGATTTGTTCCTCCACCGTGTAAACGGGGGGTCCGGAGTATTGCGGATTGTCAAAGACCTCTATTTTGTACCCGAACTGGGGGGAGGACGTTTCCGCCAGCGTCCAGTCCACGATTACCTGGCTGCCGTCGTGCCGCGCCCTGCCTTCCGCCGCGATGGCGTCCATCACGGGCTTGTCCGGCTGGTTCAGCTTGAACGTGTGCTTGCGGCCCGGCTCCAGGTTTCTGGGGAATTGCCTGTTTTCCGTGTAGGACATGGTCAGGATGGAGTCGTTTTCCGTCTGGTGGACCGTCCAGCCGCTGTATTTCATACCTCCTTCCTTGGGAACGTTGATGGAAACGGTATCACATTTCTCCCACGCGCCGTTGTGCCTGTAAAAGCCCTTGCCGCGCCACAGTTCCCGCTGCTTCCGGCCCCCGTGCCCGAAGTCCTCCAGAAAGCCGCCGTTCCCCTTGAAGCCGGTGGCCGCATAGGGAATGCGGAAGGTGGCGATGTGGTGCCACCGGTTGCCGGCCTGGTCTTTCATCCACCAGCCGGCGTAGCATTCCTTCCCGGCTTCGTCCGCGCCCCAGGTCCGCATGAGCATGGTGTACCACTGCTTGGTCTTGATCCACGGGACGTCGCGCCCTCCGGCCTTTCCGGAAGCTCCTTCACCCACGTATTGCTGGGCGTAGACATGCGGGTTGACGTACACGTTGCGGACCTGCCGCCCTTCGTAAACGGGAGCGGGCCAGAAGGACCACACGGTGGAGGGACGGTAGGTTTCCAGGTTCGTGTTGTCGTTGGCGTTGGCCGCCACGCCAGCATAGAAGTAGCCGCCCTTGGGGAACATGTCCAGGTTCCAGCAGGAAAAGTAGGTGGATTCCGGCCAGTAGGGGTAGAGCAGGTCCACCATGATGATATCGGAACCGGCTTTCACTTCGTCGCCGTACCAGCTGGCGGAGGCGGGAAGCGTTAAAAGAAGCCACAGGGAGAGCAGGAATCTGGTCATGACGATGAAGAGGGGAAAATTTGCAAGAACGTGGAATCGTTCCATTTATCATGAAAAGGGGGGCGTGTGCCAGCGTCAAATGCAAGAACGTGATTCCGGTTTTGTCAGCGGGTGGGATGACGGCGTTTCCATGGCGCACTCAGCCCTTGCTCCTGTTTGCTTGTGCGGAGTAAGTTTTGGAACATGATCCCGCAGGTGCGCATGAGTTTTTTTTTCCGGCAGGCCGCTGTTCCTGCGTGCTGTGCATGCCTGCTGGCGGCTGCGGGGATAAGCCGGGGGCAGGAGAGGGAAACGGCGTCCTCCCCGCTGGAGCCGCTTTCCTGCGTTCATGCTCCGGATGGGAGGGTAACGGTGCGGGGGGCGGCCATGGGAACGGTGTTTACGGTGCGCGCCTATCCCGGGCACGGGATGGATGCGGCGGAGACGGAGAAGGCCTGCATGGAGGCTCTGGCCTGTGCCGTCCGCTGGGAGAAGGTGATGTCCGCCATGGATGCGGAAAGCGGTCTGGCCCGGCTGAATGCCGCGGGAAACGGCGTTTCCGTGCCCGTTTCCCCGGAGCTGGAAAGGGCTCTTCTTCTGGCCCTGGATTATGCCCGGCTGACAAAGAGCTCTTTTGACCCCACGCTGGGTCCCTGCATCCGCCTGTGGAAGAAGAGCCGCCGCCGCGGCGTTCTCCCGTCCAGCGGGGAACTGGAATGTGCGCTCCGGGCGTCCGGATGGGAAAAGCTGCGCGTCAGCAAGGGGACGGCGGTTAAAACGGTTCCCGGGATGAGGGTGGACCTGGGAGGCATCGGCAAGGGGTTTGCCGTGGACAGGATGGCGGAGATGTTGAGAGAGGGGGGAATTAGTTCCTTCTTTATTGACAGCACCAGCGACGTGCTGGCCGGAGCGCCCCCTCCCGGAGAGCGGGGATGGCGGCTGCTGGTAGATGAAGGTAATGGGAAGAATACGGTGTTGCTGTTGAGCCATGCCGCCGTCTCCACCTCCGGGAACGCCCGCCAGATGGTGAAGATTGGCGGCACGGCGTATTCCCATGTGCTGGACCCCCGCACGGGGCTGGGTGTTACGGAAGGCAGGCAGGTAAGCGTGCAGGCGCCTTCCGCTGCGCTGGCGGACGCCCTGGCGACGGCGGGGAGCGTGATGCGTGAAGAGGATTTCCGCTTCCTGGCGGCCGGGTTGCCGGGAGTGTCCGTCCCGGCTTTTTTCCGGAGTTCTTCACGTTCCGCGGAGGGAACGCAGGAACAGGATGGCGCGCAGAGGCCAAGATAAACGGCAGGATGAAAGAAGTGGGGGAGTGGACGCGTTTTTTAAGATACACCTCCATAGACCATTTATGAAATTGTACCGTTTTTTCCTGCCAGCCGTTCTTGGCGCCGCCGTATCCGCATCATTTGGCACGGAGTTCCCGAATCCTTATCCGGCTCCGGAGCCCGGCGTCCGCCTGACTCCTGAAACCCCTCTTTCCCCTTCCGTCAACGGCGCCCGCATTGTTGGAGCCACTCCCGGCGCCCGCGTGCTGTTCCAGGTCCCCGTTTCCGGGGAGCGCCCCATGAAGATTCAGGCGACCGGCCTTCCTTCCGGCCTGAGGATGGATTCGCGCGGGCTGATTACGGGGACCGCTCCGGCGGGGAAAGGGGAATACAAGGTGAACATCCGGGCTTCCAACAGGCATGGAAAGGATGCTAAGGAGTGGATTCTGAAGGTGGGGGATGATTTGTGCCTGACTCCGCCCATGGGTTGGAGCAGCTGGTATTCCTACAGTGAAGCCGTGGGGCAGGACAACGTGTTGAAGACAGCCCGGCTTTTTGTGGAGCGGGGGCTTGTCAACCATGGCTGGACCTATATCAATATTGACGATTGCTGGCAGGGCGAGCGAGGCGGAAGGAATTTCTCCATCCAGCCTAACAAGCGTTTTCCGGATATGAAGGCCATGTGCGATTCCATTCATGCCATGGGGATGAAGGTGGGCATTTATTCCACGCCCTGGATGGGGACGTATGCCGGGTTTATCGGAGGAAGCGCGCCCAACGCGAAGGCGGACTACGGGGAAATGGCCATTCCGGAGAAGGACCGCAAGCAGAAGAATCAAATTTTCGGGAGTTATCCCGGCGTGCATCGCAGGAAGGCGGACAGCGTGGGCGCCGTCTGGCTGTTTGACCGTGACGCCAGGCAATGGGCTGACTGGGGATTGGATTATGTGAAGGTGGACTGGAACCCCAATGACGTGCCGACGACGGAACGCATCCGAAAGGCGCTGGACGATTCCGGGCGGGACATCGTGCTCAGCCTGTCCAATGCCGCCCCGTATGAACAGGTGGAAGAGCTGGGGAAGCTGTCCAATTTGTGGAGGACGACGGGGGATATCCAGGACCACTGGGGCAGCGTCAGCAGCATCGGCTTTTCCCAGGAACGCTGGCAGAAGCACATGCGCCCGGGCCACTGGAATGATCCGGACATTCTCCAGATCGGGAAGCTGGGCAAGCCCAACCAGCCCAATACCACGTTTGTCCAGACGAAGCTGACGCCGGATGAACAGTACACCCATGTGACCCTGTGGTGCCTCCTGTCCGCCCCGCTCATCATTTCCTGTGACCTGGAGCATATCGATTCATTCACGATGGGGCTCCTGACCAATGACGAGGTGATTGCCGTGGACCAGGATCCTTCCGCCCGTCCCGCCCGCAAGGCGTGGCACCGGGGGGATTTCCAGGTCTGGACGAAGGAGCTGTCCGACGGCTCCGTAGCGGCGGGGTTTTTCAATACCGGGAAAGAGAAAGGCGTCCTGAAGGTGAATCTGAAGGAACTGGGGCTCTCCGGCGCGCATGAGGCCAGGGATCTCTGGAAACGCGCCGACCAGGGAACCGTGAAGGGAGATATGGCGGTGGAGCTGAACAGCCATGGAGCGGCCATGTTCCGGTTCAGTAAAAAGAATTGACAGGGGGGCAGGAATGGATGGTTTCAGGGCTGGCATCTTTTTTGGCGGCCAGGGAGTCCGTAAATACCGTGTTTCCGCGCCCGTCCATTCTGTGGGGATAAAGGATGAAATGGATAGCCGGCTTTGCAAGAATAGCCTGGTGGGAGGCGGCTTTAAGAAAGAGGCCGTTTCAGCCTTGTTTGCAGGGGTCTCGTTTCGCGGCAAATCCGCTGCCGCCCTTGCCGCGTGAAAGTCTTTATCTTTTCCATAAAAAAGAACCGCTCCGGTTAACCGGAACGGTTCTTATAAAGAGATTGATGTGACTTGCCTTAATCTTTCCGTACAGCTTTCTTAGGCGGCGATGCCGAAGTGCTGCTGGATGGAGGCGAAAATCTTGTCGCGGCGGGCGCGGGCTTTTTCGATGTCACGGGTCTTCAGAGAGAATCTCAGGCGTTCCGCCGTGGAGTCCGGCTTGTGAACCGTGACGTGGCACCACCAAACCCCCCTGTTGTTCCACAGGTGATGGTTGGGGTTGTCATCATTAATTCTAAGAGCGATTTTGGTTTGGGCTTTCATCTGTGTGATCTTTTTCCAGTAGAGGACGTCTTATTTACGTCCGTGGGTATATTAATGTTTCAATAAAACCTTCAACTTGGAGGCGCCTCACTTAAGCAGATGATCCCTTGTCTTTTTGGACATCTTTTTCTGCCAGTTGCTCACCTCGTTGAAGCCTTAGAGTTCAAGTGGTGTAACAACGTTCAAAAAAAGAATCTTTTTTACAGGAGACCTACCTTTTTAAGAGTGTTGTAAGCACCGTTCTTGTTGATCGTACGCAGGGCCTTGGCGGAAATCTTCATTTTCACGAATTGACCGAGTTCGGGAACCCAGATGCGCTTTTCCTGAAGGTTGGGGAAAACGGTACGATTGACAGTCTTAGTGACGTGACGACCAATACCGCCCTTTTTCTTGGCAAGACCGGAGCGATGGATACGACGACCTTTGTGAGGCATGGTACCTCTGATGATGCAAATTCGGGACATGGCAATCGAAGTTATTTGTTAATGCGAGAGAGATAGTCTAGCGTATTTTCGCCTAAGGTCAAGAACAACCGAACAAAAGACTCGGAATTTGTGCCGGCCCGGCGGCAGCGCTGCCGGGCTCTCCTGCGGTCTGCTTTCGTCCGTTCATGGCCGGATGGCTTGTTTGCCCGTGTAAAACGTATCCGGCGCTTGCACGGAGGGGGGCGGCGTGAGAGATTGAAAGCATGAGTGAAAATCATTATGCAGAGTTTTCCGAGTGCAGCGTGAAGCCCCAGGACGTGCTGGAGTATGTTTCCGGTCCCATGCCGGTTCCGGCGGAGGGGGAGGTGCTGATACGGATGAAAGCGGCCCCGATCAATCCGGCGGACATCAATTTTGTACAGGGCGTTTACGGCGTGAAGCCCGTGCTGCCCCATTCCCGCGCCGGCCTGGAAGGCTGCGGCGTGGTGCAGGAGTCCCGCGCAGAAGGCTTCAGCAAGGATGATGAGGTGATTCTGTTGCGCGGCGTGGGTTCCTGGAGCGAGTATATGGCGGTTCGCGCCGTGAACGTGATGAAGCTTCCCGTGAAGGTGGATCCCGTGCAGGCGGCCATGCTGAAGGTGAATCCCCTGACCGCCCTGCGCATGCTGGAAGGGTTCGTTTCCCTGACTCCGGGGGACTGGGTGGTGCAGAACGCCGCCAATTCCGGCGTGGGAAGGTGCATTATCCAGCTGGCCCGGGAGATGGGCGTGAAGACGGTGAATTTTGTGAGAAGGCCGGATGAATTGAGGGATGAATTGACCGCGCTGGGCGCCGACCTGGTGGTGGGAGAGGATGACGAGGATGTGGTGAAGAATACCCTGGGCCGCCTGGACGGAAAGAGGCCCGTGCTGGCCTCCAACGCCGTGGGCGGGGAAAGCGCCCTGCGCCTGATGGACATGCTGGCTCCCGGCGGAAGCATGGTGACGTACGGCGCCATGAGCAGGAAGAGCATCAAGGTGCCGAACGGTTTCCTGATTTTCAAGGGCATTAAACTGGAAGGCCTGTGGGTGACGCAGTGGCTCAAGAATGCCCCCGTTCCGGAGATTGAGGCCGCTTACGACAAGCTCGCGCGCCTGATGGCGGACGGCAGGCTGAAGCAGGCCGTGGATACCGTTTATCCGTTGAGCGACGTGCGCCGGGCCGTGGAGAAGGCCCAGGAAGAGTTCCGCAGCGGCAAGGTGGTGCTGAGCATGGACCGTGCCTGATGCGTGGAGAGGGAGAGTTTTTGTTTTCCCGGACTGCGGAGCGCTGGAGGGATTTTTTCAGCGTTCCGTGGTTCGGGTGGTATTGGCTGCTGGCCTGGATGATGGCGGGGCTGAGCCTTTATTCCATGTGGCAGGCCGGTGATTTTTTTCTGGAAAAGAGCCGCTTTGCCCGGGAAGGGCTGTGTACGGAGGGGACAGTGCGGAATATCACGGAGGATACGGTGAAGTTGTGGAGCCGTTCGCGGGCCATGGGGCCGTCCGGACCTTCTCTGGACGTCTGGGCGCCGGAAGTGCGTTTCCTTCCGCAGACCGGGGAGGGGGAAGTGGTGTTTCAGTCCCCCGCCTTTCTTTTCTGGTCTTCCTATTCCAGGGGGGACCGGGTGACGGTCTGCTACCCGCCGGAACGTCCGCAAAACGCCCGTGTGGCGGACAGCTTCATCTGGTGGCCGGAAACGCGCCGGGCCCTGTGGCTGATGGCGTTTCTGCTTGCTGGCGGAACGGTCCTGCTGAGGAAGAGGGAAGTGCGGAGTTCCGTAGGCGCGTAAAGCAGGGATTGCGCCGCGGCGTGCGCGCCGTTTGCCGTTTCAGCCCAGCGTGGAATCAAGCCACGTGTTGAGGATTTCCACGGCGGCCACCTGGTCGATGATGGGGCGGAAGCTTTTTGCCTTTTTGCCGGCGGCGTGCAGTTTTTCCTGGGCGATGACGGTGGTGAGGCATTCATCCATGAATATCAGGGGAAGGCCGGGAAGGGCGGCGGCCAGTTCCCTGCCGAACGCGCGCACCTTGGCGGCGGCGGTTCCTTCCGTGCCGTCCATGCGGACGGGGATGCCCAGCACCAGGGTGCGTATCCCCCGCTCCTGGACGAGCTGGACGATGCGGGTGACGCCGTCCGTTTTGTGCCTGTGGATGGTTTCCACAGGGTGCGCCATGATGCCCACGGGGTCCGTGGCGGCGATGCCGATGCGGGCTTCTCCGTAGTCAATGCCCAGGGCCGGATGCTGGCTGGTCATCTGAGTTCGTCCGGAAGCTGGTTGACGATTTTTTTAATTTCGTCCGCCTTGTTTTTATCCGCAATCAGGATGGCGTCCGCCGTTTCCACCACGATCAGGTTTTCCACGCCCAGCAGGGCCACGTGCTTGTCTCCCCGCTGGGAGAAGACGATGTTGCCGGAAGCGTCCTGCACGGTGATGTCCGTATTGGTGGTGTTTTTGTTGTGGGTTTCCAGATAGTTGGCTACGGAGATCCAGGAGCCTACGTCGTCCCAGTCAAAGGTGGCTTCAATGTTCAGCACCCGGTCCGCGTTTTCCATCAGCGCGAAGTCGATGGAGATGGGCGTGAGCGCCGGGAATTCCTCCCGGATGGTTTCCTGAGGATCCGGGGATTCCGCGATGTGCTCCACGAAGGAGGCCAGCTCCGGGCAGTGCTTGTCGAGCTGCTCGCACACGGCGGGAATGCTCCAGACGAACATGCCGGCGTTCCAGCAGAAGTTGCCCCGGCTCAGATAGGAGGCGGCTGTGGCCGTGTCCGGCTTTTCCCGGAATTGGACGACTTCGCGGCAGGAGCAGCCCGGTGCGGAAGCGATTTCCTTCCCGCGTTCGATGTAGCCGTAGGAGGGGCACGGCCACGTGGGCTTGATGCCCACGGTGACGAGCGCCTTTTCCCGCGCCGCCGTGTCCATGGCGCCTTTCATCAGGGAGCGGAAGGACGCCTGGTCCTGGATAAGCTGGTCGGAAGGGATGACGAGCATGACCCCGTGCGGGTCCGCCGCCCTGATGAGGCCGATGCCCAGGGCGATGGCGGGCGCCGTGTCCCGGCGCACGGGTTCGGAGATGATGTTGTCCACGGGGATGTCGTGGGCCTGGCGGCGCACTTCCGCCTCCTGCAGGTGGTTGGTGAGGATGAAGATGTTTTGCCGGGGCACCAGCCCGTCCAGCCTGTCAATGGCCTGGCGGAGGAGGGTGCCTTCTCCAAACATGTTCAGGAGCTGCTTGGGGCGGTGGTCGCGGGAGAGGGGCCAGAAACGGGTACCGCTGCCGCCGGCCAGAATGAGAGCGTATTGGTTCATGGCGATTCCGTAGGAATGTGATTTAAAAAAAGGTCAAAGTGCGCCGAAGCGGCGTTTTCTGCGGGAGTAGTCCAGCAGCGCCGCTTCCATGTCACGGTCGCTGAAGTCCGGCCACAGTGTTTCCGTTACATAGAGTTCCGCATAGCTGATCTGCCACAGCAGGAAGTTGGAGACGCGCATTTCCCCGGAGGTGCGGATGAGCAGGTCCGGTTCCGGCATGCCGGCCGTGTCCAGATGCTGGTTGAAGAGGTCTTCCGTGACGGCGTCCGGGTGGAGTTCCCCGCGGGAGGCTTTCTCCGCGATTTTTCTGGCGGCGGCGGCAATTTCCGCCCTGCTGCCGTAGGAGAGGGCCAGAACCAGGTTGAGCCTGGTATTCCCCGCTGTGGCTTCCAGGCTGGATTGCAGCAGTTTCTGGGTTCGCTTGGGAAGGCGTGAAAGGTCGCCTATGGCGTGAAGGCGCACGCCTTTTTCCTGCATCTGGCTGAGGCGTTTTTTCAGGAATTCATGCAGCAGCATCATCAGCGCGTGCACCTCCGTCTTGGGGCGGTTCCAGTTTTCCGAGGAAAAGGCGTAAAGCGTGAGCCAGGGAATATCATGGTCAATGCAGAAGTCCACACAGCGCTCCACCGTATCCGCCCCCGCACGGTGCCCTGCCTGGCGGGGCAGATGGCGGCTGTGCGCCCAGCGGCCGTTGCCGTCCATGATGCAGGCAATATGAACCGGCAGTTTTTCCTTGGGAATGGTAAGCATAGATAGATGTGGCTCCGCTACTCTAGTCCATGACCGGGTCCAGTTCAACACGCAAGTTTTTCAGGATGTATTCCTGCCTTTCCCTCGTGTTTTTGCCCATGTAGAAGGACAGCAGCTCCTTCACCTTGTGGGAGTCTTCCAGGCGAACGCGGTCCAGGCGCATTCCTTCCCCGATGAAGGCCTTGAATTCCTGGGGGGAGATTTCGCCCAGGCCCTTGAACCGGGTTATTTCCGGGTTTTTGCCCAGCAGGGCGATGGCCGCTTCCCGCTCCGCGTCCGAGTAGCAGTAGATGGTCTGCTGCTTGTTGCGCACGCGGAAAAGGGGAGTCTGGAGGATGAAGAGGTGGCCCTCCCGGATCAGCTCCGGGAAGAACTGGATGAAGAAGGTCATCAGCAGGATGCGGATGTGCATGCCGTCGTCGTCAGCGTCCGTGGCGATGACTACCTTGTCGTAGCGCAGGTCTTCCAGCCCGTTTTCAATGTTCAGGGCGTGCTGGAGGAAGTTGAATTCCTCGTTTTCATAGACGACCTTGCGGCTCATGCCGAAGGAGTTCAGCGGCTTGCCGCGCAGGGAGAAGACCGCCTGGATTTCCGCATCCCGCGCCGTGGTGATGGAGCCGGAGGCGGAGATGCCTTCCGTGATGAAGAGGGTGGTTTCCCCGGCGCGGGAGTGCTTGGAGTTGTAGTGCACCCGGCAGTCCCGGAGGTTCTTGTTGTGGATTTTGGCCTTGCGGGCGTTTTCCTTCGCCAGCTTCTGGATGCCGGAGAGTTCCTTGCGGTCCCGCTCGGAGTCCTTGATCTTGGCTTCCAGGGCTTTGGCCGTCTCCGGGTTTTTGTGCAGGTAGTTGTCCAGCTCCCTGGCGATGAAGTTGCCTACGAAGGTGCGGATGGTTTCCCCCTCCGGGCTGATGGTGTTGGATCCCAGCTTGGTCTTGGTCTGGGATTCAAAGACGGGTTCCTTCACCTTGATGGAGATGGCGGCCACGAGTGAGGAACGGATGTCCCCGGCCTCATAGTTTTTCTTGAAAAAGTCCCTCAGGGTTTTGACGATGGCTTCCCGGAAGGCCGCCTGGTGGGTGCCCCCCTGCGTGGTGTGCTGCCCGTTGACGAAGGAGTAGTGCTCCTCCCCGTACTGGCCGCCATGGGTGAAGGCCACCTCGATATCGTGCCCTTCCAGATGGATGATGGGGTAAAGAGGCTCCTCGCTCATGGCTTCCGTGAGCAGGTCCAGCAGCCCGTTTTTGGAGACGTAGCGGCGTCCGTTGAAATGCAGGGCCAGCCCCTTGTTGAGGTAGGAGTAGTACCGGCACATTTTTTCAATGTATTCCGGACGGAACTGCGTGTTTACGGGGAAAATGTCCGGGTCTGCGTGGAACGCCGTGCGGGTGCCGTTGGGCTCCTCCGTGGCGCCGTCCTTCCGTCCCTTGGGGAGTTCCTTCCCGCGGCAGAACTGGTAGGAGCGCGTTTCCCCGTCGCGGTAGGCCTGGATTTCAAAAAAGTCGGAAAGGGCGTTGACCGCCTTGATGCCTACGCCGTTGAGGCCCACGGATTTCTTGAAGGCGTCGCTGTCGTACTTGGCTCCGGTGTTGATTTTCGCGGCGCAGTCCAGCAGTTTGCCCAGCGGAATGCCGCGCCCGAAGTCGCGCACTTCGCACAGGCCGTCCGGAGTCACGTCAATGGTGATCTTTTTGCCGAAGCCCATGACGAATTCGTCAATCGAGTTGTCGATGACTTCCTTCAGCAGCACGTAAATGCCGTCATCCGGAGAGGTTCCGTCGCCCAGTTTGCCGATGTACATTCCCGGACGCATGCGGATGTGCTCCCTCCAGTCCAGGGTTTTAATGCTGTTTTCGTCGTAGGCCATGTGCAGCGGGGTCGCGCCTATTATAGCGGAGCTCCCGGAATTTGCGAAGAAAAAATGCGTGCCCGTCCATTTGCGCCCAATGGGGGCTTGACCCGGAGGCCGTCCCTTGGTGGAATCCATGGCGTATGATCAGTTGCAAGGCTCCGTGCAAGGTGAACGTTTCCCTCCGCGTTCTGGGAAAGAGGGCGGACGGTTTCCATGAAGTGGATACCGTGATGGTTCCCCTGGAATTGTGCGACGTGCTGGAGTTTTCCCCGGCGAACGGCCTGGAAATGAGCTGTGACGCCCCGGGCGTTCCACTGGATGAAAGCAACCTGGTCATGAAGGCGGGGCGGCTGATGGAGCGGGAGCTGGGACGGCCCGTGCCGTGGCATGTCCGCCTGGTCAAGAACGTGCCCCACGGCGCGGGGCTGGGCGGCGGCAGCAGCGACGCCGCGTGCGTGCTGTCCGCCCTGAATGAGCTGGAACGCGGCGGCCTGTCCCGGAGGCGTCTGGCGGAGCTGGCCGGGGAGATCGGTTCCGACGTGGGATTTTTCATTTATGGAATGGCGTGCCGCTGCACCGGACGCGGGGAAAAGGTGGAGCCCCTGCCGGAATGGAGGGAATGGCGCCCCCGGATCGTTCTGCTGAAGCCGTCGTTCGGCGTTTCCACGCCGGACGCCTACCGCCGCTGGGAGGGTTCACGGGAATTGCCGGGCATTCCGTACGGGGAGCAGCGGGTGGACGGCCATGTGCTGGTCAACGACCTGGAAAGGCCCGTGTTTGAGAAGCATTTGTTCCTGGCGGAGATGAAGCGCTGGCTGCTGGAAAGGCCCGGCGTGCGCGGCGCCATGATGTCCGGCTCCGGCTCCACCATGTTCGCCGTGGCGGAGGATGAAGAAGCGGCCCGCACGCTGATGGAGGACGCCGCGCGGGAACTGGACCCCACGCTGTGGATGTGGTCAGGCCTTGTGGCTCAGTAGGGCGCCAGGTAAAAACATGGTTGTGCAGGAGGCCTTGCCTTGACGGCGGGGGATGCATGCCGTTACACTCCGTCCATGATGAAGAGTTTGTTTGCAGGTGTGATGGCGGCGGTTGCGTGCGCCGTCCAGGCCGGTGAATACGGAGACAGCGCCGTCCAGGCCGCCCGGGAGCTTTCCGGAGCGGTGAAAACGGGCGACATGATGTGGATGATTGAGAAGATGTACGCTCCCATGAAGAAGCAGCTTGTGTCTTCCTTCCCGGGAGGGGAGGCCGCCTTCATGAAGACCATGAGGGAAAAGATGCAGGGAGCCGCCGCCGTGATGAAAGAGCGCGGCATGGTGGTGGAGACGTATGAAATAGGCCAGCCCACGGCGGAACATCTGGTGAAGGGCGGTGATGAAGTGCTGGTGGTGCTCCCCACGCGGATGGTCATTTCCATGAAGCGCCCGGACGGGATGCCCGTGAAGATGGAGAATACCGGCGTCCTGGTGCTGGTGAAGGATTTGAAGGACAAGGGGCCCTGGACGTTCATCGACGCTTCCAGGATGAATGCGAACGGCCTGCGTTCCATGTTCTACGATCTGCCTGAAAAGGTGAACCTGCCGCCGGTTTCCTCCCGCCAGCTTCCCGTGGGCCAGTAGGGCGCGCGTTCCCGTATGAATGGCGCCGGGGCAGATGAGGTGGAAGGCGTTAGCGCCTTTGAGGCTTATGTCCACCGGGCATTTGCCCCGGACGGGTTGTTCTCCCGCGCCAGGGATTTTGAATACCGGGCGGAGCAGCAGAGCATGGCCCTGGCCGTGGCGAGGGCGCTCCAGGTGGACGCCCCGCTGCTGGTGGAGGCCGGAACGGGCGTAGGCAAGTCCCTGGGCTATCTGCTGCCGGCCGTGAAGTTTGCGCTGGATTTTGACCGGAAAGCGGTCATTTCCACGCATACCATCAATTTGCAGGAGCAGTTGTTCAACAAGGACATTCCGCTGTTGCGCGCCGCCCTGGGGATTGATTTTTCCGCCGCCCTGCTGAAAGGCAGGCAGAATTACCTGTGCCATACCCGCCTGCGGCGCGCGCTGGCCCAGATGGACTCCCTGTTTACGCAGGGGGAAGCCGCGGAGCTGACGCGAATTCAGGACTGGGCGCTGAGAACGCAGGACGGCACCCTGAGCGACATGGCGTTCCGCCCGTCTCCCAAGGTATGGGCCATGGTGTGCAGTGAACCGCATGCGTGCAGCATGCGCCATTGCGGCCCTTCGTGCCCGTACCAGGTGGCCCGCAAGAGGGTGCTGGAGGCCAAGGTGGTGGTGCTGAACCATACCCTGTTTTTCGGCCTGATGGCCCAGGCGGAGGATTCCGAGGAGGCCGGGTTCGTTTTTCCCGGTGATTTTGTGGTTCTGGACGAGGCCCACATGATTGAGAACATCGCCGCCCGGCAGCTGGGCGTGCAGCTCTCGGAACCGCATCTCAATTATGAACTGCTGCGGATGTTCAATCCGCGCACGCACAAGGGCCTGCTGAAACCGCTGAACAATCCGGCCCTGTTCCAGCGGGTGCAGGACGTGATTGACGCTTCAGGCCTGTTTTTCCAGAATGCGCGGGATGACCTGGGGTTTGCGGGCTCCGGCAAGATTGTCCGCATTCTCCAGCCGGAATGGTCCCAGGACATTCTTTCCCTGCCTCTGGCGGAATTGATCGGAGAATTGAAGAGGGAGGGCGCGAAGCAGGAGGAAAACGTGGCCGTGAAGGACGAGCTGGCGGACATGGCCGCCCGCATGGAGGAGGCGCAGGCCTCCCTGAAGGTGCTGATGGACATGACGGAGGAGGGGCACGTGTACTGGGCGGAGCGGTCCGGGCCGGAGGGAAGGAACATGAGCGTGTGCTCCGCCCCCGTGGAGGTGGGTGATATCCTGAGGGAGCGCCTGTTTTCCGCCGGGCGTTCCGCCATCCTGACCTCCGCCACGCTGGGAACGGGGGATGCGGACATGAGCTACTTTGCGGGGCGCGTGGGCGCGGAAAGCGTCCGGAAGCTCCAGATAGGCAGTCCGTTCAATTACCGGGAGCAGATGAGGCTGATCGTGGCCCGCTCCATGCCGGAGCCGGACCAGCCGGAGTATGCGGAAGTGCTGCCGGAGTGGATTAAAAGGTATCTGGCGGAGTCCCGCGGCAGGGCCTTCGTGCTGTTCACCAGCTACAGGCTGATGGTGCAGGTGGCGGAAAAGGTGCGCCCGTTCTGCGAGGAGCAGGGCTGGACCTTGTACGTGCAGGGGCAGGACATGCAGCGGCACGCCATGCTGGAGGCGTTCCGGAAGGATGTGAACAGCGTGCTCTTCGGCACGGACAGTTTCTGGACCGGGGTGGACGTGCCCGGGGAAGCCCTTTCCAACGTGATTGTGACGCGCCTGCCGTTTGAGGTGCCGGACCATCCGCTGGTGGAGTCCCGCTTTGAGAGCATCAGGGCGCGCGGGGGGAACCCGTTTTACGAGTATTCCGTGCCTGTAGCCATTCTGAAGCTGCGGCAGGGGGTGGGGCGGCTGATCCGCACGAAAAGCGATTCCGGCATGGTGGTGATTCTGGATCCGCGCGTAGCCACCAAGAGGTACGGGGCGCGGTTCATCAAGTCCCTGCCGGATGCCCGGCTGGAGTTCGTGTAAGGAGTTTTCCCTCCTTAAAGCTGGCCGGAGTTTTCCCGCTCCCTGCCGTGCTGCATCAGGCGGTAGCTGAGGGGTTGTTCCAGGCGCGCTTCTTCCAGCAAAGCGCAGTCGGAGAAGATGTCCGGAACGGGCGCGTCCGCCAGGATGGAGCCGTCTTTCATCACAATGCAGCGGGTGCACAGGTCCATGACCATGTCCAGGTCATGGGTGGCGATGATCTTGGTATGGGAGAATTGGCGCAGGAGGCTGATGAGGGTGCGGCGGGAGGCCGGGTCCAGGTTCGCGCTGGGTTCGTCCAGAACCAGGATGTCCGGGCTCATGGAGAGGACGGTGGCGATGGAGACGGCGCGTTTTTCCCCGCCGGAAAGGTGATGGGTCATTTTGTCCGCCAGCGCTTCCGCATGAACATCCCGCAGGGCTTGTTCCACGCGGCGGCTGATTTCCTCCGGGGGAAGGCCCATGTTGAGGGGGCCGAACGCCACGTCCTCCCGGACCGTGGGCATGAAAAGCTGGTCGTCCGCCTGCTGGAAGACCATGCCCACGCTTTCCCGGATGCGCGCGACGGTCTTGGGCGTGACGGGGATGTCCCCCACCCGCACCTGGCCGGAGGACGGCGCCAGCAGGCCGTTGAGGTGGAGCAGCAGGGTGGATTTTCCCGCTCCGTTTCCGCCCACGACGGCGACGGATTCCCCGTGGGTGATGCGCAGGGAGACGTGGTCCAGCGCCGGAGGGGAGTCCGGGTAGCTGAAGCACAGGTCAATGGTCTCTACAAGGTGGTGGCTCATGGGATGAGGCTGCGGGCGCACTGGCCCGCCAGCATGGTGACGTTGAAGCAGCGGAACAGGATGACGAGGGCGCAGAAAAGAAGGCCGCCCGCCACGCCGCGCCCGGTGATGACGCCGGGGGCGCTGACGAATTCCGGGTCTTCCCCTCCCCGGCACAGGACGGCCTGGTAAATGCGTTCCGCGCGCCCGAAGGTGCGCAGCAGGAGCTGTCCGGTCATGGCCCCCCAGGTGGAAAGGGGGACGGAACCGGAGCCTCCCCGCCGGGAGCGGAAGGCCATCAGCATATTCTGGAATTCATCCATCAGGATGAAGGCGTACCGGTACAGGAAGGCCAGCAGCGTGACCAGGATGCGCGGCGCGCCGAGCTGCCTCAAGCCCCGGCAGAGCGGAGCGAAGCCCGTGGAGGCCAGCAGCGTGAAGGCTCCCAGGATGGTGAGCATGCACCGCAGGATGATGGAGATGAAGGAGATCATGCCCTGCGTGACGGGAATGCCGAGCCATTCTCCCGCCGGCGTCCTGTCCACCAGAGGGTTGAAGATGCCGATCATGACGGCGACGGGCAGCAGCCACAGGGTGCGCTTCAGCAGATAGCCCAGGGGGAGCCCCGCCATGCGGATGACGCAGACCGGGAACAGGAAGAAGGGCAGCAGCCCCGTGATTTCCTGCGGCGGCCAGGAGAGCACGCAGATTTGAAAGACGAGGAAGGCGCCGATTTTAATGCGGGCGTCCAGACGGTGAAAGCCGGTGTTTCCGCAGGAAAACCGGTCCATCTGGCGGAATTGCCGCGCGGCGTCCGTGAACAGGGGCATGGGAGGGGTCAGCGGGGGCAGTGGCTGTGCGGTTTTCTGCCGAACAGGAAGCCGGCCGCAAAGACCAGGGCGGCGATGATGACGCTCCCCAGCACGCCGGCCAGGCTGGTTTCAGGATTGACGATGGAGGAGGCGCCCTCCGTCTCTCCGGAGGAGGCTGTATTCTCCGCGGCGGGGAGGGCGTAGTCCGGCATGATGGCGGTGGACGCCTGCACGGATTCCAGGCTGCGGTGAAGGGAGGAAGGCTCCGCCAGGCTGGTTTCTTCCGACCCGGTGACGCCGGCCACGGACCATTCCAGGCCGTCAGGGTAGGCGGAGGCGAACCAGGAAAGGGCCGCCCCGCAGAGCAGGGCCGCTACCGCAAAGATGCCCAGAACGGTGAAGGAGGCTTTTTTGACGGGGCCGGTTTCCAGATCGGCCGGGCGCAGCAGGGAGGGCTGGGCCTTGCTGATGAAGATGACGATGGCCGCCGTGGCCAGGCCTTCTACCACGCCGATGGCCAGATGGATGGGCAGCATCAGTTCCACGAACTGGGCGAAGGGCAGCGCGGAGATGCCGGAGGCCGTCGTTTCCAGCACGACGGAGAAAGCCCCGAGCTGGAGCCCGATGACGGCGGCGGTGATGCTGGACAGCGTGATGCGGCCCGTGCCGGGTTTTTTTCCGGCCAGGGGCCTGTAAATGAAGGGGTAGGCCACCAGGCAGGAGAAGAAGCCCATGTTGAAGATGTTGCAGCCCAGGGCCAGGAGTCCGCCATCCGCAAAAAAGAGGGCCTGGACCGCCAGAATGGCCGCCATGACCAGAAAGCCCGCATAGGGACCCAGCAGGATCGCCAGGATGAGGCCTCCCCCCAGATGGCCGCTGGAGCCAGTGCCCGGAATGGTAAAGTTCAGCATCTGGCAGGCGAAGATGAAGGCTCCCAGCACGCCCATGAGCGGGACGAGCCGCATTTCCTTTTCCTGCCTGACCTTGCGCGCGCAGAGCGCCGTGATCGCGGCGGAAGCCGCCCACATGGTACAGCCTACCGCCGGCGAAATGAAGCCGTCCGCCATATACATGATGTTTGTGTCTTTCTATTGGATGAAGTGAAGTATTGGTAAAGGCCCGGACCGGGCAGATTGACGCCACTTTAGCACAAACACCGCAAAGCCGAAGAAGGAAATGCGGCAACGGGGGCAAGTATTTTTCCCGCGCCGCGCGGCCTTGTTCCCTGCGCGGATCCGGTGAGCCTTGTCTCCGGCAATAGCGCCTTTCCGGGAGAGGGCGCGCCCGTTTTCTCCGTGTGTCTCCGGCGGGAATTTGGCTGCCGCGCCGTGCCGCCCAGCCGTTCCGCGCGGCGGATGTGGACGGATTGGGCGTGATGCAGACGGGAAAGCGGTTTGCTAGACGGGACCCATGATGAATTTTTCCATAGCTAAGTGCTTGTTTTCCATAGGCGGGTGCACGACGATCCTGGGCAATATTTCCGCAGATACGGCTGTTTCTTCCGCCGGGGCCATCGGCGGCCTGGGCGTTCTGACGATTGCCGTGAACTATACGCTGAACCTGCTCAAGAAGAAGGATGAGCAGTTGATGGCGAAGGACGCCCGCATTGAAGCCCTGATGGACCGCCTGATTGACAAATGCCCGAATTGCGAGCTGGCGAAAGCGGCCAACAAGTCCCTGCTGGAGGATGAATAGCGGAAGGCGCCGGGAATGCCTACCTTCCGGGCGCGTCCGGCGTGCGGGTGTAGGCCTTCCGGTTTCCGTCCGTGTTCAGAATCAGCGTGGTTCTGCTGAGGCTGTCAATGGTGGAGGTAGTGGTGAAAAGGGAGGAGTTCCCGTTGCCCGTGCTTTTCCCCGTCAGGGTCAGGCGCTTGCCGTCCAGGCTCCAGCCTGTGTAAAGGAGCGTGTGCATGTTGATGGAACTGGCCCTGCCGTCCGGCAGGAGCTGCATTCCCTGCACGTGCCCAGGCTGTCCGGGGACGGGCTGGGTCCAGGAGCCGGAAAGGGTAGCGGACGTGGGCTGCATGGAGCAGGAAGCCGCCAGCAGGGAGAGGGCCGGAAGAAGGAGGAAAAGGCGCATGGCGGCGGGTGGCTAGCGCTGTTCCCTGATGACTTCCGTACCGATGCCGTCCGGAGTGAAGATTTCCAGCAGCAGGGTGTGGGGGAGGCGTCCGTCAATGAAGTGCACCTTGCGCACGCCCGCGTTCAGGGCGTCAATGGCGGAGTGGATTTTGGGAATCATGCCGCCGGAAACGGTGCCGTCTTCAATGAGGTCCAGGGCTTCCGTGCGCGTAACGGATTTGATGAGGGTGGAGGGGTCCGCGGGGTCCTTCATGATGCCGGGAACGTCGGAAATGTAGATAAGCTTGACCGGCTTGGGCTCCCCGGCAAGGGCCGCCGCCGCCAGGTCCGCGTTCACGTTGAGCGGCTTGTGGGTTCCCAGCTCTTTCGCCAGGGGAGAGACGATGGGGGTGATCTGGAGTTCCAGCGCTTCCGTGATGCGCTCCGTCAGGCAACCGATGACATTGCCCACTTCACCGATGTCCACGGGGTTGCCCTGTTCGTCCTTTTCCTGGATGCGTTCCCCCACGAAGATTTCCGTGCCGGGAATGCCTACGGCCTTGCCTCCGTAGTCGCGGAACATCTGGACCAGGCCGGGATTGATGGTTCCGGAGAGGGTGCGTTCCACGATGGAGATGGCTTCCGGAGTCGTGACGCGCAGGCCGTTGATGAAGCGGGCCTCCAGCCCGGCTTCCGCCATGGCCTTGGAGATGGCCTTGCCGCCGCCGTGGACGATCACGGGATTGAAGCCCAGGGCTTCCAGCAGAACGATGTCCCTCATGAGCTTCTTGACCAGGCGGGCGTCGTCCATGGCGCTGCCGCCGAATTTGATGAGGAATGTCTTGTCCCGGTAGGCCTGGAGGTAGGGGAGGGCGCCGACAATGACGGAGGCCTGTTCAATCAGGCGGGTGATTTTGGAGTCCATATCAATCATGAAACGGTAGGAGTGGTTGACAAAAAGAGAGGGAGGGATTCCGCGGCAGGGGCCGTTCAAAGCAGGCGCCTGCTCCTGAAATAAACCAGGGGAAGAATGATGGAGACGAGCATGACCACCAGGGAGATGTAATAGCCGTATTCGTTTTCCAGGCCGGGCATGTGGGAGAAGTTCATCCCGTAAATGCTGGCGATCAGGGTGGGGGGCATGAAGACCACGGCCGCCACGGTGAAGATTTTAACGATTTCGTTCTGCTCGATGTTGATGAGGCCCAGAACGGCGTCCAGCATGAAGTTCACGTTGCTGGAAAGAAAGTTGGCGTATTCCGAGAGGGACGTGACGTCGCGGCTCAGGGGGCGGAGCTTGATGTACAGGGTGGAGTTGGTGTCGTCCAGGGCCTCTTCATTGCTGGCGTACGTGAGCAGGCGCAGAAGGTTGACCAGGCAGTCCCGCTGGCGGGTGAGCAGGTCCCCCACGCGGCCCAGGTCCTGGAGCGTGAGGCGCAGGGCGCTGGAGACGGGCACGCGCTTGCTGGCCTTGCCTTCCGGCTCGTCCCTGCGGAAAATGTTTTTGGAAAGGCGGTCCAGTTCCGCGCCGAAGCGTTCCAGGACGTCCGCCTGGCGGTCCACGATGGTTTCCAGCAGTCCGGTGAAGACCTGGTCCCGGCTGATCTGCTTCTGGCGCAGGAGCTGGTGGGAGAAGACGCGGAAGGAGTAGGAGTCCGAATGGCGGATGGTGATGATCTTGGCCCCCATGAGGACGAAGGTGATTTCCGACAGGGAGGGGGATTCCGTATCCACGCGGCTGAGCACCGTGGTGGTCATGAAGCGAGCGCCGTCCTCCGTGTACAGGCGGCTGGTTGCCTCAATCTCCCTCATCTCGTCATAGGTGGGCATCTCCAGCCCGCAGAGGCGTTCCACGAACTTGATTTCCGCCGGCTCCGGGGTAAGAAGGTCAATCCAGAAGACGGTGTCCAAGTTCTGTTCAGCCGCATCCACCTGGGTGGTGCGCTCAATGCCTTCCGGGGTTTGACGATAGAGTCGAATCATGCCGTTGATTTCGGTGGGGGGATGGGACGATGCCGTGCATGATGTCGAGTGACACCCAACGCGGGCATGATGCCTTGTTTGTACAGGGAAGGGAAGTAAAAAGGGTGACAAAAAGAGGCCCGGTTCCCAAGGTGGGAACCGGGCCTGCCGGAAAAAAGAAAGGGATGCGCGCCGCTTAGGCGTTTTCCTTGACGACCACCTTGAGCGTGGCTTCCACCTGGGGATGCACCTTGATGGCGACTTCGTGTTCTCCTTCGCTCTTGATCGGCTTTTCAAGCTCAATCGCGCGGCGGTCCACTTCCACTCCCTGAGCGGTCAGGGCTTCGTGAATGTTCTGGTTGGTGATGGCGCCGAACGCCTTGCCGCCCTGACCCACTTCAAGGGTAAGGTCTACGGTCAATCCGTTGATCCTGGCGGCCACTTCCCGGGCGGCGCTGAGTTCTTCCGCTTCACGCTTGGCGCGGGCGGCCTGAAGATTGGCGATGAAACGGCGATTGGATGCCGTTGCTTCGTGGGCGAGACCCTGGGGGATGAGGTAGTTGCGGCCATAGCCAGCCTTAACGGTCACCAGGTCGGCTTCCGCGCCGAGTCCTTCAATTTTTGTTGCGAGAATTACTTCCATCGTTGCCATGGCTAAAAAGAAATGGTTATTTGTGAGCGGTTGAAGTAGTAAGTATTCGCCCGAATGTCAAGACAAGAGCGATAAAAAGGGCGTTTTTTTATGTTTTGGGAGGAAAAAATCCCACCGGCTGTCATGATAGGTGACATTGCGCTTGCTTCACGGGGCGGTAGTATGTAGGGAAAGGAACCGCATTTATCGCGTTCGCTCCCGGAGAGGAGGGTTCGCCCGCGGGTACATTACAGATATTTGATCTTATGGCTATTCAGCGCGCATTGATATCCGTTTCCGACAAGACCGGCCTGGAGGAGTTTGCCAAGGGCCTGCACGAGTTTGGAGTAGAGCTTATTTCCACCGGCGGCACCGCCGCTTTCCTGAAAGGCCTGGGCCTTCCGGTGATTGAAATTTCCGACTATACCGGAGAGCCGGAATTGTTTGAAGGACGCCTGAAGACGCTCCACCCCATGGTGCACGGGGGCCTGCTGCACCGCCGCGACAATGAAGAGCACGTGCGCCAGGCGAAGGAAAACGGCATCAAGCCCATTGACCTGGTCTGCGTGAACCTGTACCCCTTTGAGGAAACCGTCGCCAGGCCGGACGTCACGCTGGAGGAAGCCATTGAGAAGATCGACATCGGCGGCCCGTCCATGCTCCGCTCCGCCGCCAAGAACTACGCCTCCGTCACCGTCGTGTCCGATCCCGCGGACTACGCGCGCATTCTGGATGAAATGCAGACCCACAAGGGAGACACGACCCTGAAGACCCGCGAAAACCTGGCGGTGAAGGTGTTCATGCGCACCTCCAATTACGACAACGCCATCACCAACTACCTGGGCCACCAGAGCGCGGAAAGCACCAAGGGCAGCTTCTGCATCTGCGCACCCCTGTACCAGGAACTGCGCTACGGGGACAACCCCCACCAGGAAGCCAGCCTGTACGGCAGCTTCGGGGACATTTTCCACCAGCTCCAGGGCAAGGAGCTTTCCTACACGAACGTGCTGGACATCGAAGGCGCCGCCGAGCTGATCACCCAGTTCCGCCGCCCGACGGTGGGCATCCTGAAGCACACGAACCCCTGCGGCGTGGGCCAGGACGACGAAGACCTGCGCAACGCCTGGCAGAAAGCCTTTGAAACGGACACGCAGGCCCCCTTCGGCGGCGTGATCGTGGTCAACCGTCCGATGACGGAAGGCCTGGCCCGCGTGCTGAGCGCCATTTTCACGGACGTCATCATCGCCCCGGAATACGACGCGGAAGCCCGCGCCCTTCTCCAGAAGAAGAAAAACTGCCGTATCATCCGCATGGACACGGAAGCCTGGATGAAGGCGCGCCGCGAACCCATCATCCGCTCCGCTCCCGGCGGCTTCATGACCATGAAGCGGGATACGGACGTGATGGGCCTGGACAATCTGGAAGCCAAGGTAGTGACCAAGCGCCCCCCGACCGAGGAAGAACTGACCGCCATGCGCTTCAACTGGCGCGTCGTGAAGCAGGTGCACTCCAACGCCATCGTCTTCGGCGGCACGGACCGCACGCTCGGCATCGGCGCCGGGCAGATGAGCCGGGTGGATTCCGCCCGCATTGCCGTTTGGAAGGCCGGACAGGCCGGCCTGGACCTGAAGGGCAGCGTGGTGGCTTCCGACGCCATGTTCCCGTTTGCGGACGCTCGCATAGCGGACGGCCTCCAGGTAGCCATTGACGCCGGAGCCACCGCCTGCATCCAGCCCGGCGGTTCCATCCGGGATGAGGAAGTGATCGCCGCCGCAGACGCCGCGGGGATTGCCATGGTGTTCACGGGACACCGCCATTTCCTCCATTAATTTGAATGATCGACCCCGTCCCCTTGTCTTAAAACCGATATGTTGCTAGGTGTAAATATAGACCACATCGCCACGCTGAGGCAGGCCCGCTATGCGACCATGCTTGATTCCTTCAACGTGGAGCCGAGCGTTTTGGACGCCGCCTATGCGGCGCAAAGGGGCGGGGCGGATTCCATCACCCTCCACGTCCGGGGCGACCGCCGCCACATGCAGGATACGGACGCCCTGAGCGTCCGGGAGAGTGTGGCCCTTCCCCTGAATCTGGAAATGGGGAACACCCCGGAGATGGTGGACTTTGCCCTGCGGCTGAAACCGGACTATGTCTGCATGGTTCCGGAAAAGCGTGAGGAAATTACTACGGAAGGCGGCCTGGACGCCGTCTTTCATGAAAAGGAACTGGCCCCCACCATGGCAAGAATGGCTGACAACGGCATTCAGGTGAGCCTGTTCATTGATCCGGAGCTGGCCCAGGTGGATGCCGCCGCCCGTCTGGGCGCGCCCATGGTGGAACTTCATACCGGATGCTTTGCCAACCACGCCGGGAAGGAACGCACGGCGGAGCTGGCCCGTTTGAAACGCGCCGCGGAGCTGGCCCATTCCCTGGGCATCCAGGTGAATGCCGGCCATGGCATCAATTACCAGAATCTGGAACAGCTGATGGACGGCGTGCCTTACCTGCATGAGCTGAACATCGGCCATACGATCGTAGCCCGCGCCCTCTTTGTGGGGATGGAGCAGGCCGTGAGGGAAATGCGCCAGGCGATCGACCGCCTGAGCTGATATTCCCGTTTCAACTTTAACCCCCGGTTGCAGGAACATGAGCCGCATTGCAGGATTGGGAATGGATTTGATCGACCTGGACCGCGTGCGCCAGGCCCTCCGGAAAAACGGGGAGGCATTTGCCCTGCGCGTCTGCACCCCGGATGAATGGGCCTATTGCCGGAAGCATGCGGACCCCGTGCCGCGCCTGGCGGCCCGTTTTGCGGCCAAGGAGGCCGTGGCAAAGGCCCTGGGAACGGGAATAGGGGAAAAATGCGCTTTTACGGATGTGGAAGTGGTGCGCAATGATGCGGGCGCTCCCTCCATCCTGCTGCACGGTTCCGCCGGAGTGACGGCGCGGGAGCAGGGCATCACAGGCTGGCTGCTGACCATGACCCATTCCCACCTGAGCGCCGCCGCCGCCGTCATCGCCCTTGCCGAAGCCCCGGAATTTTCCTGACGCGCCGGGAGCGCCGCCAAGCCTTTGCCGCACCCGGGATTGTTTTGCCCGGCACAAAGCCAGATGGAGCGTAACCGGCCCTGCTTCCCCCTCTTCCATGCCGTGGAATCAGCCGGGCAGAGTAGTGCCGTCGGCGCCGGACAGGCCAACCCTCCAATAGCATGGTCTGCGGGCGTGGCTCTGAACCGGAGGATATTAAAAGCACCCTTGCCGGGAGGGCTTTGTCCCAAGGAGTCAGCGGCAGCAACCGTTTTCTCCATCTTTCCTTCTGCCCCTCAAACGGAATATAGACCGTTCCCCCTCCCATCCGGTGGAAAATTTCCAGCCCTGCGCCTCGGAAATTTCTACCGGATGCGCTGCCACGGCGCCGATGAACGTCTGCTGAAAAGGACGAATGAACCCATAACCATTATCCTTGCCAGCCGCGTAACACCTTGACTTTTTGCCTTCCGATTACCATGAGGCAATTCCCATGCTGATATCCTTCGCCAGGATGGCCCCATGTTCCTACAGGTTTTCAAGGTTCTTCTTGATGACTTCCCTATTCAGTTCGCGGAGGGCGGCCAGAATTTCAAAACTCGGCGCTTTGGAGAAATCGGTTTCCAACTCTTTCATTTTCTTTTCGTAGTCCGCCACATGGCCGCCATCCCTTTTCAGGATGGAGATATTTTTCCGGGTTTCATCCGCAAGCTTCGAAAACGCCTTCCGGTCGGGGACTTGATTCCAATTGATGGATTTCAGGAAGCTTTCCACTTCCGGAACCGTCACGTTGAAGAATTCCGGGCGGACTTCCTCCGGTTTCCGGTCTTTAAAATAGCTTACGGCAAAACTGAAGCTGTCCGACTCCGGCTTCAGTTCAAATTTGATATCATCTCCATGAATCCGGATCTGCCGGAGGGATTCTTTCTCAAAAACGATGAACGTGCCGAATTCCTTGTAAGCATAGCGGTTGAAGTTCATCACGCCGTTTCCCCCGGTTGTTTTCGTCAGAATCCAGTCCGGTTTTCCGCATGGTTTTTTCCCGTCTCCCTCTTTCAGGGCGAATTGCGACTCCAGCTCCGGCTTCCCGTAACCGTGTACCGGCGATACCCAAACTTCATACAGCTGCCCGGGATAACTGACCTTGACGAACAGCCAGTCCGGGCGCTCCTTGAACTGCGCTATCCTGACGTCCAGAACACCGTTTTCCGGGCGGAACGTGAAAACGGCCATTTCCATCTTGCCGTTTTCCACGGTGTAGATTTTTTCCGCGACTTTCCGGTCCAGCAATGTTTTGCCGTCTTGTCCGATCACGGCAAGGAAACTGACGGGACTCCAGCTTCCGGGAGTATTGGGGTTCCGCCAGTATTCGATGCCGAATCTGAAGTCCCCCCATTCCTGCTGAACCGGCTTGTTGTCATGGAGATTGGTAACGGTGTGGTAATTGATTTTTCCGTTGCCAAGGTTGACGGTATAGTGGGTCAGGAGGACGGCAGTTCCCTTGCGGTCAAGCTGTTCTTCTTTCTTTTCAATGGAAGGAGTGGCGTGCAAGAGTGTAGCGCACCATCCGGCCAGTATGGTCAGGATGAGTTTCTGCATGATTATTTGACCTCTATTTCGTGTTGGGCATGCAAGCCTGTAGCCGCGTCTTCAATGGAGATGCGGTATGCGCCGGGCAGATCGTTGAAAGCGAAATCCAGCGGATATTCCGTCTTGCCGTAGATGGTTTTGCTGCGGTGCGGAATTTCCCTGCCGTCCGGGCCCGTCACCGTAATCCGGTACGCGCGTTCCCGGGGATTGACCGGTCCGGAAATCTTAAGCAGGGCCCGGCCGCCTTTTGCCGCCTGGGCCGGAGCGGTTATGACGGGCGGCTGCTGCTCCCGGTCAAACAGGGCAAAGCAGCGGAACGGCGCTTCTGCGAATTGAAAGACAAGCCGGTCTGACTTCCCGACCAGCCCTTTGCGGCATTCATAAATGTATTTTTCTTCCGGCAATTCGGCGGTGAATGATTTGCCGAGGTCTTTTTCCTGGACGAGGGCGCCCAGCAGTTCGAATTCTTGTGCCTGCCGCGGACGGACCATCAGGGCATTGCTGAAATCCGGGATGACGGCCGGAGGACGGACGCCGGCGTTTTTCACCACCTGGTCAAGGAACGTGTTCAGGGAGGATGCAGGCAGGGAATTATTTTCCAGAACGGAGAGCGAGGCATTCAGCAGGATGGCGTTTCCTTTTCCGGCCTTGCGGAGCCGCAGGCCCGGATTGCCGTGGACTGCATGCGCCTTTTCTCCCGCCAGGGCCAAGGCTCCGCTTGTGCTTTCATAGGGTTGGATTTCGAGCTCTTTCGCTTGGGCGAACGTCAGATTCCCGAAAAGTTCGCCCAAGGGGTTCTCGGTGCGTTTTTTCAGGTTTTCGTTCAGGATCGCGATATTGGCGTCAGCCAGGACGGTGCCCCCGGATTTAACGAAATCCAGAATGGCCGCGCACTCTTTGTCGCTCAAGGCGGAAGTTCCGCAAAGGAAGAGAAGCCTGCCGTTTTTCAGGCGTTCCAGGGTGTTGGGCGAGACGAAATTGAAGCCCAGTCCGCGCTGGTAGCAATACCGGAGCAGCGGGTTCATGCTGGCCTCCGGCTTGACGCAGCGGCTGTCCGCCTGGGCGGCGGAATTGGAGGTGTGGCTGTAGTAGAAGAGGATGCCGGTATCCGGAAACGGCGTTTTGATCAGCAGCTGCGCGAGGCCGTAGCTCAGGTCATCGAGATAGGGCATGTACTGGCGCAGGTATTGCGCCTCGGAGAGATCGCCGGAATGGCTGGTTTCTCCGTGGGCGGGGTTGATGAGGAACCAGGCGTGGCCGTTGATCGCTCCCTGAAGCAGGTGTTCCCAGAGTTTGTACGGATAGGATGAACGTTCCGCGCAATAGCCGCCCCACCAGATGGTCCGGACCCGGTCCGCGCCGAATGCGCGCAACGCCTCGTTCTCCTGCATGCCGCTGTAAGGGCCCCAGAAGTCCAGCCCCTTGATCATTTCCTCAAGATTGCCGGGAGGGGAGCCTTCCGCTCCTACCCGGGCTCCGGGATGAACCTTTTTGATTTCCGACGCCAGGAAATGATGCATGTCCACGTACATTTTTTCAATATATTCCCGGTGGTCATTGTAGGCGACCAGATTTCCTTCTTTTTTGGCCGCGTCCAGCCGGAGGTGGGGCACTTCACCGAAGCCGGCATAGGAGGCGCTGTATTCGAGGTTCAGGTTTTCCATGGTCTGGTACTTCCGACGCAGGAAATCGGCGAACGGCTGTTTGTCCGACTCTCCGAATCCGGCGTCATAGGTGTAAAAATTTTCGTCTCCCAGGTTGTACAGCACGGGGCTCAGGTCTTTCAGGTACTCTGCCTGGCGCCGCAGATCGCCGGCCCAAAGTTTCCGGACCAAGGGATGGTAGAACGATTCGTCGCCGTTCAACGCAGCCAGCCGCTCCATATTTTCTTTCTGTTCGGACCATAGCTTGCGCAACATCCTGGTTTCATTGTTTGGCCCGGCTTCCATCCCGATCCGGCAGACATACGGACACAGTTTTTCGTTCCGCAGGGTGTTTTCAATATCTCCTTCTTTGAAAAATTGCAGCGATACGTTCCAGCCGAGGCGGTCGATGATCCGCTCCCCAAAGGCCGGGTTGAAGGTGCAGCCAACCTGGCCCCAGGTAAGCTGAAGATAATCCTCCAGGGAATAATCCGGAAAAACCACCGGATTTTCCGCATGTGCCGCGTTGCCCCGGGCATCGTAAACGGTGCAGCGCAGATAACCGCCGATGGTCGGCATCCGGTAATTTTCAAGGTCGAATGAAAGCTCTTTCTGTCCGGCTTCCAAAGGAAGCGTTTTGCTGAACCATACATTGCGGTAGGGAGCGTCCATCAGCTCCACTTTGGCGGAAAAACCGTCCTGCGCGGGAGAAGCCAGTTTCAACGTGGCGCAGAAAGGGCCGCGGTCCTGCACCAGCCCGGGCGTTTCCACTGATATGGCTCCGAAAGCGGATTCCACCGTAAAGGGAAAGGCGCCGAAGTTGACCAGCGCGCCATCCCGGCGGACCAATACGTCTGCGGCATATCTGCCCGACGGAAGGTTCGTGAAATCAAGGCTGTTCCGGATGACGGAATTATCCGGCCGCCGGATACGGCCCTCGGCAACGGTTTTCTCCGGTGAGGCCACGGCAAATTTACCGTTGTCCCGCCGTACCGAAAATGTCGGCAGTTCCACTCCGCTGGCGTAATAGAGCACCTGTGCCAGAAAAGCCTGCGACGTTTCATAGAGGAAGAACCAGTCCGGGGTGTAGTTGAAATACGGCGTCAACCCCACACCCTCCCGGTAACCCGCGCCGTAATCGACTTCGACGATCCGGCCATTGCCGAACTGCCAGGCATTGAAAATACGGGATTCAAAATTTTCCGGCCTGGTTCCGGGAAGGCCGTTGCTTCCGGCAATCCATTCCGGACGGGGCAAGGGCTTGGCGTACGGTTTTTTATAAGGCAGTTTCTTAAGTTCAAGCCAATGTTCGCGGGATTGAATCCGGACCAGGCCGGTTCCGTTCCGCACCATTGACATCAGGCGGAATTTCTGCTCGTCCGGCAGGATCGCAAAATCGACGTTTGCCATGACCACCAGATCATAATCCTTTGCCAGTTTGGCGTCCAGTTCCTGAAGTTTGTCGGCGGTGCTCAGCCCCGCGATCGGATTGCTGTAAATATCATCCGCTCCGATGCTATGTTCATTGGCTGTGAGAACGGCTTCATACGTAAAGCCCGGGAAACGCTGGACCAGCTCAATGATCTCGCGCGAGGCCGTCTGCGGCATGATAAAAAGTATTTTCTTATGGGGAAGCTCCCCTTTTTCATCCCATGCGGCATGGGGCGTTTTCAGGGTCATTCCGGCCTCATTCATGTAAGCGCCGTCCAGTTTGCCGGATACGGGGGCAACAAGGCCCGTCAGCAGGATGCAGAGCAATAGAGGGAATCGTTTCATCAATTGATAGTCTTTCTTTTTGGGTTAATTCAGGCTTTCTTCCAACGCAATTTTCCATTTGAGAGCCCGGCAGCGCTCTTTCAGGACGTAGAGATTCCTTAATCCGCTGAGCGTGATTTTCTCTTTCTTCAGGACATGGCATTCACGGTTGATCGCATCCAGTTCCTCCCGGTATTTTTTTAAAGCGGATTCGCCGCAGACCCGTGCCAATTCGGCGGATAGCTTCTCGATTTTCACGAATTCATTTTCCCCGGCTTGATCGAATTCCGTAAAAATACTTTTACCTTTATCTCTCATGATCAGGGTGTCTCCAGCCATGGCGCACCAGGGCTCTTCCGCGGAACGGGACAGCAGGACGGATACCTTTTCCGGCGAAACGGTGTCATTTGCTCCCTTGAAGTAAATATATCCGAAGTTGCGCGGGCTCGAATATCCGCCCAGCACCGAACTGGTGGCTCCGGCAAAATTTCCGCCGGTGTAGGCATAACGGGCATGGCAGAACATCCAGATATCGGATACTTCCGCTTTGGCGGGCAGGTCGCTCCAGGGGAAAAACGCTTCAATCGTCCAGCGGTCCTTGCCGATGGAGGTTCGGGCGGTCCAGTCGGTGCCGCTCCAGTCATTCTGATAAACGGCGGCGTCCCTGCGGCGGAAATCGGCGCGCGGTCCGATGCAATTGACCTTGAAACAATGGTAACTTATTCCATTGGCCCTGGCATCGAAAAAAAATTCGGCGCAATCGTCGGTCCAGATGGCGGCACTGTCAAAGTCGGTAATGATTTTCCGCAATTTTTCCGGGTGCTCCTCGAAATTGATGATGCCCAGGTAGATCCCTTTTACATCATACAGCATGCGGAATTCCGTCTTAAGTTTCCCCGGAGTCGGTTCCGCGCAATTGTAAATATAATAATTACGGAATGCGGTCGCTTTTTCCCAGGCTGCATCGTTCAGGCTGCCGTCGACCACCGGCGCTTTTCCTTCAACCGGGCTGACGGCATAAAAGGAAAGTTCGCGGGGAGCGGCAGAGAAGGCCAGTCCGCTGGTCAGGCTCAGGATAATGAAGCTTAATTTCATCTCTTTAAAATCCTTGGAACGCCGTTTCTTTTAGATTATTCCCCTCCTGTTGAACCAGGTATTATTCAAGCTGTCCCGGATGAACGCGGAGGGGTAAGTAACCGCGGCATCATGCCGGGAATGACCCCGCAACACATGCCGCGGCCATAAAATTCCATGAAAACACACGGGTGAACATATTCCTACTATACCCGTTTTCCGATTTCTTTCTTTCAGAAAACCCCGGAATAAAAATAACGGCTCAAGTAAAAATAAAGCTGCAACCCACAGAATTGCTGAATATTCTACCCAAGGAAGAAAACGTTTTTTGTTTTTCTATTCATGCGGTATCATTACAATACTTTAATTCCTTCATTTTCCACGTACCGATGACATGGAAGGGACACGGATGTCCACGATCTTTTAATAGGCATCCGATGGCTGTTGGAGATTTTTTGACCATGCCGTAAGAGTGAGCCGGCCTCATGGGTGAATCCCCCAGCATTTTCCTGCGCTTCGTACTTGCAGTGTCCCCGTCATTCCTTTTTGCAAGCTTCCCTGGTCAATTCCAGTTGCCGCAGGGGCTTGTGGCGCTCCATGAGCGTGTTTAGAGAAGATGAGAAGGGAATAAAAAGAGGCTGTCCCGTGGATGGGACAGCCTCTGCTGTTGAGCTGACGCTCAGTCAGGAGTTTCGCTTAGGAGAAGCTCTTGATGAGGATCTGGCGCTGTTCTTCCAGCTCGGCCGGAAGCTTCTTGCCCACCTTGTCGAACAGTTCGGTCTGGCTTTCCAGTTCAGCCTGCCATTCGCTCGGGTTGAGAGCCATGTTGGCGTTGAACTGTTCTTCGCTGTAGTCGAGACCGGTCTTGTCCAGTTCGGCATAGGTCGGGGAGACGCCCAGCACGGTCTTCTGGCCTTCAGCCTTGCCCTTGGCGCGGCGGAGGATCCAGTCGAGGACGCGCATGTTGTCGCCAAAGCCCGGCCAGATGAAGTTGCCGTCCTTGTCCTTGCGGAACCAGTTCACGTTGAAGATCAGCGGAGGATTGGCAACGGTCTTGCCCATGTCCAGCCAGTGCTGCCAGTAGTCGCCCACATGGTAGCCGATGAAGGGAAGCATGGCCATCGGGTCGCGGCGGACCTGGCCGATGTTGCCGAAGGCGGCGGCGGTCATTTCGGACCCCATCGTAGCGCCGACGTAAACGCCGTGCGTCCAGTCGCGGGACTGGAAGACGAGGGGCATGGTGGTGGCGCGGCGGCCGCCGAACAGGATCGCGGAGAGGGAAACGCCTTCCGGGTTCTGCCATTCGGGGTCGATCGTCGGGCACTGGGCGGCGGGAGCGGTGAAGCGGGCGTTCGGGTGAGCGCACTTGCGGCCGCAGTCCGGGGTCCAGTCATTGCCCTGCCAGTCGATGGCGTGGGCGGGAGCGGGGCCGTCCATGCCTTCCCACCAGACGTCGCCGTCGTCGGTCAGGCCTACGTTGGTGAAGATGACGTTTTCCTTGATGGTGTCCATGGCGATCGGGTTCGTCTTGTAGGACGTGCCGGGAGCCACGCCGAAGTAGCCGTTTTCCGGGTTGATGGCGTGGAAGGTGCCGTCTTCATGGGGCCAGATCCAGGCGATGTCGTCACCGATGATGGAGGTCTTCCAGCCGGCTTCACGGTAGGAGGCGGGGGGAACGAGCATGGCCAGGTTGGTCTTGCCGCAGGCGGACGGGAATGCGCCGCCGACATAGGCCTTCGTGCCGTCCGGGGATTCAATGCCCAGAAGGAGCATGTGTTCAGCCATCCACTTGTTCTTGCGGGCGATGGCGGAGGCGATGCGCAGGGCCAGGCACTTCTTGCCGAGCAGGGCGTTGCCGCCGTAACCGGAACCGAAGGACCAGATTTCTTCCGTTTCCGGGAAGTGGCAGATGTATTTTTCTTCGTTGCAGGGCCACGGCACGTCGATCTGGCCGTCTGCAAGCGGGGCGCCCACGGTGTGGAGGCAGGGAACGAACGTTCCGTAGCCGTCGCGCTTGGGGTTGCCGCCGCCCTTGACTTCGTCTTCCAGGCGCTTGAGAACCTGTTCGCCCATCTTGGTCATGATGCGCATGTTGACCACGACGTAGGGGGAGTCCGTGATTTCAATGCCGATCTTGGCCAGGGGGGAGTCCAGGGGACCCATGCAGAAGGGGATCACGTACATGGTACGGCCCTTCATGCAGCCCTTGAAGAAGCCCTTCAGTTTGGCCTTCATTTCAACGGGGTCGGCCCAGTGGTTGGTCGGACCTGCGTCTTCTTCCTTCTCGCTGCAGATGAACGTGCGGTCTTCCACACGGGCCACATCGGAAGGGGTGGAACGGGCGAGGAAGCATCCGGGGCGCTTCTCGGGGTTCAATTTGATAAAGGTGCCCTTTTCTACCATCATGTTGCAAAGCTCATCATTTTCTTCCTGAGAGCCGTTGCACCAATAGATGGAGTCGGGTTGGCAAAGCTGGGCGATTTCTTCGACCCACTTCTTAGCTGCTTCGTGAGTGGTACTCATGGTGGAAATAGTGTATGCACGGAAATGACCGTTGGCAAGTCTCCCGTGCGGCTTTTTATGGGGCGGTTTTGTTTCTGCGGGAGGGGAAACCCCGTGCAGGGGAAGGCGTTGCCCTGATTCCGGAGGAGGCCGCTCCGGAGCGTTCCGCGGGGCCTCCCTTTTCCCCGTTGCTGTGCTCCGGGAAGGGTGAAAAAGCCTGTTTTGACTGGAAATCTGCTTGCCAGCTCGCGCCGGATAGTCTAGGGAAGAATCATGAATGTTAGAACGTTGATGGCAAATGCGGTGTTTCTGGTGCTGCCGGCCCTGCTGGCGGCGTGTTCGGACGCCTCGCGCCCGCCTGCCGTCAGCTTCAAGATTCAGAACGTGCCCCCGGTGCCGCGCACGATGTCCCAGATGTCCCGGGAAGTGCACATCAGCCGTGATTTCATGTCCCCGCGCTCCCGCGCGCGGCGCGCCTCCCGTTCCATGCATCCGCGCTTCATCACCATCCACAGCACGGCCAACCCCACGGGAGACGCTGCGGCGCACGCCCGTGCGCTGAAAAGGGGGGCCATGGGTTCCCTGAACTGGCATTTTACGGTGGACCAGTACCGGGCCATCCAGCATATTCCGCTGAATGAGACGGGACGCCATGCGGACCGCGGCGGTCCCGGAGACATGTATTCCATCGGAATTGAGATGGGGGAGGTGAGAAGCCACAACCCCATCGTCACCTGGAACCGTTCCGCCAAGCTGACGGCGGTGCTGATGAAGCAGTACAACATCCCCCTCCGCAATGTGGTGCCCCATTATTACTGGACGGGCAAGAACTGCCCGGCCCCGCTGCTGACCAACGGCCGCCCGGGGCATAAATGGAGCTGGTTCGTCTCCCGCGTGGACTATTACAGGCGTTGTCTGGAAACCCGACCCGCCGCCGCGCTCTGACGGGTGCGCGGGCATGATGCGATCTGTAAGGAATACGCCTGGACCCATGGCCGGAGATCTGCTTTTAACGTCCCACCTGGAGGAGTGCGCCTTCATCCGCCCCAGGGAGTTGGCGGCCATGCAGGCGGCGGGAATGGCCTCCGTGCGGGATTTGCTGTTCATGCTGCCGCGCAGGTATGAGGACCGCCGCATGTTTGACCGTTATGATTCCCTGTCCTCCGGTGCGCCCGTCTGCCTGAGGGGGAGGGTGATGGACGTGGGCTGGAAAGGCTGGGGAGGGAAGGGCGGCAAGGGCCGCGGGCGGTATGTGGAAGCCGTGCTGGCGGATGAGCAATCTTTGGGGCAGGCCCGTTTTTCCTGCCTGTGGTTCAGCATGCCGGGCGTGGCCAGGATGCTGTGCGCCGGGCAGGAGATGATCGTGTACGGGCGCGTGAAGCCGTATGGGAAGAAGCTCAGCATCGTCCATCCGGATTTTGAGATCATCCGGGAGGGGGATGACCAGTCCATCCATTTGAACCGCATTGTTCCCGTTTACAGCGGCCGCATGGGGATTGCCGCGCGCAGGCTGCGGGAAATCGTGTGGGAGGCGCTGGCCCGGCTTTCCCCGGCTCCGGAACCGGAGATTTACGAGTTTGTGCCGGACATCCCGTGCAAGACGGCGTTGAAGGATCTTCATTTTCCGGAGACCGCGGAAGTGCGGGACCGGACCAGGCGGCGTTTTGCGCTGGAGGAGTGCCTGGCGCAGCAGTTGAACGTGGCTTACAGGAGGAGGCGGGCGGATGAAGTGCCCGGCATGCAGACCGCAGCCTCCAGCCGTCTGGTGAAGGATTTGGCTGATTCCCTGCCGTTTGAGCTGACGGAGGCCCAGAAGCGCTGCGTGAGGGAGATTTACCGGGACATGAAGGCCCCCCGTTCCATGAACCGCCTGCTCCAGGGGGATGTGGGGTCCGGAAAGACGCTGGTGGCCCTGTGCGCGATGCTGCTGGCCGTGGAGCACGGATATTCCGCCGTGATGATGGCCCCCACCCAGATTCTGGCGGAACAGCATTATCTGAAGTTCCGGCAGATGCTGGACAAGCTGGACGTTCCCGTATCCCTGGTGACGGCGGACAGGAAGGAGGAATCCCACGTATCCTTCGGAAAGCAGGGGGGGATTGTAGTCGGAACGCATGCCCTGCTGTACGGGAAGAATGTTCCGGAACGTGTGGGGCTGGTCGTGATAGACGAGCAGCACAAATTCGGCGTGAACCAGCGGGAAAAGCTGATTGACCGTGAAGAGCGCCCCGATGTGCTGGTGATGACCGCCACCCCCATTCCCCGCACGCTGACGCTGACTTTTTACGGGGAGCTGGACGTTTCCATCCTGGACGGCGTTCCCGGAGGCCGCGGCGCGGTGGTTACGGCCATCCGCACGGAGAAGGACAAGGAAAAGGTGTTGAAGTTCGTCCGGAGCCAGCTGGAGGAAGGAAGGCAGGTTTACGTGGTTTCCCCCCTCATTGACGGGGAGGATTCCCGGAAGGGGAAGGCCGTGACAAAGGAGCTGGACGAGTGGAAGGCGCTGCTGCCGCATGTGGACGTGGGGCTGCTGCACGGCAGGATGTCCTCCGAGGAAAAGGAGGCGGTGATGAAGGACTTCCGCGCCAACCGCATCAGCGTGCTGGTAGCCACCACGGTGGTGGAGGTGGGGGTGGACGTGCCGAACGCTACGGTCATGATCATCAATAACGCGGAGAGTTTCGGGCTCTCCCAGCTCCACCAGCTCCGCGGGCGCATCGGCCGCGGGGCGCACAAATCCTACTGCATCCTGATGACGGAGGCCCGTCCGGAGGATGAACAATGGGAGAAGCTGCATATTGTGGAGACCACCGCCAACGGTTTTGACCTGGCGGAACAGGATTTGAAGCTCCGCGGTCCCGGAGACGTGCTGGGCACTTCCCAGAGCGGCCTGAAGGGCGTGCGCTTTGAGGAATGGCTGCTGGACGCGCGCCTGATCCACCGCGGGCGGCAGCTGGCGGAGGCCATTCTGGCGGAGGATCCCAATCTGGAATCCGCCAAGTACCGCCCCCTCCGTTTTCTGCTGGAAAACGGGGAGGAAAAACGTGTGACGGGGTAAGATTGTCTTCCTGCCGTTTGCTGACAGTCAGCAGGTAGGGATTGTATGACAGATATGGGGTGCAACGGTTTCTCTCTTGGAATGAATCTAAAGAGGCAAAGAAGATATTTCTTCTTCAACCCGAACACCGATAAAACAATGATTCAAACGTACCAAATACTCCCCGTGGTGGCCATCGTATGCTCCGCCTCCGCTCTTGCTCAGAACGCTGCCGATCCCGTGCAGATGGTGAAGCAGAATGTCGATCTCATTTCGTCCGCCAACAAGGTTCTGGACGACGTGAAGGACAATGCGGCGGTTGAAATCGCCATCAAGCAGCTCAATGCCCTGACCCAGCAGGCCAAGCAATTGGACAAGGCCATGGAAAAAATGAAGCTCACGTCCGAACAGGCTATCCGGATCACCAAACTGAACGGAGATGCCCAGGATACCATCGTGGACATGCTGGAAAATTGCGAACGCATTCAGAAGGACAAGCTCATGACGCCCGCCCTGCTCAAGGCGGTGAACAATTTCGCCGATGCCGCCAACATTGAAGTGGTGGAAACGATTACGACCGTGGAACAAATTGTGGAAGACTAAATGATCAGCTTGTAAAGACCTTTGACTGGTAAGGCCGCTCCCTGAAAGGAGCGGCCTTATTCTTTGGCGGGGACGGATGTCTTTAACAAATCTTCCGGCGGGATTTCATGCTTCCATGGCGGGGTTGGGGTTCCCGGCCGGGGCCAGGTATCCCGTTCCGGGGTCCGTGCCCATGGAGGAAAGAAGGCTCCTGTGGCGCGGAAGGGATTTGGC
>OGQK01000215.1_pt1 | contig 38172 bp, 24 predicted proteins | sample 1553221 | NCBI WGS metagenome assembly OGQK01 (sample SAMEA2579996, study PRJEB22360) | human gut metagenome | biome: human gut; feature: human-associated habitat; material: faeces | place: Denmark | collected 2008/2010 | reverse complement strand
ATATCAGTTCATTATAAAAACCTTAGATTTTTGTCTTGACAACTGAACCACTATAGAATCTCATCATACCCACATCCCAGTACAATATCCATACCTGAGCAAGGAATTACATATCCTGCTGCCCAGTTAACTCTGAATCCAAGGTTCGGACAGTCATTTGTCCAATCCCAGTATGTAAAGGATGTAGAGAATGTAATAGTTCTTACATAAGTTGCGCCCGTATCCGGGTCAACAAATGTAACATCCTTAGTTACACTTACACTATAAACAGCTGGTGCTTCCTTCGTTCCAACCGGATAATTTCCAGGAACACGGATCTGTGCCATTCCGCTGACACCAACACTTCCACTGAGGGAAGACTGGTCTGCTGAGAAACCTGCATCTCCGGAAATGGATGCATTGGCAATATCCTCAAATGTCAGGATTACCGGCTGTGTGATAGTCTTATCACCAACTTTCAGTGTTGCAGCTGTAAGTGCTCCGATATCGATATGATCTACACTTCCAGTTGTGCTTAAACCTAAAGACTGCGGATCTGCTTCTTTACCTTCTGCATCCTGTGCATCTGCATCATTGTCCTCTACTCTGTCTGCTTTCTGATCCTCATCTGTGGAATCCTCTGCGTCTGTAGAGTCCTCTGCATCTGTGGAATCTTCATCCTCTGTAGAATCCTCTGCATCTGTGGAATCTGTATCCTCTGTAGAATCTTCTGCATCTGCGGAATCTGTATCCTCTGTGGAATCTTCTGCGTCCGCGGAATCTTCTGTATCTGCGGAATCTGTATCCTCTGTGGAATCCTCATCCTCTGCAGAATCTTCCTCATCTGTAGAATCTTCTTCTTTTTCATCTTTCGCAGCGGCTTTCTTTACACTGCTCTTTTCTGCTTTTGTGGAAGAATATTTGGCTGTTTCTGTCGCACCCATGGCTACGCTTCCGCTCTGCATAAGCAGTGCAGCGCCCATCAGGCAGGCAGCAACTTTCTTCCAGCCAGCCCATTTCTTAAACATTGCTCCTACTCTCCTTGCTTTAGCGGATGGCGCTTGCGCTCCATCCGCCAAAATAAATAATTACTTATTTAATTTTTGTTTTAGTGCTCTTACTCCATGCGGAATATACTGTCTTGCCATCAGATGTCGTTTTGTAGCTACGGATACGGATATAATAAGTCCTTCCACTGGTCATCGGTTTCGGTACACCGCTTCTTCTCTTAGAATCTCTAATTGTGAAGGTTCTTGTTGTACCTTTTCTGAAATCACTCTTCTGGCTGATCATAATCTGATATCCTGTTGCTCCTGTGCTTCCCTTCCAAGTTACTGTAGCCTGTTTCTTGGCTGTACTCTTGGCAGTTAAACCTGTCGGAGCTTTTGGCAGAATGCTGAATGTTGCAGAACCTGCATATTTAGCATATTTGCCTTTACCTTTTACAATTACGGAACCGATTCCCGGATTCTTGTTGTTCTTGAAGCTTACTGTATAGTAGCTGGAGCTGAGTTTAGTCTTTCCATAGTATACAGACTTCACAGCAGGTTTCCGTGTCTTTCCGTTGTAGGTAACTTTAGTCGGGGAAATCTTAACTGTAAGTTTCTTGGTAAACTTGGTGTATGTGTTCTTGATGGCAATTGTGCCCTTGGAACTGATGCTGCCAATTGTTACCTTGTAACCAGTCGGTGTCTTAACGAGTTTTGCAGAGTAGGTAATCTTCTTGCCTGCTGAATTCTTGTTAAGTCCTGATACAGTTGCTTTCCACTTGTTTGCACTGTTCAGTACTACTTTCTTGCTGGTTGCTTTACCATTTGCATAGATCTGAACGGTTAAGCTGGAAGGACGGGTGAGAAGGGCATTGTCTAGGTCACTCCATGTGTTCTGTACGACTACAGATGTCTTGTAAACACTGTGTGTAAATGCTGCAACATAGCCGTCTGCAACGCTTCCAGTCACTTTCTTAGTATAACCGGATACATCGGAAATTGCAACCGCATATTTGATTTCTTTTCCATTTGCGTACTTCGGAAGATTGCTCCATGTCTTGGAAGATGCAATCTTCAGGTTGATGTTATCTCCCTCTTCTTTGTCATCTTTCATAAGCTGTACGCTGATGGTTGCCGGACGGATTCCATCCTGGTTGTTTGCATCATTCCATGTACTCTTGATGGATACATTTACTGTCTCCGGTACATGTTTGTAAGTAACTACAACTCCATTGTCATCCAGGACATTGCCTGTTGTTGTAATGGTGTAATCTTTGTTTTCGGTTGTCTTAACGGTATAGTTGATTCTCTTTCCGTCTTTCTTGACATCAACCTTTTTGAAGGAAGCTTTCCAGCTGTTCTTCTCATCTAAGGTTACTTTGTTTCCTGTTGCCTGTCCTTCTGCATAAAGCTCTGCTTCTACAGAATCAAGACGTTTGCCATCCTGGTTGTTTGCATCATCCCATTTTACGCTTACCGGGATCTGTACTGTTTCCGGGATGTAAGTATTGATTACGTTAAATGTGTTGCCGTCTGCTTCTGTTCTTGTCTCATAGTTCTCAGGAAGTCCGGATACAGCGACCTCATATTTAACTGCTTCGCCAACTTTGCCTGCTTTGTATTTCGGAAGGTCCTTCCATACTTTTGCAAAGTTGTTATTGCCATTCAGAGTGATCACATCGCCGGTTGCCTCACCGTCAGCTTTCAGCTGAACACTGTAAGATCCTGGTCTCTGACCATCCTGGTTGTTCTTATCATTCCATGTTGTATTTACAGAAACACTTACAACTTCCGGTTTATGAGTGTATGTCAGAACAAGTCCTGCTGCTCCGCTTCCGGTGCATGTGTAAGTATATCCGTCTGCTTTGGTTCCTACCAGAGTATACTTGATCTCCTGGCCGTCTTTCTTCAGTTCCATTTCGCCGAAGGAAGCTGTCCAATTGTTGTCTGCGGTAAGTCTTACTTTCTTGCTGTTGGATACATCTCCTGCATAGATTTCTGCCTCTACTGCCTCCGGACGGATTCCATCCTGGTTATCTGAATCATCCCATACAACAGATGCTTTTACTTCTGCTTTTGCAGGTACGTGAGTTGCTGTAACTGTAAATCCGGTTGCTGCATCTCCTGTAATCTCTACAGTATAATCAGAAATTTCACTTACCCCAACTGTATAAACAACTTTCTTACCAGCTTTATACTCAGCAAGTCCGCTCCATTTCTTAGTCCAGTTGCTGTTTGCATTAACAGCAATCGGATCACCGGAGTTTTCTCCATCTGCTTTCAGCTGCAGTGTTACAGATGCCGGGCGGATTCCATCCTGGTTGTCACCATCTGCCCATTTTACAGTTGCTGTTACGTCTACTGCTTTTACCTTGTGTGTATATTTCAGAACAAGGCCTTCTGCTCCGCTTCCGGATGTTGTCAGATCATATCCGTCAACCTTGGTTGCCTGAAGTGTGTAGTTAATTGGTTTACCATTTTTGTTTACTGCAAGTTTCTCGAAGGTTGCCTTCCAGTCTGTGTCTGCAGTAAGACGTACTTTTTTGTTTGTAGATACGTTATCTGCATAAAGTTCAGCCTCTACAGCCTCCGGACGGATTCCATCCTGGTTGTCCTGGTCATCCCAGTTTGCAGATACAGCAATATCAACACCCTTTGGTGTGTAGCTGTTTGTGATTGTGAAACCTGTTGTTGCATCTCCGGCTGTTGCCTGAGTGTACTCGGAACGAAGACCGGTCTGCTCTACTGTGTAAGTAACCTTCTGACCAACTGCACCAGCTTTATTGACCGGAAGATTATTCCATGTCTTGGTCCAGTTTCCATTTGCGTCTGCTTTTACAGTAATATCTTCGCTGGCTGCTTCACCATCTGCTTTCAGCTGCAGTGTTACAGATGCCGGGCGAATTCCATCCTGGTTCTCTGCATCATCCCATTTAATGGTTGTTGTTACGGATGTAACTGCCGGTTTATGAGTAAATGTAACTGCCAGTCCGTCTGTTGTATTTGTGTAATCTTCTACTTCTTTTGCAACTTTCAGAGAATAGTTCACTGCTTCGCCGACTTTACCTGCTGTGTATACAGGCATATCTTTGATTGTTGCAGTCCAGTTCTCTTCTGCTGTAAGAGTTACTGTCTTGTCTGTTGCTGTGCCACCTGCGTAAAGAACTGCGTCAACAGATGCCGGACGAACACCATCCTGGTTGTCCGCGTCATCCCATTTTGCGGATACGGTGAGATCTTTTACTGCCGGTGTGTGGGAGTTCTTAACTGTGATAGCTCCTGTTTTCTCGTCTTTTGTTACTGTAAATGTATATCCTTCCGGAAGTCCGGATTCATCTACAGTGTACACGATTGCCTGCCCAACTGCACCTTCTTTATTTACCGGAAGGTCTGACCAGGTCTTTGTCCAGTTACCATTGCTGTCTGCTTTTACAGTGATGGCATCTCCAACTGCTTCGCCGTCAGCTTTGAGCTGTAAGGTTACTTCCTTCGGACGGATTCCATCCTGGTTGTCTGCATCATCCCATGTCACGTTTGCGGTGATGCCTGTTTTTTCGATTTCGTGTTTGTAAGTAACAACAAATTCATCATCAGAAGAGCTTCTTGTTACTTCTGCTGTATAGTTGTTTGCTGTCAGTGTGTCATCTTCAACAGCTGTTACGAGATAGGAAATATGCTGTCCGTCTTCATCCTCGGATGCCAGATTCTTCCATGTATATTTCCACTCATTCTCTGCGTTGAGTTCTACCGGATCACCAACTTTTTCTCCATCTGTTGTTGTCAGCTGAAGTGTTGTTTTTTCCGGACGTTTGTTATCACGGTTGTTGTCATCATCCCATGTAGTTGTTACATTCAGTGTTCTACTTGGAACTACAGTAACCTGTACCGGGTCAGATGTAATGCCATTCCATGTTGCAGCTACACCAACAGATCCTTTTTTAACACCTGTAACTCCACCTTTGTCGTCTACAGTTGCGATCTTTGTATTGTAGCTCTGCCATGTAATTTCAGGATTTTCCACATATGCGGAACCGTCCCATGCTTTTGCCTCAATTGTCTGTGTATCACCCTGTACTACTCTCAGCTTGTCTGCTGGAGTAAGAACCAGTCTTGCGTCAGATGTTACCTCTACATCACAGGTCGCTGTAAGTGTTGAAGTATCAAACTGCACTGTGATGGTTGTTTTACCAGGAGCAACTGCGGTAAGTTTCAGGACACTTCCATTCTTTGGATCAGGTGCTGCTGTAACTACACTGGTATCTCCATCGATCATGTGAATTGTTGAGAAATCAGGATGTTTCTCATTAGCCCAGTTACCCCACTCTTCTCCGCTTTCTGTAATGTAAGTACCCTGGATTGTTGCAGTATTATTTTCACCCATTTTCATGGATACAGAAGATTTGTTCAGATACAGACCTGCTGCACCGGTAACCTTAACTGCAATCCCCTGCCATACACCGCAAAGCTGTCCGGTTGTAAGTGGAATATAGTATTTGTGGCTCAGATATGCATAACCCTGAGAAGGTGATTTTCCTTTAACACTTGCTGTTGAGCCCGTGCCATCTGCAATTTCAAGATAATTTGCGCTACTGTTAAACTCGCTGCCTAAGCTTCCATGACCAGCTTTATAAGCACCGGTTTTCCAGGTATTACTCTTATCTGCGCCGTCTTTGTCAGTCTTTGTTTCACCTTTGGTTCCTGCAACATCTGTTGTTGTACCAGTTGTAATTGCCTGATTCTTAACTACAGTTACTTTAATATCTTTTACTTTGTTTCCTTTATAACTTACGCTTACTGTTGTTTCTGCTTTTTCTTCTCCCTCTGGAAGCTCTTTTGCAGTAATAACACCAACAGAATCTACAGTTATTAAATCTTCATTTGCAGATGTCCATGTTACATCAGAAGAAGTATTGTAGCCCTCTCCTGTAGATCCACTGGAATACTCACCCATATCCAGGAGCTGCCATACAATTTCCTGTGTGCTTTTCTGAGCCAGTGTTACTTCGTTCTGTGCGTCAGATAAATACAGGCCATCGTATACAACATTTACTGTTGCATTGTTGGTATAAGTTTTTCCATTTTCAGCAGTCCATGATGCTTTTACAATTGTTTTACCTTCACTGATACCTCTAATCTTACCGTTATCTACAGTTGCAACATTCGGGTTTTCGCTTTCCCATTTAATATCAGCATTTTTTACTGTAGAACCATTATAGGTTGCTGTTGCTTTAATGGTATCAGTTCCACCTTTTTTAACCTTGGATTCCGCTTTGTCAAATCCAAGACTTCCGGCACCTTTAACAATAATTTTTACAGTGTCTTTATTAGTACTGCTGTCACCATACTGTGCTGTTACAGTTGCTTCGCCAGCTGCTTTTGCTTTGACAACACCATCAGAGTCAACAGATGCGATTGCCTGTTTATCACAAGACCAAGAAATTATATCTGTCGGTTCAGCTTCCCCTGTACTGTCAATTACTTTGTACTGAATTTTCCTTGTGATAGACTCATCATCCAGTGACATCTCAATGGTATTTGTTCCATCTTCGGCTTTCTCATCAATGTAGAAGCCAGATACGATAACTTTGACATCAATCGTAAGAGGTTCTCCATCCGGATTTCCCTCAGAATCTACCGGCTGATAAGAACCATGTAACGTTGCAATACCCGCTTTATAGCTTGCAAGCTGTACAGAATATTTATCCTGCCTAGCTACTTTCATAACAGACTCGTCACTGCTGCTCCACTTAATATTTTTATAAAAGGTTGCGCTGTCAACTTTCTGCTGATTTTTAATACAGTAAGCGTATACATAAACATACTCACTACTTGATACTCTGTCAAATACTACATTATTATTGACAAATGAACCTCTGTCACCGCCAGTTCCTGTCACATAAATTCCATCTGCCGGCATTTTACATGGACGTAAGAAAACATCTGTCGTACCACCAGCTGAATATGAAGAAACCGATTCTCTATAGGTAGAGTTGTCATAAGCACCTTTATTACTATCAAGTACACCACCTATCATCTCTGCATAGTTAATGCAAAATGCATGCGTAATTTCGCCTGTATCAGACCATGCACCCCAGCTTGCATTACAGGTAGTCATTCCGGAATTATCAAAACTCTCTGTACTTTCAGGAATACTATAATTAACTGATGAAGTTCTGCCCCAATATAACTTAGCGGCTGATGAACCTTCACGTGCTACCTGAAATGGAGATGACGGGCTACCATTCAGAGTAAATGATGTTCCTACTTCAACCGGATCAGCTGCTTTTTCAACTTTAACAGTAAAGGAATTGGTAACTGTACCTAATGTATAGTTTCCATCACTGTCCTTAAAATTTTTGCCCGGTTTCCATGTAGATGTAATAGTTGTTGTACCTTCACTGATACCCTGAACCCAAACTCCTGTTGTATATGGGCCATATTGACTGTTAGATACAACTTTAGCTACATTTTCATTACTGCTCTTCCATTCAACACCGTACTGATTTTTTCCCACATTCTCTGTTGTACAGTTAGACCAGCTTGCTTTTTTGTAATCTGTCTGAGTTGATGTTGTATATAAAGTTCTGTACTGAAGACCTTTTTTATCTCCAACTTTGACAGTTACGGTGCTGTTATTTGCCGGATATGTTCCAACTGCAAGTTTGATATAACCTTTTTCATCATACAGACGTGTATAACTGTATTTCTCATTTCCAGCAATCGTAATTTCGCCTGTATCTCTTTTTAAATCAGAAACATCCTGTGCATCAGTACCATCAGAAAATGCTGCAACTGCGCTGCCGTCGTCAAATGCGTTCTGCTCTGCTGCCGCATTGTCATCTGTGGTCTCCGGAGCTGTTAACTCCTCGCTGTCTGCCTCCTGTGAAATATCTTCCACATCAGCATCCTGCTCTACGTCCGGGGCAGCAATTTCATCTTCCTCTGACGTAACATCGTCTGATGATTCTGTTGTTTCAACAGCATCTGTGTCAAAATCAACTGCTTCCGCATCAGACTGTGTATCTGCCTGAGTTTCCTGCGCTGCCGCCGGCTCGCTTGAAAAATCATCCGCAGATACAACGAAGCATCCCTGTGCAAGCATTGCAGCTGTCAATAACCATGCAAGAGTACGCTTCAGACCTGAGTGTAATTTTGTACTCATTTTTCTCTCCTTCTTTCTTTTTTTGTTTTACAGCTTCATCTGGTTTTTACTGTTTTTACAGTACCAGGTTTTCAGCAATCGTGATTCTTTTTCTTCAGCTCTTTGGACAACTCAATACGATTTGTCTTAAAGTGGAAGAAAGGTCTCTCATCAATTGCCAGTATTTCAACTGGAAACATGTATGGTTCCAGACAAGACTGTACGTCTTTAATGATATCATCAACTTTGTATCCGTCCTCCAGAACAACATAGAGGTATGGAACAAAGTATCCGTCATGATCTTCATCCTCGATCAGTACGAAAAATTCATCTTTAATTCCTTTGATCTTGGCATCTGCAAGGCGGTTCTCCATAGGAAGTACTGCAAGCTCACCACCACCGTAACGGAATGCGGCACCACGGTTCAGTACGTAGAAAACGCCATCCTCATCTACATAACCAATATCTCCGGTATGAAGCCAGATCTTGCCGTCCGCATGTCTCTGGAGTGTTTTTGCTGTGGCACTTCTTCTGTCATAACCAAGCATATTTCCAGGACCTACAGTACAGATCTCGCCCATCTCGTTATATCCAAGTTCTTCCTGTGTTCCAGGTTTGAAAACGCCCATGTCGTTCAGCGGCATCGGGATTCCCACATTTCCGTTATGAACAGATTTCGGAGCCATCTGGAAGGTCAGGTTGGAACCACCTTCGCTGCTTCCGTATCCTACTGTAAAACGTACATTACAGTTATGTTTATGAAGAAATTCCTGTACACGGTCAAGCTGGTTGTTGTTTACTGCCTCACATCCGGCTCCTGCTGCCAGAAGATGGGACATGTCGTAATCCTCCGGAACACGGCCATTACGCATAACCGCTTCAATAAACATCGGAATCATCGGCCAGCCGTTTGGTTTGTAACGCATCATCTCGAGGTCTACATCCTCCGGATCAACAAACGGATCCATAATCAGAAGTTTATTTGAGGATAATGGAAGCAGTACCATGGAAACAACAACGGCTACCAGTGCAGGTGGCAGACAGGTTACCATCCAGGTTGGACGGACATCATCGGATCCACCATAGAAATTCATCTGGCATACAGTACCGAGCATACTATTCGCACAGTGAATAACCTATTTGGATGGGCCTGTGGAACCACTTGTGTAAGCACGGAACAGCGGTCTGTTGAGATCTTTTTCCGCTTCTACTTTTCCTACGTAATAATTACCGATGGAGAGGAATTCATCCCAGGTCATGGTATTCTCTCCGGATGCCGTTACCCGCGGATAATTTTCATCCAGAGATTCTTTTATGTAATCCGGAAGTGTACTCTCATCTCCATAGTACATCGGATTCAGAAGAATTACTTTCTTTACGCCTGCTCCCTCACAATAAGTTCTCAGTTCCTTCGGTGCAAGGAAATCGTGTGCAAAAATTGCTTTTGCATCGGCTTTGCTGACTGCCTCAACGTTTTCCAGAAGTGTGTTATCTCTGCATAACAGAGAAGCACCGATTTTTTCTGCTGCCAGTAAAAGGAATACAAAGTTTGGAACCAATCTGAAAAATACAGGAATCTGATCTCCCTCGCCAAATCCCATCGCCCTCAATGATCTCGCACATTTTTCGGATTCCTCGAAAACAGTTTTCCAGGTGATATCTTCTCCATAATAATGGATTGCCACCACATCTGGTCCAGGACAATGCTGTTCCAGGTATTCCCATAAGGTACACTCTGGTTTCTGAATCATTTTGAGCATCATTTCCGGATAATACTGCATCCAACGACGATCTTCGCTTGGTTTTCCTGTAGGTGCTTTTTCACAATTCATTTTTTCATCTCCTTCTTAAGTTCAATACTTTTGGATAATACAAAAACAGCCCCGGTCAGAAATCTGTTATCACTGCGGCTGTTATTACAGAGTTTATTATAGATTTTGCATGAATCTGACTGTTTCATGGCAAATCTCCTCCGTATTGTATATTCTGTTATATTTTACCATAACCAATTTTATCTGTAAAACCATCTGAAGCAGGTCTTTTCTGCTATTCCTGTCTCTTTTTCTGTCACCTTTGGATTCCTCTGACAAGTATCAGTAAAAGAGGCCGCCATACCGTCAGAACAGTACAGCAACCTCTTTTTAAAAGGACTTTATCATATAAAAATGTCAACCCGTTAATCAGATTTCTGATTAGTACAGTTTAGCCATCTCTTCGATGTTGCTTGTATCGAATTTCAGAGGTGCGCCAAGTACAACTTCTGTACCGCCGTCATCAGCGTCTGTGATTGTGTAGTCACCAAGGTCGCCAGCTGTGAACTTGTCATCTTTAGCACCTGTGATGTCACCGTTGATCAGAGCGATTGTTGTGTAAGCGCTGAGTTTTCCAAGGCCCTGCATATCCCACAGATAGAAGTATGGGCAGGAATGATCTGCATCATCACCTGTGTACTCCTGCATCTCAGACGGAAGTCCAAGACCTGTCAGTTTGCACTCAGATCCGTTATCCTGAAGGTATTTAGCAGCTGCTGCGATACCAACAGTTGTCGGTGCACAGATAACTTTCAGATCTTTGTAGTTCTGAAGAAGAGCTGCTGTCTGGTCTGTAGATTTCTGTGGCTCATCATCGCCGTATACAACGTCTACCAGCTCAAGTTTGCTATATTTGTCGTCGCCTTCCATGATGGTCTTCATTGCGTCGATCCATGCATTCTGGTTAGCGGACTGAGATGTAGCGGAAAGGATAGCGAACTGTCCCTCACCACCGGAAATATCAAGAACTGCATCCATAAGTGCCTGAGCAACTTCTTTTGTACCAGCCTGGTTTACAAAAATCTCACGGCTGTCTTTGTTCGGTGCGGAGTCGAAGGAAGATACTTTGATTCCTGCATCCATAGCTTCCTCAAGTTTAGCCTGAAGAGCGTTAACATCGTTCGCGGAGATACAGATTGCATCGAAGTCCTGAGAAATCAGGTTGTCAAGAACCTTAATCTGTGCATCAGCAGTTGCTGTCTCAGGATAAACAGTCTCTACTGTGCCACCCTCAGCCTCTACTGTTGATTTGAAAGCATCTGCTGCGATCTCGAAGAATGCGTTGCCGGCTGCTTTACCAACCAGAGCGATCTTTTTGCCTTCTGCGGAATTTCCAGCTGCTTCTGTCTTAGTATCTTCGGATTTGTCATCTGCTGCGAGAACCGGGCAAACTGTACCAAGAACCATTGCTCCACAAAGGATTGCGCTAATTACCTTTTTTTTCATTTTTGTTCCTCCCTATAAGAATATAATTTTTTTATATGCTGCTGCCTCCGCTACACCGATGGAAACAGCTAACAATCATATGGGGTGTAAAGCGGATATTCGCAATCCGCTTCGCTACTTGCTCATGAACGCAGTCGTTTCGCGACCTGCGTTCAAAAAGTGATATTTAGTTTTTCTTCATTGCGACTGCTTTTTTTACATCGCCGATGATGTTCGGAAGAGCTACTGCTGCTACCAGAAGTACACCGATGATGAGAAGGATTACCTGTGCATTTACGTTTCTCTGTCCAAGGCCAACTCGTAAGCATACGATGATGAATGCGGAAATGATACCGCCGGCCAGGTTACCTTTACCACCTGTGGAGGAGATGCCTCCGAATACTGCCATTGCGATGGCATCCATCTCGAATCCGTTACCGGTTGTTGTGTTGGCACCATAAGAAGATGATACCAAGAACAGTGCACAAAGTCCAGACATGAGTCCCATAACTGTGTAGATAATGAAACGAATCTTCTCTACATGAACTCCTGCATAATAAGCTGCCACACGGTTTGTTCCGATTGCGTAGGTACGACGTCCGAATGTGCTCTTTCCAAGGAAGATTGCAAAGAGAACACCAAGGATCAGCACTAGGAAAAGAATGTACGGAACCTGTCCGACTTTTCCACCGATGGCACGGAAACCATCTGTATTTGTAACTGCAATACTTCCGCCGGAACCAAGTGTTACCTCTGCAATACCACGGAAGATAATCTGTGTTGCCAGTGTTACGATCATTGGAGGAAGCTCTTTGAAACGGGTAAGGATGAATCCGTTAACCGCACCGCAGAGGGCACCAACAACCAGTGCTGTAAGTACGACTACAATGAATGGAGCGTTTGTGTTACAGACCATACAGCTTAATGTTGCGGAGAGACACACGATCGCACCAACGGAAATATCAATCTCGCCTAATACCAGGATGTACGCCATCGGGAACATCATGAATACCTCTGCAAGGTAAACCGGCATCTGACGAAGAACACTCTTCAAGTTATAAAATTCAGAAAATGATGCACAGAAAATATTTACCAGGATAAAGAGAATGACCAGGATGCCTTCCCAACTGAATATGATGTGTTTCATCGGATTTTCCGGCACATTGTTAATACTTCTTCCAGATTTTCCAGCCATGATTTACATCTCCCTTCCCTTTAATGCGTTTTTGTCTGCGATTCTCTGCAGGACAACATTGATCACAACTACTACCAGGATAATGACACCCTTGATCATGTTCTGCCACAGGGAACTGATACCTACAAGTGGAAGAGCTTTTGCGATGGTTGCAAGGATGATGGAACCAAGGAATGCACCAACTACAGTTCCACGTCCGCCGCTCATGCTTACACCACCGATAACGCAGGCTGCGATGACATCCATCTCACCGCCGTACTGCATATCCGGCATTGCAGAAGCATAAACAGATACCTGAAGTGCTCCGCCAAGACCTGCGAGGAATCCCATGATCACATATACAAGAAGGTTGATATTCTTTGCATTGATACCGGAAACCTGTGCTGCACTTGCATTACTTCCTACTGCGTAGATTCTTCGTCCTGTTCTTGTCCATTTCATAAAGAAGAAGAATACCACATAACAGATGATGATTACCCAGATAACCTTGTTGATTCCAAGGAAATTGGTTGTTGCAAAATTCTTAAACTCACCAAGAGCTGCGGCACTTGCCCACTCACCACCGTGAGAAACAAGATAACCCATTGCTCTGTAGATGTACATAAAGCCCATGGTTGCAATGATCGGCGGAACGTTTGCTCTTGAAATTACAAGACCTACAACAAGTCCGCAGGCAATACCGATTGCCATTGCAATGATGAAAGCAAGTAATGTACTTGTGATATGTCCGTATTTCAGGAGCATACCGATGGACATACCGGAAAGTGCCAGCGTTGACATGATGGAAATATCGATTCCGCCTACCAGCATGACACATAACATACCAAGTGACATTACCATTGTTACTGCATTATTTTTCAGCATCTCCATGAGTGACTTTGGCGTAAGGAATGACGGGCTGATCGCTGTGACAACTGCAAACAGCACGATTACGATAATTGCCAGCAGAGCCTCTCGGGAGCCTGTAATCTTCTTGATGACAGATTTCTTTTCCATTATTTAGTCCCCTTTCCAGTGCTCTTTTCCATGGACAGCTCAAGGATTCCTTCCTGTGTTGCCTCATCTCTGCTCAGTTCACCAGTCTTGCGGCCGTTACACATAACTACGATACGGTCCGCCATACCCAGGATCTCCGGCATCTCGGAAGAGATCAGGATGATCGCATATCCTTTTTTAGCAAGATCTCCCATGATCGCATAGATCTCAGCTTTTGCACCAACATCAACACCCTTGGTCGGCTCATCCATGATAACAACTTTCATTTCCTGAGCAAGTGCCTTGGCAACTACAACTTTCTGCTGGTTACCACCGGACAGAGAGCTTGCCGGCTGGAAGATATCAACCGCCTTGGTATCAACTTCCTCAAGAAGTTTCTTGGAAAGTTCTCTTTCTGCCTTCTCATCGTTGAATCCGGATTTTGCATATTTGCTGATGATCGGAAGTGTTACGTTTCTTCCAAGTCCCCAGCTCATAATCAGGCCTTCCTTCTGTCTGTCCTCAGGAAGAAGGATGACACCTTTTTCCATTGCCTCGGAAGGAGTCTTGATGTAAACTTCTTTTCCCTCAAGGAAAACTTTTCCTTCATCCGGACGGGTGATTCCGCAGACAGCTTCCACAACCTCTGTACGTCCTGCACCAACCAGACCGGTAAGACCTACGATCTCGCCTGCACGTACATTAAAGGAAACATCCTTGAAAAATCCTGTTCTGGAAAAATGTTCGATGCGGAGCATCTCATCTCCCAGCTCAACTTCCGGTTTCGGGAACAGATCATTGATCTCACGGCCTACCATAGCTTTGATCAGATCTGCGTTTGTGATTCCGTCTACATCATAAGTTCCAATGTACTGGGAATCACGGAATACGGTAACTCTGGAAGCCAGACGGTACATATCTTCGAAACGGTGAGAAATAAAGATAATGGAAACTCCATTTGCTTTCAGCTTGTCAACCAGTGTGTAAAGCTTCTCGGACTCGTTTCTGGTAAGTGCTGCTGTTGGCTCATCCAGAATGATGATCTTCGCATTTGTGGAAAGTGCCTTGGCAATCTCTACCATCTGCTGCTGTGCAACAGAAAGGGTACCCATCTCAGCGGTTGCATCGAAATCTGCATCCAGCTCTTTGAGGTATTTGTTCGCCTCCTGATTCATTTCTTTCCACTGGATCATATGATGTTTGATGATCTCATGACCCATAAAAATATTTTCTGCAACTGTAAGGTGCGGATATGATGTCGGATGCTGATATACGGCTGCGATACCTGCTTCCTGGGCATCCTTCGGACCTTTGAAGTCAACCTTCTGTCCGTTTAAGAACATCTCACCTTCTTCTGCTTTATGTACTCCGGTAATAACCTTGATAAACGTAGATTTACCAGCACCGTTCTCACCCATCAGCGCATGAACTTCGCCAGGTTTGAGCTGGAACTGTACATTATTCAGAGCTTTGACACCGGGGAATATCTTCGTAATACCTTTTAATTCAAGAACATATTCTGACACGGCTCTTTCTCCTCCCTTTCCTTTGATCTGGTTATATTCTATCATCCGGTTCCCTTGCTGATAATGGGAATATTTTTGGATAAGGGTAAAATATTCTCCTTTTCCCTGTAAAATATTACCCATAATAAAATCCGGCCTGCTCGTATTTCTGTGTATTTTATGCTATAATAGGAACGCTTGTAACAACATACTAGTATTTTTGCCGATTGGAGAATCCTATATGAAATTACTGATCGTTGATGACGAGGAACTTACACGTACCGGGCTTGTCTCATCCATTGACTGGGAGAGTCTGGGGATCACAGAAATCCTTCAGGCAGACGATGGAATGAACGGACTGGAAATGGCCAGGCTGCATAAGCCTGAGATCATTCTCTGCGATGTGCGGATGCCGCGGATGACAGGTATCGCCATGCTGGAACGTCTGGAGAAGATTCTGCCAGACTGCATTCCTATCTTCATGAGCGGTTACTCAGATAAAGAATATCTAAAAGCCGCCATCAAACTAAAAGCAGTCAATTACATTGAAAAACCTTTAAATCCTGAGGAAATACGGGAAGCGATCCTGGAGGCACAGTCCCTTTATAAACAGAAACTCCGCTCTCACCGCGGCGAAGCCCTTCATTCCCTTGAAACTTCTACCAGGCTGGCACTGAAGCTTACCGTTCCTTCCACTTCCTCGAATCAGGAAATTGTGGATCTGTGCCTGGAGCTTGGAAATCCTGAACTTCTGGATTCGGGAATAAATTTTACCTCCATAATCGTAAAACTGAATAATACCGCCGAATCTTCCGGTGCGGTTCTGGAAGATATCCACCGTGAGATTGCCCGTTTCCTGGCACATTACAATCTGAAATGCCTATTTGCAGAAAAACGGGTACAGTATCTGGTATACCATATATATGGAAGTAATCCGATTTCGCCAACTACACTTTCCGCTGTGGGAAGCTATATTTCCAGGCAGTACAGTACCTGCGGAAAACATATGATTGCAGCCGGAAACACAGTAACCGATATTTCCAAAGTTTACCAGTCCTATGCCTCTGCTGTCATTCTTCTGCAGAACTGTTTTTTCTTTCCGGCAGAAACCTTTCTCACAGAAGATATCGTAAATCAGCAGCCTCCCAAACCGCCCCTTCCAGGTACTCTGCAATCCCCGGAAAGCACTTTTTCCAAATATCTTCTCTCCGGTGAGGAAGAACCTTGCGGACAGTTTCTTGAAGAACTTTTTGGCTACTATAATGGAAACCTTACTTTTATGCCCAACCAGATCCGTGATCTTTATTACCAGCTGTTCAGCATACTTTCCGCCGCTCGCAAAAAGAATCAGGTGGAATCCGGTTTCCACGAAAAACAGGATCTCATCGTAGATACTCTGGACAATGCTTTTACTTATGAAGAACTCCACGAATCTCTGAAAGAAAAAACCGCACAGTATTTTGAAGACGCAAAGAATTCCCAGCCGGAAAATTCCACAATCTTTATGATCAAAGATTACATCAGCCGGAACTACATGAATGATACCCTTTCCGTAAAAGATATCAGCAGCCATGTGTATCTTTCTGCTTCTTATGTGTGCACCTTTTTCAAAAGTGAGACCGGACAGACTCTCAATCAGTATCTGACGGAATACCGGATGGAAAAAGCCAAGCAGCTGCTTTCCGATCCCAGATACAAGATTTCTGAGATTTCTTCCAAAGTAGGATATACGGACGGAAATTATTTTGGAAAAAGTTTCAAAAAATACTCCGGCTTTTCCCCATCTGAATACCGGGAGAAAATGTCATGAGGGCCCTCTGGCGCCGCTTCAAAAACGGCTATCTGAACTTAAGACTTCAGACAAAATTTACCATTGCGCTGATCAGCATCGTGGTACTTCCTGCTTTTCTCACTGTATTTCTTTTTTATGGAAAGCTTTATAACATGGTGGTGTCCAACACCATTCGCCAGGAGCAGGATGCTTCCGCAAAAACAGCGCCACTGATCGAACGAACCATGGATACGATCCTCGCTACTACCCGGAATATTACAGGGCAGACCTTTTTTCAGGAACTGTTTTATATGCCGGTCAGTGATTCCGCCAAAGAACTGGCTTCTTCCAACCATGCCATTGATTTCAAAAATGCCATCCGCCGTCTCACTACCGATTCGATTGTGACGGATGTACGGATCTACGTGGATTTTCCGGAAGAACTGGAAACACTGGATGATGATCCAAATACAGAAAATATTCTGGCTCCTATCAGCCAGGCCAAAGGAACTTACTGGTACGGAATCTTTCAGGGTAACCGGGAAAACCAGGAAATGTTCTGTCCTTCTTTTTACCTTGGTTCCCAGGAAAAAAAGAATTACGGAGATATGGCGTATATCTGTCCTTTAAGTCTTTATTATCATTCCAATGCCTATAAAGCTTATCTGGCAGTGTATTTTTCCGACAGCAAACTGAATTCCATTCTTTCCGACAATCTTTCTCTGGAAGGAAGTGTCTCCTATATTGTAAACGAACGTGATGCCATTGTTGCAACCTCGGATCAGTCCTTATCCGGAATTTACCGGCTGGATTACGACACTATCAAAGAGTCCTTCATGTCATCCAACAACTTCATTGAACGGAACATTCTGGACACAAAAGTTTATGCCGGTTTTTACAGCATTTCCAACACGGACTGGTTTATGGTTACGATCCTTCCTGCTCCGCCACTGATCCACGAAAGCAATCATCTGATGCTTCAGATTGCGTTGCTTTATGCCGGTTTTCTTGTTCTGGCCCTTATTTTTGCCAATGTACTGGCTCATTCCATTACCGGAAGACTCTCTTCGGTAATCCGGCAGATGCAGACTGTCCGCCATGGACCGCCAACTCCCATGGAAAGTCCACAGGCACATGATGAGATCGGTGATCTGATTGACACCTACAACTATATGACCAGAAAAATGTACGAACTGATGGAAAAGCAGGCAAAAGCTGCAGAAGATCTCCGAATTGCGGAGTTTAATTCCCTTCAGGCGCAGATCAATCCACATTTTCTCTATAACACCATGGACATGATCAACTGGATGGCGCTGCAGGGACAGACAGAAGAAATCAGCCATGCAGTACAGAGTCTTTCCCGTTTTTATAAACTGACGCTCAGCCGCAAAAAAGGAATTTCCACAATTGCCAGAGAGCTGGAACATGTGACAATCTATGTACAGCTCCAGAATATGCGTTACCATGACAGTATTGAACTGATCACGGATATTCCGGATGAATTGTCTGAATACCAGATCCCGAAGCTGACTCTTCAGCCGGTTGTGGAGAATTCCATTCTTCACGGAATTCTGGAAAAAGAATCAAAATCCGGAACCATTGTCATTACCGGATGGATGGAAAACGAAGACATCGTTCTTCTGATTTCCGATGACGGCGTGGGAATTCCCCCGGAAATCCTTTCAACAATTCTCTCCGGAAAGGGAAACAGCCAGTCCGGCGGCACCAACATTGCCGTTTACAACACACACCGGCGACTTCAGATTCTTTATGGAAAGGATTATGGGCTTATCTATTCCAGCAATCCCGGCGAAGGGACAGAAGTGGAGATCCGTTTTCCAGCACACAGAGAAGAGTAATTTACAGGAGGTATCCTACTTATGAATACACAACCAACAGTACTTCTATATAATTTCAATGATCCGGACCGTCTCCGGATCATACGCCGCTATCTGAACCGTCAGAAAGTAAACGTGCGGATCGTCACCCCACCGGAGTTTCTGCATCCTCTGGGTTATCTCTTTGAACTTCCGGGATTTCAGCCCTCCACACAGTTTAATCTGGGCAAAAATTTCAGTGATGAGATGATGGTGCTGAACAATTTTTCCAGTGAGCAGATGGATGCGTTCCTGGCTTTTTTCCGGGAAGAAGCGATTCCTTCGGTTTCGTTAAAAGCCATGCTCACCCCTGTGACCCAGCACTGGTCTTCCATTCAGCTCCATGACGAACTTACAAAAGAGCATAAAATGATGCATAAGAAATAAGAAATTTTCCATCAAAAAAGGAAAGGAGACCGCATTTGCAGTCTCCTTTTTTTGAATATGTTTTAGGTTGGTTATAAGAAAGAATTTATCGTTTTTTATGGTACTGATAATTATCTTGTTACGATATCTACCGGTACGTTGAAGATTTTTGCAACTTTCAGGATTGTGTCGATGTGTCTTCCTGTAGCAGCTGCCATGTGATGTGTCGGGCCAGCCTCGCTCCAGCGATTTACAAATTCTCTTGCGCCACATGTGAAACGTGTTCTCATGTTTGTATCACCGAAGGAAAGGATCGGTCCTTCCTCGTTTACACCCTCAGCTACAACGAACTTGAAGTTTCCGTCTTTATCCTGAGTGATCGCAAGGTAGGTTACAGGGCCTGTGTATGGATAAAACTGTGTCAGGTATCCGCCGCCTGTTTTGCCGTGGAATACCGGCACGATTTTCATGGTTGGTTTCTTGTCGGAGATGTCAGCATCTCCACTTCCGGAATGTCCAATGATGCAGATGTCATCGTTGAAATCGATGGAGTACATCTCAGAAAGCTGGCCTGTACCGGAAATTGTCTTTAAGATACTCATTGCCATGGCAACTTTCATGTCACCCTCTACAGCGCATGCAGTACCCTGTTTGATCAGCATGGAGAATGCCGGGATCAGCATACTGTCAAGGACACCAGCTTTACCCTGTGCAAATCCATCGTAATGGGAAGCGATCATTCCAAGATGCTCGTCTTTTACCCACTCCTCGAAAGCAACTACGTATTTTGCCATATCCCATACTTTTTCGATTGTGCCGCCGCCCTCGATCTCAAAGGTATCAAGGATATCCTGTGCTTTTGCACGGATTGCTTCCTCGTCTGTGATATCGTCAGCGATTGCCCACATTTTCTCCCAGTCAAACTGTTTGGTGTAGAGGAACATTCTGTTATAGAGGTTTGTCTCATCAATGTAAAGATCCATCATACCTGGATATGGTCTTCCGATCTGAGCAATGTTAGTCTCACGGAATCTTCTTCTTACCTGAGCAGCTTTGCACCAGTCTTCGATCTCAGCCTGAACTGCAGGATCTCCGCCTTCTACAACACCTGTGATAACGGCATGTCTCTTGCCGGCTCTCTCAAGGTCAGCTACTGCCTCGCCTACAGCACCGCATGCATAGCCTTCACCCAGCCAGGAGGCAATGTCAGTGTGCTCATAATCCAGCGCTTTGATCTTCTGAACGTTTACAAGAACAACCGGAACATCCAGATCACGGATCGCCGGAAGCATGTTGTAGGATGTTGCGTATGTCAGCATCTGAAGAAATACAAGGTCAACATCTGCTGCACGGAACTTATCTCCTGCCACCATTGCCTGCTCTTTTGTTGTCACCATTCCGCCGTCAACGATCTCTACTGTATCCGGGATTGTTTTCTTGAATGCGTCGTACTGTGCCTCAAATTCCGGCACCAGTGACGGGAACTGCGGAAGATATGCGCCTAAAGCAATTGAAAATACACCAACTTTTGCCTTTGTGTTAACTAACATAATAAAACCTCCAATTATTTTTATTTATGCTTTGTATACTTTGATACCGAAGGACTCATGGATGGTTGTACGAGCCTCCTCGATCGTTTTAAACTCCTCGGCCTTCAGCATCTGTGCTGTGATATTACCGATTGCAGTAGCCTCACCAGGGCCTGCATGGATTTCTTTCTTTGTAGCTTTTGCAGTCAGCTCATTTAAGTATCCTGCATTGGAACCACCGCCTACGATATGGATACGGCTGTAGGTTCTTCCTGTCATCTCCTCGATTTCTTTTGCGATCTTAGCGTAGCAATCTGCAAGGCTTGTATAGATAACGGTTGCAATCTCGCCAAGAGTTTCCGGAACCTGCTGTCCTGTTCTGCGGCAGTAGTCCTGAACCTCTTTTGTCATGTTCTCAGGAGAAAGGAAGCACTCATCGTTTGCGTTTACTCTTGACGGGAAGTCTTTTGCCTCCTCAGCCATCTCGCAGATCTGTGCAAAGCTGTACGCATCATCAAACTCATGACGTACAGACTGGATCATCCAGAGACCCATGATGTTCTTCAGATAACGGAAACGTCCTGCATATCCACCCTCGTTTGTGAAGTTCATCTCACAGCTCTTCTCAGAGCAGTCTGCTTCTTTTCTCTCGATTCCCATCAGAGACCATGTTCCGGAACTGATATAAATGAAATCGTCATCATTTGCAGGCACAGCCAGAACTGCAGACCCTGTATCATGTGTAGCCGGTGCTACAACCTCAAGATCAAAGCCAACTGCTTCCTTCACTGTGTCTGTTAAATGTCCGATGCTTGTGCTAGGCATGATCAGCTTCTGGAATATCTTTCTTGGATATCCCAGCATATCGATCAGCTCATAATCCCAGTCCTTGGTTGTCGGGCATACAAGCTGTCCTGTGGTTGCCTCTGTGTACTCGCAAGTTTTTTCGCCTGTAAGAAGAAAATGGAAGTAGTCCGGTACATGAAGAAGTGTCTCAGCCTGCTCCAGATACTCAGGATGTTTCTTCTTCACTGCCATCAGCTGATATACTGTATTGTAGATTGCTTTCTGGATACCGGTTCTTGCATACAGATCCTTCAGGGAAATTGTCTTATAAACTTCCTCGTCCATTCCCTCTGTACGATGATCACGGTAGCCTACCGTGTTGCCAAGAACCTTGTCATCCTTGTCTAGAAGCACGAAGTCAACACCCCAGGTATCAACACCCATGCTTACCGGGATCTTGCCGATCTCTTTACATTTCTTAAGACCATTTACGATCTCGTTGAAAAGGCGGTCAAACTCCCAGCAGAGCTCTCCATCCTTCTTAACCATGCCGTTCTCAAAACGATAGATTTCTTCCAGGATCATTTTTCCGTTTTCCATATGTCCCAGAATGTGACGTCCACTGGATGCTCCGATATCTACTGCTAAATAATATGTTGCCATTTTTAAATCCTCCTCAATATGTAAGCTTCTGATCACTTTCATATCTGATGTTGTATTTATCATACATCAGGATCCTTCCGGTGATAAGAACCTCTTTTGTCAAAAAAAGTGTCTTTATTTGCAAATAATACAGCGATTATTTATGAACTACTGCATTATTTGTTTAAAAAATCCGCTGACTGAATCAGCCAGCGGATCTCTTATTTTTACGTTCGTGAACGCAATCCGCGTTCATTACAACTTCACGATCTGATCGATTATATGATTAGTCATAAAGGTTAGGAGCAATATCCTCGTCTTCCATATTTGTTGCATCATACCAGTAACCGTCTGTAGGAACATCCTGAAGCTCCTGGCCGTTTGCTGCTGCTGTCAGAGCGTAGATTGCATAGTATCCCATCATAAGAGGAGACTGTGTAACAGCACCGATGAATGTGCCATCTTTAACAGCTGCTTTGATGATAGAACCAGCATCGAAACCAACACCAACTACATCACCGTTTGCCGGGTCAGAACCAAGAACGTTAAGGTTAGCATTTGCTGCAAGAACACCCTCTGCAGAAACCTGGTTGGAACCGAATACTGCGATACAGTTCTCCTGGGAAAGGATTGCCTGAGCCTCTGTGGAGCAAAGCTCTACAGTTGTCTGTGCCGGAACAGCTACCTGGATAACAACGTCTGCGTCTTTAGCATCAGCATCAGCACCCTCTGCTGCGTTAACATAGAACTCGTTACCGCTTACTGCTACAGTCTTGCCATCAGCCTGAAGAAGCTCGATCATCTTGTTGATGAATCCAGTACCACGCTGCTGAATGTTCTGAGCTGTTGCATCCTGGTTAACCTCACCGATGATAACCTGTCCGTCAGCATCTTTAACAACGTCTTTAATGGAGTTGTACATATTCTCAGCTGCTACTGCACCAGCCTGTGCGTTGTCTGTACAAACCTCGCATACTACAGATCCTTCCGGAGCATCAGCGATACCTGTATCGAAAGTTACAACCGGGATACCTTTTTCTGCACATGTCTTAAGAGCATCCTGAACAGAAGATGTATCGCAAGCTGCAAGTCCTAATCCAACAGGATTGGAGCCGATAGCTGTGTTGATCATGTTAACCTGGTCAGCGATATCGGACTCACTGTTCGGTCCCTGTGCTTTATAAGTAACGCCCAGCTCCTCAGATGCTTTCTTCATACCTTCCTGAGCTGCATCCCAGTATGTAGACTGGAAAGATTTAACCATCATCGGGAACTCATAAGCTTCGTTTGCTTTCAGTCCGTCGAACTGTGCGGTAGGATCCTCAGCTGCTGTGGAATCTGCGGATTCCTCTGTTGCTGCATCTTCTTTCTCCTCAGCTGCAAAAGCTGCTGTTGCGCTCATGCTTGTTACCATTGCTGCACAGAGCATTAATGCCATAACCTTTTTTGCTTTCATATAATATTTCCTCCTTAAAATATATTATATAGTTTTTTATGTTCATACGCCGTTGCTACCCCTTGGCGTTTCACATCTTTGATTATCGGATACTGTTCACATTTCTCTGTGAACAGCACCCTTGCTTATTGTACCACACTTCTTAATATTAGTGTGCTGCTTTTTTCTCTTTCAGGATATCGATCAGAACGGCTACGATCAGAACGATACCTGTGATGATCTGCTGCCAGTTTGCCTGCAGGCCGATGTATGGAAGACCTGTTTTCAGAAGCATGATGACGAAGATACCAACGAATGTACCGATCACGGAACCATATCCACCGGTAGCTGCTACACCACCAACGAATACACCACCGATAGCATCCATCTCAAGTCCGGCACCAGTACCAGGCTGTACAGTAGGTGTTACTGCTGCGTATGCGATTGCCGCAAGACCTGTAAACAGACCGCAGACAACGTATACCATTACGTGATAGAACTTTGTATTGATTCCGGAAAGGGCTGCTGCCTCTTTGTTGGAACCGATTGCAATTGTATAACGACCGAATTTTGTGTGGTTCAGGATGTACTCCATAACCAGTACCAGGATGATCATCCAGAGGAAACCAAGTGGATAACGGGAAGCGCTTCTTCCTGTACCAACTGTTACCTTGAAGATGGTATGGAACCATCCGCCCGGCTGTGTAAGTCCCGGCCAAGGTGTCGCACTGCAGAGAGATCCGGCACCACGGGTAATCATACAGGTACAAAGTGTTGCCAAAAATGGCGGCAGGTTCATAACACCGATCAGTACACCGTTCAGTGCACCGACTGCGATACCAAGAACAATACAGATCAGCATTGCCAGAGCTACCGGGCAATTGTTGTTTCTGATCAGTGTTCCGCCGATCAGTGCGTATGCTACCATACCAGTTCCGATTGACAGGTCAACACCACCAGTGATAAGCGGGAATGTAACTCCGATCGCCATAAGAAGATCGTAATATGAGAAATCCAGCATACTCAGGATCGTGGTGTACTGTCTGAATTCTTTACTCAAGCCTGAGAATATTGCACACAGGACAATGATAACGAGCAAAACAATAAATCTCTGATCACTTAAAATACTTTTTTTCTTCTTAGTCATGACTTTCCTCCTTAATTGATATTCCGTGTGGCCTTGTCCATGATGTTTTCCTGGGTTGCCTCGGAGATATCAATACATCCGGTAACTTTACCCTCACACATGATGATGATACGGTCACTCATTCGGAGAACTTCCGTCATCTCAGAAGAAATCATGATAATGGATTTGCCTTCTGCTGCCAGTCTGTTCATTAATTTGTAGATTTCGTTCTTGGCACCAACATCGATACCTCTTGTCGGCTCATCGAAAATAAGGATATCGCTGTCTCGTGTCAGCCATTTAGCAATAACAACCTTCTGCTGGTTACCACCGGAAAGGTTTACTACCAGCTGATCGGTGGTCGGTGTCTTTGTTGCAAGCTCATTTACATATTTCTCTGCAACCTGTTTCTCTTTTGCCTTGTTGATAAAAATACCATTGGTAAACTCTTCCATTGTTGCCAGTGTTGTATTCTCTGTTACAGATTTCTGTACAACACAGCCGTATCTTCTTCTGTCCTCTGACAGATAACCGATACCGTATTTAACAGCATCCTGCGGGCTGTTGATGGTAACTTCGTGAAGCTGTCCATCTTTACCCATAACAGAGATCTTACCACTCTGTTTCGGGTCTGCTCCGAACAGTGCTCTGGCTGTCTCGGTACGTCCTGCCCCCATTAGTCCTGAGAAACCAAGGATCTCACCTTTCTTCAGTTCAAAGCTTACATCTTGAACCATCTTTCCTGCGTTCAGATGTTCAACCTTAAGAACTACCGGTGCATCTGCCGGAACTGCACTCTGCTGTTTCGGATCTTCATAAATAACACGACCAACCATCATGTTGATGATATCTTCTTTTGTACTGTCTTTTGTGATCAGAGTTCCTACATATCCACCATCTCGCATAACGGTTACACGGTCTGTGATGGTCTTGATCTCATCCATACGGTGAGAGATATATACGATACCAAGATTCTTCTTACGAAGGTCACGGATGATCTCGAACAGGTCCGCGATCTCTTTCTCTGTCAGTGCTGCGGAAGGCTCATCAAAAATGATAACCTCAGCTTTATGGGAAATTGCTTTTGCGATCTCACACATCTGCTGTTTTCCGACTGTCAGGTTTTTCATCTTTTCTTTCGGATTGATCTCAATGTTCAGATCCTGAAAAAGCTTTTTGGAATCCTCGATCATCTTTTTGTCATCAATGCGGAAACCCTTCTTCGGCTCACGTCCGATGAAGATGTTCTGAGCAACAGTAAGATCACCTACCATGTTCAGCTCCTGATGTACGATTACAACGCCGGCATCCTGTGCCTCACGTGTATTGTGGAATTCTGTTTCCTGTCCTTTGTAAACGATGGAACCTGAATCCTTCTGATAAATACCGGTAAGAACCTTCATCAGTGTTGATTTACCGGCACCATTTTCTCCCATAAGTGCATGTACTTCGCCGCGTTTTACTTCGAAATTAACGTGATCCAGAGCATGAACTCCAGGAAAGGACTTATCAATGTCCTTCATAGTTAAAATAACTTCACCCATTGTCGCATCCTCCCTCTAAGATCAGTTCTTTCTGCGTCTTGCAGAAACGTCGATATAAACTGCAACGATAACGATGATACCTGTGATGATCATCTGCTGTCCTTTACCAAGGCCAAATGCCATAATGCCCTGCTGAAGAAGAGAGATGATAAATACGCCGATTACAGTACCGCCGATGGAAGCAAGTCCACCAACCATGGATGTACCACCCATAACGCAGCCTGCAATAGCCTCATTGTTGTACTGATCGCCATAACCTGGCTGAACAGTTGTGTATGTAGCTACAAAGAAGAGTGCTGCAATACCTACCAGGAATCCGCAGATCATATAAGCAAGCATTTCCCATTTCTTTGTGTTGACACCGGAAAGACGGACAGCCTCTTTGTTAGATCCAAGGCAGAGGATGTAACGTCCTGGTTTTGTGTTGTAAAGAACGATACCGCAGATAACTGCCATTACCAGGAAAATAACAATTCCTACAGGGAAGCCATTTACGGAAACGATATTACGGAACCAGCCGTTTGCCTCACTGGCTGCCGGCCAGCTTACGGACTGTGTTTTTGTGAATACAGAAGCAATACCTTTTGCAATGTTCATGGATGCCATGGAAATAATGAATGGTGGCACTGACATGTAAGAAACCATCCAGCCATTGAAAATACCAAAGCAGAGACCGATCAGAATGCAAAGGATCATGGCAACTGCACATGGAACCTTGTAAGATGTCATGCAGTAACCGGATACCAGTGCACAGCAGAACATTACAGGTCCGATGGAGAAATCGATTCCTCCTGTAGCGATTACGAATGTAACGCCAAGTGACAAAAAGCCCAGGAAGTACACATAGTTCAAAGTAGATCTGATACTATCAACAGCCGGAAACTTGTTTCCAAGAACTACTTTAAAAACCAGGAACATAAGAATCAGAACACAGACAAGCAGTATTCTGTTCAATCCGAGCTTCTTAACGATTGGATTTTGTTTTAAGTTTTCCAATTTTTACCCTCCTCACGTTTTGCACGTATCTTGTGTTTTCTTGGTTATTATAATACCGTCAAAAATCAATAATTGTAATAGAATATCTTTCAAAAAAAGGTTAAATATTTACTGTATGGTAAATATTTAACCTTTTTCTTTGTGCATTTATGACTATTTACGGTGTAAGATCACCATATGTTTTTAACGTATTAAACGGAAAAAGCAGTTTTTCGATCTCACTGGTATACATATTGTCAGGAGTCACAAGCTGGCACCCGGAATTAATATTCTTCTTATAGTCTTCTCCACGCAGCATCTTAACAGTTTCCCGAACACCCACATACCCCATTTTAAATGCCTTCTGTACAACGATTCCCTGGAAGATTCCGTGTTCCATCAGCTGGACGGCCTCCTGTGAGCTGTCTACTCCCACCACCCTGATCCGATTCTCTGCTTTTGCTGCCTTTACTGCTCTTGCAGCACCTACAGAGGAATATTCATTCATTCCCGCGATCATCTTGAGATCCGGATATTTTTTCATCAGCTCTTTTGTAAGCTCATAGGACTTGTCATACCGAGAATCACAGTATACCACATCTACGATATTATCCTTCAGACTGCCAAGTCCTGTCCGGAAACCTTTTTCTCTTTCAACTGCTGTAGATACACCCTTTACATGTGAAACGATCGCAATCTGATCATCCGTTCCCACAAGATCCTTCGCAAACCTGCCAAGGATCTGTCCCGCTTCCAGATTATCGGTCGCAACGGTAAGATCCTGGACCTCTTCCTGTGTGTAAGAATCAATAAATGCGATATGTATTCCCTGTTCCTTTGCCTTCTTCAAAAGCTGGTCGGATTCAGTGAAGCTGGACGGCGAGATCAGGATCGCGTCCGGTTTTTCTTCTGTTGCCCTTTCGATCAGCTTGTTCTGCCCATCCACATCATTCTCTTCCTCAGGTGCCCATACGCGGATATCTGCATTATATTCCTTTGCAGCCATCTCCGCCCCCTGGATCAGTGATGTCCAGAAATCATTGGTACCGTCCACAACCTTCGGAATATAGATCAGCGATAGTTTTCTCTCTTCTTCTACCTGTTTATAATAGACTATTCCGGCTACAAGCCCCGCCACAAGGCAGATGACCACTCCTAAAGTCAGGAGTTTTCTATGTTTTTTCATATTGATTCCTCCTGTATTCCCGGAATGATGATCGTGGCAGTGGTTCCGACACCTTTTTCACTTTCATAGGTGATCCCGTAATTTTCTCCATAATAAAGCTTCAGACGTTTCTGTACATTGTAAACACCCACACCATTGGAATGATAATTCACCTTATGCTTATCATAAATATGTGACAATGTTTCCTCATCCATACCTACACCGTTGTCGATCACCTGAAGAACTGCATTTCCGTCCTTCATAAAGCCTTTTACCTGCAAAAGTCCCTTACTCTCTTTATATTTCAGTCCATGATAGATGGCATTTTCAATGATCGGCTGGAGAACCAGCTTGATCAGAGGGATATTTAATATAGAAGGTTCTACATCGATCTCGAATTCCAGCTTGTCCTTGTAACGCATCTTCTGGATCGTAAGATAACCCTTGGCATACTCCACTTCCCTTGCAAGAGGAACCACTTCATCTTCATTACTGATGCTCTGACGAAGAAGACGCGCCAGGGATGCTGTCATCAGAACAACCTCTTCGTACTTTCTGCCCTCTGCCATCCAGATGATCGAATCCAGGGTATTGTAGAGAAAATGAGGATTGATCTGGGACTGAAGGGCCTTAAGCTCACTTTTTCTCTTTGCTTCCTGTTCCTTCACGTTCTGCTCCATAAGATCCTGTATCCTATGTGTCATCATATTGAAAGATTTCGTCAGGCTTCCGATCTCATTCTCTGAATCGATCTCCACATCTGCTCCGTCAAAATGCCCCTCCTGTACCCTGGACATGGAATCCCTGAGACGCTGAAGGGGATAGGTAAGACTCTTTGCCAGAAATCTTGAAAAAAGCAGAGCCACGATCATCAGAAGTGCAGATATAAGTACATAAATACTCTGCGCCTGATTACTTTTTCGCAGAAGCTCGCTGACGCTCATACAGCCCACAACGGTCCATCCGGTTTTATTGGATCTGGAAATGGAATACAGCTTTCCTCTGTTTCCCTTTCCGGTACGCACCGTATCTTCTTTTGATTCCACGATCAGGTCGATATTCTCCGTCTGCAATTCATTGTAAAGCTGTTGCTGCTGCGGATGATATACAATATTTCCGCTTTCATCCAGAATAAATGCATATCCCTTTTTCCCAATCGTATTCTGATCACAGAGTTCACTGATGGCACTGTAATTCAGGTCAATAAAAAAGACTCCCTCTTTCTCACCACTGTTGGAAAAATTACGGATTCCCCTGCTTAAAGTGATCACCCACGGGCGTTCTCCGCTGATGATGTGCTGTACATGGGAAGATGTAAGAAGCGGGCCTTCCGGCTTCTGCAAAGCATCCAGGTACCACTCCTGGGTGGAAAGTTTCAGATCCGGATTCACAGACTGTTTGCCGTCGTTGATCAGTTTCCGCCCATTAATTCCAATGATTCCCAGATTTCGGATATCACTTCGCCCGTCCAGAATTGTCTTGAACTGGTTGATCAGACGTTCTCTTGTGTCATCGTCCACATTTTCGCCGAAAAGATATTGCTGCACATCCTCGTTGCTGGAGATCATATAAGCAATATTTTCCATGTAGTCAATATAAGAATCTATATTCTGATTCATCTGCTGCACGATATTCTGGGTGTAGACAGAGGAATTTTCAAAAATAGAATTGCGGGTATATCTCATAGAAACACCGGTTATAACCAGCACCGCACTTAAAAGCAGCACCGTCACCACCGCAAAGATCGCGCTCTGGATACTTTTGAATTTTCCTATGATCTTTGCCGCAAACCGGATATCTCTCATTTACGTTTCTCCCTTGCATATTCTGTCGGGGTGCAGCCTGTCATTTTTTTGAAGGAGATTCCAAAGTAATGCGGGTCTGCAAATCCGACTTTTTCGGCAATTTCATAATTCTTCATGGTTGTATTTTCCAGAAGCTCCTTCGCTTTCTCCATTCGGGTACGTATCAGAACTTCTGTAAATGTTTCTCCTGTAAGGTCTTTAAAAATTGTGCTGAAATAACTGGTACTGATATTCAGATAGGAACAGATGCTGTTCAGACTCAAATCCGGATCCATATAATTCTTCTGAATATAGTCCAGGGCGAGCCTTGCCTGTCGCTGTCCGCTGGAACTGTTGGCATCGGAAAGTGTCTGGAAAATTTCTTCCACATGATCTCTGACCAGCGCAAAGGCACTGTCAAAAGAATTCTGCTCCGTAACCTGCTGCAAAAGTGCATCTCTTTTGGAAAAAAGCCTGCTGTCCGGAACCATATCCTCACAGGTTTCATCTGCTGCACGGATGATCTGCTGAAGATACACGCAGGCACGGCTCTTATCCACCCGCGCTTCCTTGATCTCAGAAGAAATCTGTTCCAGAATATGCTCTGCGTTTTCCTTTTTACCCGCTTTCAGAGCAGCTACCAGCTTCTCCACAAGATTTTTGATGGAAAGACGGTTCTCCTCCGGCCGTTCCTCCATACTGATAAGAAGGTTTCCACCAAGAAGATAACGGTATTCGATCGCTTTCTCCGCAAGCTCATGAGATAACCGAAGCTCCTGCTGGGTCCTGGCCCAGCTTCCCACACCGATAGAAACATCCAGCGACATCAGTTCCTTCAGCTTATCCTGGATCGTCCTGCAGATCTCCATGATCTTCTGCTCGAACTCTCTGGTACGGTTTCCCATGAAAAGAGCACCGACCTTGTTATTTCCGGCCTGATATGCCACTCCTGCTTTTTCTTTGCTGATGATCTCATCACTGATATTAAAAAGAACAAAGGACATCAGTGCACTCTCCTGGCGTTTCTCCGCAGTAAGCAGACTGCCGTCCGAATACAGATCCAGATCAAAAACAGCCACACGATAGCATGCTGCCTCAAGATTGATTCCCAGTGCTGCAAGCTCTTCCAGACTTTCCTGCCGTGTCTTGATATTATCCACAAAGCCCTGCAGCGCTCTGGAACGGATCACAATAGCGTTTTTCTGATAATTCTCGGAAGTTTGTGTCAGACGTTCCAGCTTCTCTTTTTCTTTTCTTTGCTGGTCCACCTTCTCCTTCATTTTTCCGATAACATTTCTAAGTTCCATGGCTGTCACCGGCTTCAGCATATATTCACTGACACCATACTGGATCGCCTTCTTGGCATACTCGAATTCTCCGAACCCGCTAAAGATCACGATCACGATGTCCGGATAATTATCATGGAGAAAACGGCTCAGTTCCATACCATCCATGTATGGCATAAGGATATCCGTAAGCACGATATCCACCGGATGTGTCTGCACAAATTCCGCTGCAGCCTTCCCGTTATCACAGTCTCCTACCAGTTCACAGTCCATTGCTTTCCAGTCAATATTCTCCCGGATCGCATCTCGAACAAGTATCTCATCATCTACCAGTAAAATACGATACATAATTTCTGTCGTCCCCCTCTGATCAGTTTCTGTTGTTTTTATTGCACATCCCCCTGACAGATCCTCCCCCCGTTTCTGTCATTTTCATTGGTAAAGATTACTGTTCTTTCTGTGAACAATAACTGTTAATTCTTTCTATATGGTAACATGTTTGGTTAAAATTTACAACGGAGTTTCTTAGTCCAAATTAAATACAAAAAAATCCCGCATCCGACATATGGGACACGGGATCTTACTGCAGTACTTTTATTATTTTACGATAACGCCATCCTCATCCCAGAGGTCATGCCAGTCCTTGGCACCATGCCACAGGAATACCTGTCCTTTTACAAGACGGTTGCCTTTTTCCAGAGTTGCGATGGTTGCCATTTCCTCCTCGGTAAGGGGATCCTCTGTGACACATTTCAGGTTGCTTGCATAGTTGTGGACAGAGAACGGAATGGAGATCTCGCCTCTCTGATGTGCCCATTTCAGAGCAATCAGAGCCGGGTGAACACCATGTGCTTTTGCGATTGCCTGCATTTCCGGTACTTCCAGATCTGCAACATCCTCCGGGCAGATATCTCTCTCAGGTCTGCGTGGGGAACCGATCGGCATGTAACCTACCGGCTGGATGTTATGTGCTACCAGGTAATCATAAAGCTCCTGCTGCTGGAAGCATACATGAAGCTCAAGCTCGCAGGTTGCAGGTTTGATCTTCATAAGTGGAAGAACTGCCTCAAGTTTCGGAATGGTCATGTTGGAAATACCGATGTAACGGATCTTTCCTTTTTCTACCAGAGCCTCGCACTGACGGTATGTATCCATGAACTCCTCAACACTGAACGGCTTGGAATCCGGATTTCTGGAATCTACATCACATCCCGGTGCATGATAGTTCGGGAATGGCCAGTGGATATAATACATATCCACATAGTCACACTGAAGGTCTTTGATGCTCTTGTCACAGGCTTCCTCTACTCTTCTGTGCATGTCGTTCCATACTTTTGTCATGATGAAGAGATCCTTACGCTCTACAACGCCTTCGTCGAACGCATCCTTAAATACCTGGCCGATCTCATGCTCGTTTCCGTAGCATGCGGCACAGTCGAACATACGGTAACCACTGCGGATCGCGCCTGCAACAGCTGCAGATACATCCTCGGCGGATACACGGTCGGAACCGAAGGTTCCCATTCCGACGCATGGAACCTGTTCGCCGGAAGGAAGTGTCACTTTCGGCACGATTGCCGGATTGATAACTTCTGCCATCTTTACATCTCCTTTTTTATGAAAAAATTTTTCTTATTATAAACTTGTTTTACAGCCTCTATAATTTTTTGATTTCAATCTGTGGAAGAAGTTTCTCCATATCTTCCATCACAAAGAAACCGGTCTCCTCACGCATGGCTGCTGCCGCTGAGATTGCGCTGGCCCTGCGCAGGGTCTCTTCCAGGGAAAGTCCCTCGCTTAATCCAAGGGCAAAACCTGCGATCATGGAATCTCCACAGCCTACAGTATTTACTGCATCGATCTTCGGAACTATCGCACGGAAAATCCCCTCCTCGCCAACTGCCAGGGAGCCATCTGCTCCAAGAGAAACCGCTACGATCTCCACGCCACCGGCATGGATGGCTTTTGCCGCTTCGATGATATCGTTGATGTCATCACAGTGCTTTCCCGTAAGCATTCGGATCTCGTCGATATTGGGCTTGATCAGTGTTGGTGCTGCCTTGATTCCCTCTTCCAGAAGCTTTCCGCTGGTATCCAGGATCACCGGTTTTCCTGCGTCTTTGACAATCTTCACAAGACGCTGATAGGCAGTTCCGTCAAGTCCTTTGGGCACGCTGCCGGACATTGCAACAACAGAAGCGTCTTTTACAAGCTCGCGGAATTTTTTCTCAAATCCCTCAAAGTCTGCCTCTGTGAGAGTAAATCCCGGCTCCAGGAATTCGGTCTGCACGTGATTCACTTCATCCCAGATATTGATGCAGGAACGGCTCTCCGCGTCCACATGGTAAAAAGCGCTCTTGATGCCAAAAGGTTTCAGGGCATCTTCAATATAATTGCCTGCGTGGCCGCCCACAAAACCTGTGGCAACCACTTCGGCACCGTAAATGGACGCCGGCTTGGAGACATTCAGTCCCTTTCCGCCGGGAACATAGGTACATTCCCGTACCCGGTTCACTTCGCCCACTTTAAAATCATCTACTACATAACGCTTGTCAATGGCAGCGTTTAACGTTACAGTCAGGATCATATCAGTCTTCCTCATTGGAAAGAAGGATCTTTCCTTTTACAAGGCCCGGGGTCTTGAACAGCTGGAATGCTTCCTGTGCCTGGCTCATCGGGATCTTCTTGTAGATGAAGCCCGGATCAAATTTCAGCTGGCCGGTTGCAAAGTAATGCGCGGTCAGATCCCACTCACGTCCCGGATATGGTGCACTGTAGGACATCCAGGAACCGGTAAGTTTGAACTCTTTACGGTTCATATTCTCCCACTGTTTCGGTGTGAAAGTAAGGTTCTCATGAGGAGTACCGATAAAGCATACATGGGCTTTGTTTGCAGCAAGCTCAAATGCCATGTGCATAGTCGGAACCTGTCCGGCTGTCTCGAATACAAAGCCGTATCCTTTGCCGCCTGTGATGGCCATGGCCTTCTCCATGTAGCCTTCTTCTTTTGTGTTGATGACTTCATCTGCGCCGAGACGTTTTGCAAGGGCAAGTCTCTCATCGCTGATATCAAAAACTACGACTTTCTTGGAGCCGAAGATCTTTGTCCACTGCATGGTAAACATACCAACGGTACCGCCGCCCAGGATTGCCACATACTCACCGCCGTGGTAATCATTCTGGAATACACCGTGGATGGCTACGGTTGCAGGCTCAAACATAGCGCCCTGCTCATATGGAACATTGTCTGCAAACGGTACGGCATTTTTCTCAGGAACTACTACATAGTCCGCATTTGCTCCCTGCTCTCTGGAACCGATGAAGCTGTAATGTTTGCAGAGGGAGTAATTACCTTTCTGGCAGTCGTCACATTTCATACATGGAAGAAGCGGTGCACCGGATACACGGTCGCCGACTTTTACCTTGGTAACGCCTTCTCCGACTTCCACTACATCACCGGAAAACTCATGTCCAAGTACGATCGGATAAAAATGTACGCCGTGGTTTAATACACGAGGGATATCAGATCCACAGATTCCGGAATATCTTACTTTGATCTTTACGTGACCCGGAGTTACCTGTGGTTCTTCCACTTCCTGGTACTGGACATCTTCATTTGCTACTACTACTGCTGCTTTCATGATTATTTTTCCTCCTCATTTCTCATCATAGGTTCAAGAGATTTATAGAGATTTAAATAGGTTTTATAGGTTTTCTCATAAACGGCCCTGTTATCCGGGTTCGGTTCATGTCTTCTTGTTTCTTTTACGGTAAGGCGGATGGCTTCATCATAATCCTGATACATTCCAACGCCAATACCTGCCAGGATGGCTGCGCCAAGGGTTGTGGCTGTATCGGAGGACGGTACTACGATCGGTTTGCCGGTAATATCGGATTTGATCTGGGTCCAGAGAAGAGAGTTGGCGGATCCACCCATTGCGCGGAGAACTTCCACATCTGCTCCTGCCTCTTTTGCCACCTCAAGGTTGTGCTTCAGGGAAAGTGCCACGCCTTCCATGCAGGCACGTACCATATGAGCCTTGGTCTTGGCAAAATCCAGTCCATAGAATACACCTTTTGCGTTCGGGTTCCAGATTGGGGAACGCTCGCCGGACATATATGGAAGAAATACCACACCGTCACTGCCTGGAGCAATTTTTTCCGCGATCTCATTGAGCTGATCCAGGGAAGACCCTTTTTCCTCAGCTACAGAGCGCTCATAATCTGCAAACTCACGTTCAAACCAGCGCATTACACCACCGCCGCCGGTTGTGCCGCCCTGAAGGAGCCACTGTCCCGGAACTACGTGATATCCGAGGATCAGTCTGGGATCTGCCTTGTACTCGTCCATGCAGATACTCATTCCTCCGGCCTGTCCGCCCTGTTCCTGTGTCTCTCCCGGATGGATCACTCCGGCCCCCAGCGTTCCACATGCCGCATCCAGACCGCCGGCAACAACCGGTGTTCCCACAGCAAGGCCGGATTCTTCTGCTGCTTTCTCTGTAACCGTTCCCACAACATGGTCACAGTCGCAGATCTCAGGAAGAAATCCCATGGGGATTCCAAGTTTTTTGCACATTTCCTCATCCCAGGCTGCTTTTCTCATGTCAAAGCAGTGCAGGCCGTATCCCTGTGAAACATCCTGACTCATCACACCGGTCAGTTTGTAGGCAATGTAGCTGTTGGACTGCAGGATCTTGTCGATCTTTGCGTAAACTTCCGGGAGATTTTCTTTGTACCAGAGGATCTTTGCGGTTGTGTAGGATGGCTGAAGAGAATTACCGGATACTTCAAAAATCTTGTCCGCTCCGATTTCTTCGTTCAGTCTGTCGCAGATGGACTGTGCTCTGGTATCCATCCAGATCGGAGTGTTTGTAAGAACATTTCCGTCCTTGTCCATGGCAATGGCGGACCAGCTCTGGCCGTCAATGCCGATACCTGCGATCTCCTCCGGCTGGATCCCGGCTTTTTCGATCACTTTTTTTACTGCCTGACAGACAGCACTCCACCATTCTTCCGGATTCTGCTCTGCCCAGCCTTCTTTCGGATAATATACCGGATAATCACCATTGGCTGCTGCCACTACGGTTCCTGACTTTTCAAAAACCGCAACCTTGCAGGCACTGGTGCCGATATCAATACCAAGTAAATATGGTTTCATTATGAATTCTCCTTCTCCTTTAGCACACGCACGGATTTCCCCATAATAATTTCCGCGCCAAGCTTCTCTGTGATCGGCTCCGTTTCTTCGCTCTCTGCCTCTCCCAGCCGTTTCAGCATAATGCTCGCCACTTCCCTGGCAATGCCCGATGTAGGCTGTGCCACGATGGTAAGCTTGGGGCTGCAGGCTCTGGCAAACTGCAGATTATCAAAACCGATCATGGAAAGCTGTTCCGGAATTTTCAGATCCAGCTCATTCATTCCGATCACCGCCCCCATGGTCATCTCATAGTTGGTAACGAATACGGCTGTCATATCCGGATTGTCCGCCACAAGTTTCTCAATTCCTCTCACGCCACCCTGAATGGTATAGTCGCCGTGATAGATCAGAGATTCCCGTACCGGAAGATTTTCTTTTTCATATGCGCTTCGGTACCCCTGGAGACGTTCCTGAGCTGTGGAAATTCCCTCCGGGCCGCCGATGATCCCGATTTTACGGTGCCCGGCCTTAAAAAAGACTCTCATGGCATCCTCAGCCGCCTTCTCATTGTCCACAAGGACACTGTCACAGGAAAGCTCCTGGATCCTGCGGTCAATAAGTACGATGGGCTTCCCGATTTTCTGGAATTTTTTCAGATGATTGCCCTCGGCGTCCACCGGCATGCTGATGATCCCGTCCACTCGTTTCCGGCTTAAAAATTCCACCGCGTCCCGCTCCAGTTTCTTATCGGTACGGCAGTCACAGACGATGGTGGCATATCCGTGACTCCTTAGCACATCCTCCATCTCTGTGATGATCTCCGCACAAAAGGTATTGTTAAGCTCCGGGATCACCACACCGATGGTCTTGGTAGCATTGGTCTTAAGTCCTCTGGCCACCTCGTTGACCTCATAGTGCAGTTCCTGGATGGCTTCCTCGATCTTTACTCTGTTTTTTTCTCTTACGTTTCCGCCATTAAAATAAGAGGAAATCGTTGCAAGCCCAAGTCCCGTCCTCCTGGCAATATCTTTCATGGTAGCTGCCATACTGATCACTCCGTTTCTGCTTTTTACTGAAATTCCTTATTCTGCCTTGCCATCGCAGCCGCAGACTTTCATACGTGCCTCAACCAGTTCTTTCACTGCCTGGATAGCTTTCTTTCCGTATGCTTTCGGGTCGATGGTGTTCTCGTTCTCTGCAAATGTCTCTTTCACTGCCTTGGAGTATGCTGCACGAAGCTCTGTTGCAAAGTTAACTTTGCAGATACCACGTTTTACGCAGTCGCTGACATCCTCATCACTGAGTCCGGATGCTCCGTGAAGAACAAGCGGAATATCTACAACTTCGCGGATCTCACTTAAACGCTCTTTGTCAAGAACCGGTGTTCCTACATAGAAACCATGTGCAGTTCCGATGGCAACTGCCAGGGAAGTAACACCTGTGCGCTCTACAAATTCCTTTGCTTCCTGCGGATCTGTGTTGGTATCTGCCTCAGCCTCAAGGTCGTCCTCTTTACCGCCGACTTTACCAAGCTCAGCCTCACATGGGATATTCAGAGCTGCCGCTACATCTGCAACTCTCTTGGTTTCTTTGATATTGTCCTCAAAATCCAGTTTGGAACCGTCGATCATGACAGATGTGTAACCTGCATGCATTGCCTGCATTGCAAGTTCAAAGCTGCTGCCGTGGTCAAGATGAAGGCATACCGGAACAGAAGCCTTGGCTG
>OGQK01000179.1_pt1 | contig 42943 bp, 37 predicted proteins | sample 1553221 | NCBI WGS metagenome assembly OGQK01 (sample SAMEA2579996, study PRJEB22360) | human gut metagenome | biome: human gut; feature: human-associated habitat; material: faeces | place: Denmark | collected 2008/2010 | reverse complement strand
TTTTTGAATATGTTGTTCCGCCATTGGAAGGTTTTTGGTGGCAGGATGATGTCGAAGGTGTAGATTATACAAATAAATCTGCTTTTAACTGGATTTCTGTCATTCGTCTGCCTGATTTCATTTCTAAAGCTGATTTTGACTGGGCGGTAGAAACAGCAACAAAAAAGAAGAAACTCGATTGTTCATCCGCAGAGTATCTTCCGATTGATGAAGGATTATGCGTCCAAATTATGCACATAGGTTCTTTTGATGATGAGCCAGCAACCGTTGCTCTTATGGATACTTATTTAGAACAAAATGGGTATGTTAATGATATTAACAAAGATAGATTGCACCACGAGATTTATATGTCTGATGCAAGAAAGGTTGCTCCGGAAAAATGGAAAACTGTAATTAGACATCCGATTAAGAAAGCGTGAAATCGGGAGTTGGAGGTATTTACTATGAAAAAGATTATAACTGTAACACTTTGCATTGTGCTGGTTCTTCTCTTTGCCGGATGCGAAAAGAACGGCGATACATCAAAAGTGGAAATTGATTATGGAGCATCTTCCGTTTATTCAAAAGAAGAAATAGACTCTGCAATTGAGATTATAAAAAAGCAGTTCGCTTCGTTTGATGGCTGTGAATTGCATAGCCTTTCTTATATGTCGGATGAAGAATGCAACAATGCAGATAACATTGAATGGATGAACGATTTAAGAACGGATGATAATAAAGAAGCCTTTACGCAATGTATTGCATTTGAAAGTAGTTTCCGTTCGCCGAAAAAAGGTGGTGGTGCATGGGAGGTTAACGAAGAATACACTTGGTCATGGTGGCTTGCACGGAGTGACGGTGGAGAATGGAATCTGATGACTTGGGGTTATTGATAAGAGTAGAAAATTCCAGTTTGTTGAAATCATGATATATCATTCCAGTGATTTCTAATCATTGCTTTGATACCATTGTGAATATCAGCATCCGAATTCCCATCCAGAAATGTGACAACCCGGAAACCACTATCCGTATATTTCTTACGTTCAGCTTCAAATTCTTCCTGTGAGGAGAAATCGCTGCGCCAGAGATAATACGTTGGTTTACGCAAGGCTATCACATCCTTTCTGTTAAATTTTCTATCATTATCATATAAAAAGTGGACAGTTTTCGTGTCTGTCCACTTTAAAATTTTATCGTTCACGATTTGAATGGCTTAGCTGACCTCTTTTTGCCAATTCCAGTATTTCCGGTGGAATACGATTTACCAGATGTTGCAGATTTTCATAATCCGCTCTGAGTCTGGCATCATCCATTTTCTTTTGTATACTGCTGGATTTTGTTTCTTTTACCTGCCTGGATAAATTCTCTGTCTGTTTTTGCAAAGATGATTTATCTGATTTTAAGGAACGAATTGTCTGATCATACTTCCGTATCTGTGTCTGAAAATTCTCCATTGCAGGGAAAAACTTCTGCAAAAGTTCAACGGCTTTATCTGTATTTTTACCCGCATTGAAAAAGTTTGTATTTTCCAGTAGACCAGTAATTTCTTTGGCTTGTCTGGTAAGATGTGCAGCTTCCTTAAAAAGTCGTGGTGGAATATGCTCACGCCCTGTCCTGCTGGCTGATTCTCCACGTTCCAGATCTGGATATTTGTCTACCATGTGTTTCCAGAATTCATCCTGCCACCAGGTCAGCTTTTTCTTATTGCCAAGAATTTCTTTGGCACAAAGCCGTCCATCCTGTGTTATAGGGACAAAAGCAAGGTGCATATGCGGAGTTTTCTCATCCATATGCACAACAGCTGAAAGAATCGTCTTTGAATTTTGATATTTCTCAATAAATTCCAATGCCGTTTGGAAATATGCCCTGATTTCATTCTTTTTCATCCCCTTGAAGAATTCAGGTGTTGCGGTGATCAGTGCTTCAACAACACGCACACTGTCTTTGCGTGTCCTGCATCCATTTTCCTCAATCAACCGATTGGCTTCTGCGCGATACTTTCCGGCAGGTTCAATCAAATGATAATTCAATTTTTTTCGGCTGAGATCAATATCCGGATTACTGGCATACTTTTCTTTTTTTCGTTCATTATGCGCTTCGATATTACTGATTTCAGGACCTTTGTATTTTGCAAATCGTAAAATACCATATTGTGCTTTCTGCATTGTTTATTTCCTCCTTTCCGCAAAATGAGCCAACCATGGCATCTTTGCTGGTCAGCTCAAATTACATAATAATAACTTTAGTGTCGTTGCTGCGTACATACGTACCGATTTTTAGTTCATCCATTCTTTCGGTACGTACGTACACTGGGAAGCCTCCATAAATTCATCTGTATAAGATGTTTTTGTAATGACTTCAATCCCGGTAAAACCCCATACCCGCCGTCCGGCAGAATTTTTTATTGTATTACAATGCTCCAGATTATATTTTGTCTGAACCGCAATCAAAGCATCTGAAAAACTTCGGCTTTTCAATGCAGTCATAGAATTTTCTTCACACCAGAGCCGGTAACTGTCATACAATTCTTTAGAGCTTGCACTTGCATTTGTCCGGAAACGAAGGTATCCTTCGGATTCTAAGAATTCCAGTACATTGTTATTGTCACGCTTTACATTTTCCCGGTTAGCTTTAATACGGAAACTTTCAGAAAATTTAAAATTCTGTCGAATCAAACGCTGTAGTCCTTCAAATGCCCATAAAAATATACTTTCAGCTTCCTTTTTCATTTTTTCAGTCAGGTAGGGATCATCCACACGATCAGCAGATTTTTCTTTAGTCGTCAGCACCAATTGTCTGCGATAAAAACCGTCACTTCTGTCATATAATGCCTGTAAATCTCCATTACTAAATGCAAGAAGTCTGGAGAATATCCATCCCTGATAGCTCTGCTTGCCCTTACGTTCCAAATCCATTTTTCCCTGAGCGGTAACAATAGATTTTACATAACTGGTCTGTCGTAAAGCTTCCATACGCATATCATCATCTACACACAATAAGATGTGCTCCAAATCAGCTCTGGCAAAGCGGTTTTCAGAGATTTTACCGATACTTCCATCTTTCATGTTGCTACCAAATAAAACATTCAGAACTGCACCAATCTGTGATTTACCTTCCCCACCGTTCCCCTTAATAATCATCATCCGTTGTCCTTTATTACTGGGTATCAGACAGTATCCTATAAATTCCTGTAGCGTTGGAATATCTTCCGGATACAGCAATTCATTGAGAAAAGACAACCATGTGACAGCTTCCGGGGCGTCTGGATGATATTCAATCGGCAGACGCATTCTTACAATTTCTGATTTTTCCGGTGTGAAAGTTCCATCTATATGCAAAGTTCCATTTGCAAGATGAATTTTGTCAGCTTCCGGTGGAAAATCTTCTACATATGCTGCTAATTTCAGAACTTCCAGGATATTTGTTACTTTCCGGGGAATGTTGTTGATGGCATATAGCTTTAGCCTGTTAAAAATTTCCCCACGGAGGGGCAGATTATCAGTAATCCTCCCCTCCGGAGTAAAAAATGCATTGTTGGCAAAGATGATTTTATGCGTATGAAGAAATTCATCACAAAAGGCTGCTTCGTTAATATTGCTCCCATCAAACCATGCGGGAGCATTTGCGTTATTAAGCTGCTTTTTGTTCTTCTGCATAAATATCCTCCTTTTTCTCGTCCAGGCGATTTTTCAAATCATTGATCACACCGGCTTCTTTCATAGCTTTCACTGCATCGATTCTTTCATTTTCTTCTGCAAAAGTCAGATAATCTGCCAGATATTCAACATAGCTCAGATTTTCACAGGCTTCTTCAAATCGTTCATCCATTGGTAAATCTGGATGTTCCGGTGCATAAATCACTTTCCATTTTTCCAATCTGTGAAGATACTCACAGACCATTTTCTGACATTCATATACTTCTTTTTGTTTTCTTTTATTATCAATATACTCCGGCTTTTTCAGTGCTGCTGCCATCGGTGGATGATCGGGCGTAATGCCAAAATCCGCTGCAATTTTTTTGGCAGCTTCATAATTGCTCAATCCAAACAGGTTTGCTACAAACTGAATGACATCTCCGGTAGCACCACACCCAAAGCAGTAGTAATACGTTGGATTCAGTTTCATGCTTGGATGGTGGTCATTATGAAACGGACAACAAATCATATTGTTTCTTTCGATTTTCATTCCGTAGTAATCTGCAGCCTGTCCAACTGTTATCGTTTCTTTTATTGTTTCAAATAATCTCATGTTATTTTCCTCCTCGAATTTAAGTTTGCATTTAAAGCTGCGCCGTTTTATCCAGCTCTTTTCCTGGCAGGCTACCCTTTCCGGTGCTGTGCCGTCTTTTTCAAGCGCTCATTTCCAATCGGAAGATCATGGCGGTTTATAAAGTTCTGGAACGGTCATTTTGTTTTCAAGGTTCTGTCTGATCGATCATGGTGTCAGTTTAGCATGAAAAAATCGCATTCCCGATTTATTCACGTATAATGAAAATCCGGAATGCGATACGATAAAAAATTGCAAATCTGCACAGGGACAGATATAATTAAATTTATCCAGGAGGTGACAACAAATGGGAAGATCAGATTTGATTGAGGACGAGAAGAGTCTTGCTTATCGGTTAAGTAATTTACGCAAAGATTGTAGTATGAGCCAAAAACAGTTGGCTGATGAGCTTCATGTGACACACTCACAGATCAGCCGTATCGAAAGTGGTGAAACAAAAAATCCTAATATAAGTATCGTGATAGATGCAGCCAGATTTTTTCATGTTTCCACAGATTATCTGCTTGGCATTACACAGATTACCACACCAAAAAGTTATGATATTTCAGAATTAGGACTTTCTGAAGAAGCTGTAAATAGACTGATTACTGAAAGAATAGATATAGATATTTTAAACCGCCTGTTAGAACATGACCACTTTCCACGACTGTGTATTATGATTCGCAATTTCTTTGATGATACCATTGCCGAGGGAGTCATGGCTCGAAATCAGGTGATTGATTTTGCAGTAAATCAATTGACAGATTTAATGAATGCAGAACCGGCAAAACGAAAAGAAATTATACAAGATAAGCAGTTTTTGAATTGGCAGAAATTAGGATCGAATGAAGCAGACATTGAAAAAATCAAGAATCAGTTTGTATCCATATTGCGTGATATAAAATCCAGTATACAGAACAAAGAACTTACAAGTACTGTTGCCACAGTTGAAGCCATAAAGACAATTCGAGATGCATTGCCTGATAAGCCAGCTTCTGATATTACAAGTGATGATGTGGCAAATGCCGTTGCTTTTTATATGGGGCAGGCAACAGATCTGAATGATAAGGGACTTACAATGGTGCAGGAATTGGCAAAATATATTTTTGATAACAGTGTGCCGGAGGAAAGATTAGATGATCATTGATAGAAATATACCTTTCTTCAAATGTGGCATCGTTTAAACTCAGTTCTGCTCTTTCAGGAATCTCCTTTGCGGGATACCTTCTATCGCAGAATGCCGGGAGTTACAGGTAAGTGTAGAGCAGTAGGTTCTTTTCCCGGCAGCCACAATTTCATAAAGGTATAACACACTAGACTTTCCTGTCGGAAAATCGTGTGCCAACAGGGATGCTGCTCGCCCCTATTGGATGACCCAGAGTAAAAGTAAATGATAAAGGAAGAGAATATGAAATATAAATTCAAACAAATATGGAAAAATATTAAGCTTTATGCCAGTTTACCTCATTTTTGGACTTTTGGAATAATATTGATTCTTTCGATAATAGCATGTGTATGTTCTGTCATATTTATGAAAAGTAAACCTTTTCTGTCATCTATATCTGCAAATATTTTTGCAGGATTAGTAACTGGGCTGGTTCTTGGGCTGATTTCTACAATAAAATCAATTACACTATATCGAACAACGTGTTTAATAGAATGGCTTGATTCATTACATGAAGATATATTAAACTATATAGATATGTATCAAAAAATGATTTCTAAATGCAAAAAAAATATTGATGATGCTGAAACATTTTATGATCATATTTACGACACACTATGTTGTGGAAATGATATAAACGTAAAAATAAGTCAAGGGAGATTTGATTGCTCATTACCATTTAATTCTTATAAATATGTAAAAAATAGCTTCGAATATGATGCAGAAAATTGTTCTGAAAAGAACGAAAAATTAAGAGAACAGATTTTAATATTAAACGTGGAAAATATTACAACTAATGAATTAAGAAATCTATTTAAAGATATGGATAATGAATTACGGCATCTGAATAGTAAAATATTAAAACGTATTACATATTTAGAAGCAAAAAGGAAAGCAATAAATGTTTCTATTATGTAACCAGAAAAATGATTCAAAAAAGTGATTGCCACTTGATTACATAGGGAGGATTATAATCATGTCAGAATATGGATTTACCAAAAAGGATTGGATACTGTTTAGAGAAAAACTTGCCGAATGGCAGGAAGCCTATATGGATAAATTAAATAAAGAATACATTGATTTGCTAAATAGTGAAGGTAAACCATCAGAGAAATTCTGGGCTTTAGAAGAACGAATTCGTAACGACAAAAAGGATAAAGGTGTTCGGCTTAGAATGAGTCGCTCTGAATGTATTTACAATATCGCTTCACTTTTAAATGAGGGAGCAATCACTATGAAAGACTTAGAAGAATTCAGTGATGAATTAAAAGAAAGAATGGCATTTCTTACAAAATAAAAAGTCCTATCCATCGGGAACAGAGCATTTTATAGATGAAAGAGATTATTTGGCAGGCGTCGTGGCTCCTGCATCTCTTTTAACCCATAGGGTGCATGGTTGCAACGAAATTTACCACCTCAAATAATCTTACCACCATAATAATTGAAATTTGCATACTTGTAAACAAGTGGGTATAAAAAAATCCTGATTGAATATAATTTAAAGCAAAGATAATTTCTGATTGACTTTCCAAGTTATATCGGTTATATTATCTTTAGTGATCAGATTGCAGAAACTCGTGAAGCCTGCGATCGGGGGAGGGTGCCGAGGCCCCTCTCCTTTTTCTTTATCTGAAAATATTTTGCTGAGAGGTACGTATGAGCAAACCATTTATTACATATACCGCACAGATTGAAAAACTGAAAAGTGAAAAAAATCTGATTATTGCAGATTCTGATTTCGCGGTAGAAGCTCTGCAAAATATCAGTTATTATGCATTGATTGGCGGATATAAACATCCGTTTATTGATATTCATACTCGTAAATATATTAATGAAGCATGTTTTGAAGATATCGTAGCTCTTTATGAATTTGATGAGGAACTGCGTGGACTCTTTTTTAAATATTTATGCCGTGTAGAAAGAAGAATGCGTTCGTCCATTTCTTATCATTTCTGTAAAAAGCATGGGGAGCGTCAGGAAGAATATCTCAATCCTAACAATTATAACAATCTTTCAAAAAATAAAAATGGAATCGCAAAATTAATTAAGATGCTTGATACGATGGCGAAACAAAATAGGGATCATGATTATCTTGTTTATCAGCGTAATAAATATCATAATATTCCATTATGGGTGATTATGAATACACTTACTTTTGGTCAAATATCCAAAATGTTTGAATTTTTACCTCAGAATATACAGGGAACAGTTTGCCAGGATTTTGGGAATGTTAAGAAAAATGAAATGATAAAGTATTTGAAGGTATTAACGCTGTACCGAAACGTATGTGCACATAATGAACGCCTGTTTTCTTATCGCACATATATCGACATTCCAGATACATTGTTACATAAAAAATTGAACATTTCTAAAAATGGTTCAAAATACATATACGGAAAAAACGACTTATTCAGTGTTGTTATTGCTTTTCGTTATCTACTTTCCAAAACAGATTTTATACAATTTAAAAAACAACTATTGCATATTTTCAGTAAGTACGAAAAACAGAATTCAAATCTTAAGCTGAATGTTCTCTTTGAATATATGGGATTCCCATCAAACTGGAAAGAGATAACAAAATTCCGCAAAATATAAATTTAAATAAAAGTTTTATCTTGTTTATTGCATATTTAGAGTTGTTGCAGTATATTAATAACAATTGGGGTATGTGTTTGCGGACATATACTTGGAGGAGTCGGGACAATCTGGCTCCTTCTTTATTGACGGTAAGTAATCCATGCAGTATTATATAAATACAAAGTAGCTCTGAATCGGATATTCAGAGTTGTAAAACGGCGGAAATATCATTGCTGGTATTTCCGCCACTTCTTTTATACATTTTTCACACTGTTCATCCCATCCACCCAATTACACAGAATCACAATCGTCTCATAATTTACATGGATATATGTACGCCACCTTTCCGACCGCCAAGAACTTTCTTTCCTTTCAGATCCTCCCATTTAAAATCCTTCATCTCTTTCCGTGCAACCAGGAAATTCCCGGCGCGCTGGGTAAGCTGAGCAAAGTTTACTGCCGGATCGGTGGCACCTTCCTGATATGCATAAATAGATGCCTCTGCCCCCATAAAGCCGATATCCGCTTCACCGGAGATCAGAGCTGTTAAAACCTTATCTGCTCCAAAACCTGTCACAAGTGTCAGATCCAGACCTTCCTCCGCAAAATATCCCTCTTCAATTGCCACATACTGCGGTGCATAGAAAATTGAATGTGCTACTTCATTTAATGTAACCTTCGTAAGCTTCTCTTCCGCTCCGTCTTTTTTAGCAGCAAATACTCCCACCGGCAGTGCCGTCACCGTCAGAACCACTGCCGCCGCCAAGGAAATCCATTTTTTATTTTTCATGCAGATACTCCTTTAGGAAACTTCTGCTGTTAGGATATGCAAAATTGCTCAATTGGTGACCAATGGGACACACAAAGTGTCACAAAACACCGTCCCCATGGTTCTACGTTAAGAAATCCTGCTGTGCTTTTTTTCTCAAAAATATTGTCACGTCATGAATCATATGTTAAAATATGCAACGAAACTGGTTCGAAAACCTCCCAGTATAAAAAACTAGGCAAAGTAAAAAAAGAATTTCCGGCTGCACGTAATAAGCAGCCTTTTTGCTGATGCTTTTGTTTATTGGAGGTGATAAACAAAAGCATTTTTTTTGCTTTGACATAAGTTGGAAAGGAACAAAATGAACAAACGAAAAATTATCATTGACTGTGACCCGGGAATCGATGACAGCCTTGCGATTATGCTGGCTCTAAAATCACCGGAAGTCGAAGTGCTTGGAATCACCATTGTCTGCGGAAATTCCCCGGTGAAAATGGGATTCGAAAACGCAAAAAAAATCCTAGCGCATATGAACCGGCTGGATATACCGGTTTATATCGGCGAAAACAAGCCTCTGAAACGTGACTATGTAAACGCTCTGGACACTCACGGTGCAGATGGTCTTGGCGAAAGCTTTCTGCCCAGGGTGCTTGGATATCAGCAAGAAATCGGTGCCGTAGATTTTCTGGCCGATGTGCTGAAAAAAGAAAAAGTCTCCGTAATCGCACTCGGACCGATGACCAATCTTGCCAAACTGATTCAGAAAGACCCGGAAGCTTTTGACCAGATCGAGGAACTGGTATCTATGGGCGGTTCCTTCAAAAGCCACGGAAACTGCTCTCCTGTTGCAGAGTACAACTACTGGTGCGATCCGGATGCTGCCGCACTGGTCTATGACACCCTTTACAAGAATGGAAAAATGATACACATGATCGGTCTTGATGTGACAAGAAAGATCGTTCTCACTCCTACTATTCTGGAATACATCTGCCGCCTGGATAAGGAAACCGGTGAATTTATCCGAAAGATCACGAAATTTTATTTTGACTTCCACTGGGAATGGGAGCATATCATTGGCTGTGTGATCAATGATCCACTGGCAGTAGCATACTTCCTGAATCCGGATATCTGCCAGGGTTTTGATTCCTATGTACAGATTGAAACCGGAGGCATTACTCTCGGACAGTCCGTTGTGGATTCCATGAATTTTTATCGGAAAACTCCAAATGCAAAAGTACTGACCGAAGTAGACGTATACGCATTCTTCCAGCTGTTCCTCTCCCGGATTCTTGGCCTGGAACCGGAAAAGCTGGACATTTTGCAGGATTTAATATAAGGAGTGACTGAATATGAAAACAGAAAAAATAAACGTACAGAAAATCTGCCTGATTGCTTTCGCCATCTGCATTAATTTCGTAGGCGGACAGATCGCGCTTTTTCTGAAACTCCCCATTTATCTCGACAGTATCGGTACTGTATTTATTGCTTCCATTCTTGGACCGTTTTATGGCATGCTTCCTAATCTCATCAGCGGATTATTGATGGGAATGACTGTGGATATTTATTCTCTGTATTATGCTCCGGTGGGAATTGTTCTCGGTTTTGTGACCGGTCTTGTATACCGGAAATTCCAGCCAAAAAAATGGCAGATTTTTCCGGCAGCTGTTGCAATCACCCTTCCATCAACCCTGATCAGCTCCTGCATCACCGCGTTTTTATTTGGCGGAATCACCTCTTCTGGTTCCTCCATTCTTGTACAGCTTCTTTCCAAAACACCTCTTGGAATGGTCGGAAGCTGTTTTGTGGTCCAGTTTGTCACCGATTACATTGACCGTGTTCTCTGTCTTGCACTGGCTGCTGTTATGATCGGTGCCTTACGCAAAAATATGAAAGAGAGTTTTATCCGATGAAAGTTCTTATTACAGGTACCAGCTCCGGAATTGGAAAAGGATGCGCGGAGTTTTTTCTGAAAAAAGGCCATGAAGTCTATGGATTTGATAAAAATGCTGCTACGATCGCGCTGCCTGGATATACCCATTTCTGCCTGGATATCCGGAATAAGGATTCCTACCCGGAACTCCCTCCTGTGGATATCCTGATCAACAATGCTGGAACGCAGGACGGAAATGACATTGACGTAAACTTAAAAGGAACCATTTCCATTACCGAACATTACGGAATCCATGCCAATATTTACTCCATTGTGATGATCGGTTCCGCAAGCGGTCACACCGGCTCCGAGTTCCCAGAATATGCAGCCAGCAAAGGCGGCGTTCTGGCCTATACCAAAAATGTGGCAATGCGGATTGCGCCTTACCAGGCCACCTGCAACAGTCTGGATTTCGGCGGCGTCATGACCGAGCTGAACCGTCCGGTCATGGAGGACAAAAAACTCTGGGATCAGATCATGGATCTGACTCCTATGAAGCGGTGGATGACTGTGGAAGAAGCTGCGGAATGGATTTATTTTATCTCTGTAAAAAACCGCTTCTGCACCGGTCAGAATATTCTCATCGACGGCCTGGAAGCCGGAAACTGCAACTTTATCTGGCCGGATGAAACATAAAAATCTCTTCTGCTGTCTTTTCTGATTTGTGTTATAATAGACCTCATAATATTCAGCGTTTCAAAAAACGCCGTAAACAGGAGGAAATCACTATGGACATCAAAGAGGAAATCCATTCATTATCAGAAGAAATGCTCACAAACCTTGGCAGACTGGTTGCCATCGACTCCCAGCTTGGCACACCTGCCGAAGGAAAACCTTTCGGTGAAGGCCCTGCAAAAGCTCTGGAAGAGGGTCTTAAGATTGCCGAAGAACTTGGCTTCAAAACCGTAAACCTGGATAACTACTGCGGCTATGCAGAAATGGGTGAGGGCGATGAAATCGTTGGAATCGCCGGACATCTGGATATTGTGCCAGTCGGTGGTGACTGGACTTACGATCCTTTTAAACTTACCCGTGAGGGCGACCATGTATACGGACGTGGAACCACCGATGACAAGGGGCCCGTCTTGGAAGCACTCTACGCCATGAAACTTCTCCGTGACCACGGCGTAAAGCTAAACAAAAGAGTACGTCTGATCATGGGCTGCAACGAGGAGACCGGTTCCAAATGTATGGAACATTATAACCAGGTAGCAGAAGAACTCTCCTGCGGTTTTACCCCGGATGCCAGCTTCCCATGTATCCACGGTGAAAAAGGCCGTGCATTTATGATGGCCTATTCCAAAAATACCCGGATCATTTCTGTAAATGGTGGATTTGTAGCAAACGCAATGTGCGACACCTGCACAACCGTAATCCCTGCAGATACCGGCCTGAAAGAGAAACTGGAATCCGCCTTATCCCAGAGCAAGCTCCAGGAATACAAAGTAACCGAAGAAAACGGAGAACTGACCATCTACGCAAAAGGCGTTCCTGCCCATGCCAGCACACCGGCCCTTGGTGTCAATGCCGCAGGCGTAACCTTTGAGTGCCTTGCAAAAGCCGGATTTGAAGATGATTTTGTAGAATTCTATAATTCCCATCTCGGCACCGCCTGCGATGGTTCCGGTATCGGACTGAAATTTGCAGACGAGTACGGCGAGCTGACTTTCTGCAACGGAGTTGTAAAAACCGAAAACGGTGTAATTTCCTGTACCATTGATATCCGTGTTCCTGTAACACTGAAAGAAGAAGATGTACGCAGAATGTGCGAAGGTAAACTGGAAGACAAAAACGGCCGCATTGAAATCGTTGAGATCGGCGCTCCGCTGTTCTTCCCGAAAGAATCTCCGCTTGTAAATGCCCTGTACAAAGCCTACACCGATGTAACTGGCGATACAGAACACGAACCTGTAGTCATCGGCGGCGGTACTTATGCAAAATCCCTCAAAAATATCATTGCCTTCGGACCTGAAAAAGAGGGAATCGACTACCGCATCCACGGAGCCGACGAATTTATCCTGGTTTCCGGTATGGAAGAAGCAGTCCTGATCTATATGGAAGCAATCAGAAATCTGCTTGCGATCTGAAAAACACACTGAAACGTCAAACAGGTTCCGACAGAAGTGGAGGATTACTTCTGCCGGAACCTGTTTTATTTTCAGGGAAAATAATTCAATTATATATGTTTTATACAAAAAATTCATTTAATTTTTGTGTATGATTTTCCGTTTTCTGTTGTCTTATTATGTTTCACTCTCTGATGAATCCATATTTTTCCATCCATAACGGAGAATGGATATCACCATAGACGATTCACTGACAATTTCGTCTAATATTCCCGCCCAGGAACCAACAACAATATCATATATGATCCACAATGGTGAATTGATCAGCATTCCAACCAGGCGGATTTTCCGTGCATTGTATGTGTATCCACCTATCGTTGCCGCAATATTAGCCACAACCGGAAGCAGCGACCACCATCCGGTCCAGGTAAAGATCAGCGTTGTCACCTGCAATATACAAAGCAGGCAGCACATCCGTCTTCCTTTCAGAATATCATTTTTGCTTCCCAGGCAGAATGAACGCACGGTATTCAGTATATAGCTTATCCCACCGGTAACTGCCCCTAACAGTAACAGATGTACCGTATAACACAGATAGGAAAAAAACTGAACCCGAAACAGTGATTTATTACTCCTGAACTGATAAGATAAAAAAAATAAGATGGTTCCCCAAAATCCTATCCCCTGTATTAATAAAAAACGAATTGACATTATTCCTCCAAAATTATTATCTGTTTCTGTGAAATATATTTTCCTTCCAGATCATATCATAATCTCAGCCATATTTCTATTTCCGTTTACTCTGACAACCCCCTTTCATATCTGACTTTTCTTTCTGATAATAACAAATCTTATGGAAAAAGAAAGCACCTGTGTTATAATATCTCATATAAATCACCCCTGCTGGGGACTTATTTGATTTGGGTCAAGCGGATATTCGCAATCCGCATTCGCTACTTGCTCACAATCTAACATGGAGATGAGAATTCTTATATGACATTAAAATTAATCGCACTTGATATTGACGGTACACTTACCAACGATGAAAAAAAGATCACAGAAGATACCCGGAGCACACTTCTGAACTTTCAGAAACAGGGAGTCCGGGTAATGCTGGCTTCTGCCAGACCTGTGCCCGGACTTTATTCTGCTGCCAGTGAGCTGCGCCTTTGTGACCACCACGGCATCCTCATGGCCTACAACGGCGGAAAAGTTATAGATGCCACAGATGGACAACTTCTTTCACAAACCCATATGGATCTTAATAAAACCCGGGAACTTCTACACTTTCTGGAAGCGCTTCCTGTCACTGTAATCCTGGACGACGGCGAACGTTTCTACGTGGAAGATGCTCATGGATATAAGGTGGAATACGAATGCTGGAACAATCAGATGGAATGCATAGAAGTCGATAACCTTGCAGATTTTCTGGATTTTTCCCCGATAAAACTTCTCCTATCTGTTGATCCGACTGAAATCCTGAACATTCAGGATATGATCCGCAACCATCTTCCTGATGATCTCTGTGTTGTCCGCACAGCACCTTTTTATCTGGAGATCATCCCGGTTTCCATCAATAAGGGAAAAGCTCTTCTTGATGTGTGCAGCCGCCTTTGTATTGATCCGGCTGACACGGCAACATTCGGTGATTCCGAAAATGACATTCCTATGCTCCAGGCCGCCGGCTGTGGTGTTGCCATGGGAAATGCGGAAGATGCGGTAAAGGCTGTCGCTGATAAGGTTACACTATCCAATAATTCGGACGGTATCGCTCATGCACTTCGTGAACTGATAATGTAACAATTGTTTTCCTATTTCCATACTGGTATAATACGAAAAGAATTTTCAGTATTACGGAGGAAAAAATATCTATGGAACTTTTATTTCTGGCGCTGTTTGCAGCCAGTCTGATCGCATGTGTAGTCACCGGTGCTTCTGTTGTTTTCGCCCTGGTATTCGGGTACATTCTGTTCTTTTTCTATGGACTGATCCATGGAAAAAGTGTAAAAGAGATGCTTCGTTTTTCCCGGAACGGAATTTTCACGGTAAAAAATGTTCTGCTGACTTTGTTGCTGATCAGTATGCTGACCGCGATCTGGCGTGCCTGTGGTTCCATTGCCTATATCGTATATTATGCTTCTGCCATCTGTACTCCTTCCGTGATGCTGCTGGCGTCTTTTCTTCTGTGCTGTCTGATCTCCTTCCTTACGGGAACCTCCTTTGGAAGTGCCGCCACCATCGGCGTGATCTGTATGACTATGGCCAACAGTATGGGGATTCCAGCCTTTCTTACCGGCGGCGCAATCCTGGCCGGGATTTTTTTCGGGGACCGGTGTTCTCCTGTTTCCACCAGTGCACTTCTTGTCAGCGAGCTGACGAAAACAGATCTTTTTTCCAATATCCGGAATATGACACGCAGTGCTCCGGTTCCCTTTATACTGAGCTGTGTTCTGTATGGAATTCTTGGTTTTTCCGTCCATACAGGATCTGCTGCGGATACTACCAGAAATTTGCTGCGGGATTATTATGCGTTCTCGCCGTTGATGCTTCTTCCTGTTGTAATCGTGCTGGTACTTTCCCTTCTTCATGTGGATGTAAAAAAGACCATTGCCATCAGCGGACTGGTGGGAATGGTCATTGCGGTTTTGGTACAGCACTTTCCGGTTTCGGAACTTCCTGCTTTATGTTTTTCGGGATTTTCTCCTTCTGATGGGGAAATTGCGAAGCTGATGAGCGGCGGCGGTTTTCTTTCCATGCTGCGTGTTTACCTGATCGTTGGAATTTCTTCCTGCTATTCCGGCATGTTTGAGGGAACCGGATTTCTGAACGGAATTGAAGCCCTGATGGAAAAACTGGGCTCCAGGATCACCCCTTATGGCACAACCTTACTGACTTCCATTGTCACTTCCGCCATCTCCTGCAACCAGACCCTTGCCATCATGCTCACCAGCCAGCTGTGCGGGGAAAACAATCCGGAAAGATCTTCTTTTGCCCTGGACCTGGAAAATACGGTAGTAGTCATAGCGCCCATGATCCCCTGGTCCATTGCAGGAGCCGTTCCGCTGGCTGCCATCGGTGCGCCAAACATCAGTATCGCAGTTGCCTTTTATCTGTATCTGCTGCCGCTGTGGGGACTGGCTGTGCATCTGTTCAGGTAGGGTCTGTTTTTACCGTCAGATCCTTCACCCAACGATACTTCTTATAATTCAGATACACAGCCGGGATCTTCACAAATTCATCCAGACTGATGATAAAGTAAACCGCAAGCACCGGAAGCTTCAGCACAAATGCGGCGATAAGGCCCAGTGGAACCATAATACACCACATGGAAATACAGTCGCAGTACAATCCGAACTTACTGTCTCCGCCTGCACAGAAAATCCCGCTGATGGTTACTCCGTTTACGGAACGTCCGATCATATAGTAAGCACAGATCAGCAGCATTCCCTTAAGATATCCTTCCGCTGTAACGCTTAAGTTGGCCGCACAAAGGATCAGCGGGCTGAATGCCAGAAGCACCAGTCCGGATACGATTCCGCTGGAAACAGACAGATGACAGAGCCTTCTGCCGTATTCTTTGGCTTTCTCCAGCTTTCCGGCTCCCAGTTCGTTTCCTACCATGATTCCGCCACCGTTTCCAAGTCCCATACAGAAACATCCGGCCAGGTTTTTGACAATGCTGGCAATGGAATTGGCGGCTACCGCATCACTTCCCAGATGTCCCATAATTACGGAATACATGGAAAATCCGGTTCCCCAGACGATCTCATTGCAGATCACCGGTGTTGTATATTTCCAGAAATCTCTCCTGAGAACGGGATCGTCTCTGCGGAGATATTTTGCCCGGAGTTTTACCTGATCTTTTCCCACAGTTTCCAGAACGCACCATGTAACTTCAATGATACGGGCCGTTACTGTTGCCAGTGCGGCTCCGGCGATCTCCATTCTTGGCATTCCGAACAATCCATAGATCAGCACTGCATTGATAAAAATATTTACTACCACACTGGTGGCACTGATCATGCTGCTTTTTGCCGCTCTGCCGCTGTTTTTCAGAATACAGAGATACATCTGTGAGATTCCGGTAAGCAGATAGGATACCGCGATCACACGAAGATACAGGGAACCGCCCCGGATCAGTACCGGATCATTGGTAAAAATCCTCATCAGCATTCCCGGGATCAGCAGCGCAGACAGGGTAAAGACCAGAGAGATCACAGTGGTAACTTTCATCACAAAGGCAAAGATCCGCTCCACTGCCGGAATATCTCCCTTTCCCCAGTACTGGGCTGCGATAAGAGAAAGGCCGATGGTCATTGCTTCCAGAAGAAGGTTGTGGATAAATGTTATCTGCCCCGCCAGAGATACTGCGGAAAGAGAATCCTGTGAGATCACTCCCAGCATCAGGGCATCGGATGCACTGACCAGCGCCAGCATAAACTGCTGAAAAGCGATAGGCATCACCAGGCTTATGAGCTTTCTGGTGAATGCCGGGTCTTTTTTATTTTTCATTTATTTTTGCCCATGCCTCCTCATCAAATTTCCGATCTTTAAAGTAATATGGCTTGTCTGCATCCGCGATCTCGCGGATCACGCGGCAGGGATTTCCAGCTGCACATACATTGTCCGGAATGTCCTTTGTCACTACGCTTCCCGCACCGATCACAACGTTGTTTCCAATTTTTACACCAGGAAGAACACAGCAGCTTCCGCCGATCCACACATTATCCCCGATGGTGACAGGAATCCCGTACTCAAAAGCGGAATTACGGCTTTCCGGATGGATAGGATGTCCGGCTGTGTAAATACCTACATTGGGACCAAACAGTACGTTATCCCCGATGGTGATCTTTCCCACATCCAGCATCACACAGTGGGTGTTGGCATAAAAATTCTCCCCGACTTCGATATGGCTTCCGTACTCACAGTGGAACGGTGGCTCAAAATATACGTTTTTCTTATGTTTCAGTCCTGTACGTTCCAGACATTCCATCCCTTTTTCCGGGTCAAAAGGCATGGCCTCATTGTACTCCCGGACGGCCTTTTTTGTTTCTTTCTGCTGCGCCACTACTGCATCATCGGAGATGTATGCCATTTCGTGATCTCTTCTGTAAATATTGTCCATTGTAAATCCCTCTCTTATAAATACACTTTGTTTTCTTCAAAAAAATGCCCGGTGTCTCCTGACGCACTGTGAGTGATTCCGGAGAGGACGGCGGCATGCTCCACTATATCTGCCTCACAGTTTACGCGGACATTGACCGAAGCATCTTTTCGTTTTATAATTATATTGTATATTTTTAAGTTATTCTATCGGTTTTCTATCTAACTTTATAGCAATCCTGCGAGGTATGAATATGATCTATATAGACTTAAAGGATGACCTTTCTGAAAAAATGGTCTACGATTATCCTGACTGCCCGGCCTACACCATCCATGAAATGCTTTCCCACTATCCCAATTATTCCGCTATCAGCCACTGGCATGATGACATTGAATTTCTGATGATCCAGTCCGGCCAGATGCAATATAATGTCAACGGAAAAATCCTCACTCTGGAACAGGGACAGGGGATTTTTGTAAATTCCAGGCAGATGCATTACGGATTTTCTGAAAGTCACAGGGAATGTGAATTTTTTTGCATCCTCATCCACCCCATGCTTCTGTGCACATTACCTGCCTATGAAAAAAACTTCGTCCTTCCTCTGATCCGGAACAACGAAGTTCCCTTTTTTATCTTTGATCCCGGGATTTCCTGGCAGGCACAGATTCTGAAACAAATGGCCGACATCTATGTGCACCGTAAGAGTAAAACTGCTCCTTTACGGATCCTGTCCTCTTTTTCCCTGATCTGGGCTCTGCTTCTTGAACATCTGCCCTCTGCCTCCCGGACCGAAGACCATACCAATACAGATCTTACCACCATCCGGAACATGACCGGTTTTATCCAGCAGAACTATGCTTCCAGAATTTCCCTTAAGGAAATTGCGGCTGCCGGTTCCGTAGGTATCAGCAAATGCTGCAAACTCTTTTCCAGATATTTCAGCCAAAGCCCCAATCTCTATCTGAATCAGTACCGCCTGAACAAAAGCGCCCTGCTTCTCCGGGAAACCGATATGACCATAACGGAAATCGCTCTTTCCACCGGCTTTGGCAGTGCCAGTTATTATGCGGAATCTTTTCGGAAATGGGCCGGCATGAGCCCCGGTGAATTTCGAAAAGCCAGGTAACTGCTGCCGTCAGATCACACTGTCTTCCGGAATTTCGCCGGTGACATCCCGAACTGCTCCCGGAACAGATGATAAAAATGACTCACATTGGAAAATCCGCAGCACTCACAGATGTCCAGGATCTCCCGGTCTGTCTGGGCCAGAAGATAGATTGCGTATTTCAGACGTTCCTGGTTGATATACTGGGTGGGCGTTTTTCCGCAGATCTGTTTCATCAGCCTGCAGAGATGGCTTGGGGAACAGGGCGCCAGCTCACACATTTTTTCGTAACCTTCCTGAAGATTTTCGATCCTGGACATATTTAAGAGAAGTTCTGACAACCAGGACGGCATCTGGTTCCAGGGGTCTTTTTCATCGTAAGTGAAAAAATAATCCTCCAGAAGAAGTGCAATGATACACTGTGCATGATATCTTGCATGCCGGGGGTGGCTGCCGTTTACCAGATCTCCGGCCATATCCATCGCTTCCAGAACCCTGCGGAAATTTTCCCCTTCCAGATGTACGAAGGCCGGCATCTCACTGTTTATCAGTTTATCCATCTTTTCTTCCTGCTCCAGAAACAGGGAAACATTTCGAAGCACCTGAGTGGAAAAGCCCAGATTCCGGACACAGAAATTCTCTGAGTGAAAAAAGCTGTAGCTGTGCATATCATTGGGGCGTATAAAAAACAGGTCTCCTTTTTTCACCGTCTGCACGGAATCATTGATCAAATGATAGGACGTACCCTCTGAAATAATAAAAAGTTCATAATGATTATGGGTATGTAGCGGCACATGCTTGTAAATATCCGAGATCGTATAGGAAAGTCCGGACTCTTTGCGCAGTGGATATTGTTCTTTTCCAAATACCGGTATTGCCATTTTTTCTACTCCTCCCCGTTTTCCGATATCAATATACTACAAAAATCTGACAGCTGTAAACAAGAAACACGGTGGAAATTATGATATTCTTTTACCGCATTGAAGAAGATTTCTCTGATGCAGAAACTTGATCTTTATTTTTTCAGGGAGGACTTATTATCATGTCATCATCCAAAGCTCGATTTTTTAATCCGGCTGTTGTAGGCCTGATCATGCTCAGCTTTTTTCTGGGTACCAGTGAATATACAGTGATCGGTATCCTGCCGGAAATTGCTGACGGATTCGGGATTTCACTGACACAGGCCGGAAGTATTGTATCTCTGTTTGCTTTCGCCTATGGCCTGGGCACTCCGTTTCTGGCTGCCTATGTGGGAAAATACAACCGTTTCCGTATTACCATGCTTGGAATTTCACTGTTTGCACTCTGCAACCTGATCTGTGCCATTGCTACCAATTACATGGTATTTCTGGTATTCCGTATTCTTACGGCTGTCGTTTCCGGTACTGTGGTTTCCATCTCCATGACTTATGCGGAAGATGTTGCTTCCATCCCGGAGCATATCCCGGGTGTGATCGCAGGTGTTTTTTCGGGCTTCAGTATCGCTTCGGTCATCGGTGTGCCTATCGCTTCCACCATCACTCATGTTTTTGGATGGCGTGCGGCTTTTATCACGATCTTTGTGGCGACTCTGGCTCTGCTGGCGCTTCTGTTTATGAAACTGCCACGTCAGAACCGTCTGAAAGCAGGAAGTATCCTGGAACAGTTTAAGCTTTTTCTGGATAAAAGGATCTCCATCGGCTGTGCCATTGTTTTTCTGGCCGGTGCTTCCACTTACTGTTTTTATACATACCTGACACCGATCTTCCAGCAGGAACTTCACATTCCGGATTCCATGTTAAGCCTTGCACTTCTGATCTTCGGTATTGCAGCTATCACCAGCAACGTAAGTTCCGGTCAGGTGGCAAACAAAACCGGCATCCGCATGCTGCCTCTGATCTATGTGATCCAAACTGTATGTCTGCTGCTTCTTCCCATTGCCACCCACAATCTGGTAAGCGGAGGACTGGTACTTTTTATCCTGGGTGTTGTGATGTATCTTCTGAATTCACCGCTGCAGATGCATTTCCTGAAGATCGCCACCAGGGATCACCCTGCCTGTGTAAACCTGGCTTCTTCTCTGATCTCGGTTTTCTTTAACTTCGGTATTGCAGCCGGTTCTGCCATGGGTGGTGTGATCGTAAAATATGCCGGACTTCGGTTTGTGGGAATCGGCGGTGCCATTCCCGGTATCGGAGCGATCATCTGTGCGGTGATCCTGCTTCAGATCATGAAACCGGGTGCGGATATCCGATAAAAACGCAGCCAGGAATATCTCCGGATTTTGTATCCTGTATTCCTGGCTGTATTTTATTCTCTCAGTACTCTTTTGTTACTGATCTGCTTTTACTTTTGTATTCTTCCAGTCCCATAAACCGGACTTTCCTGTATCCCTATTTCATCTCAATTTTAAACAGTCTCGCTGCTTTTTCCTGCGGCATCTTCACTACAAGATTTCCATTTTCAACTTTATATTCGCACATCTCTTCCTTTGGATAGATCACGGATACTTTGCTGATCTTTTCTGCATCTTCCAGCGGGATCACTGCTTCTGTTGTTCCCGGTGTCCATACAGAAAGATAGGTATTCTTCTCTGCTTTTACTCCGTAAGCGAGAACTTCCGACTTCAGAGTACCGAAGCCCAGCGGGAAGAACGGCACACCGTCACGGACTTCCTCACGGATTTCCTTATACAGGGCGATTCCCTCTTTCATACGGTTCATGGAATTCTCGCCAAGCTTCCATACCATACCGCTGATATACGGGCGAAGGAGCATACCGTTTACCACATTGTAGATCACATGCTCTTCTTCATCCTCATACGGATATACCCACATGCCACCCTGCTCAGGGGCAACCGCACTTGCCACATTGGCTGCAATATTGGCATTGTAGAGATAATCGGTCTGGTCACTGGTGGACTGCAGGCTTAAGACTTTCAGCATACCATAGTCCATACGCTGTCCGCCGGAACCGCAGTTCTCCACAACAAGATCCGGATAATCACGGAAGATCTCCTCATACCACTGATGGAGGCATTCATAATGCTCACGGATGGCATCTGCACAGCTGTCGCTGTTCAATTCACTTCCGTATCCCATCGTTACGTTATAGTCCACCTTGAAGTACTCTACGCCATAATCACGGATCAGCCTGTCCACTACATCACGGCAGTATTTCCGTACTTCCGGATTGCGGAAATCCAGCATGTAACGTTTGTTGTCAATGTGGCGTTTTCCATGGCGGCAGACAAACCAGTCATCCGGAAGTTTATTTGCAAGCTCACAGGCAACTCCCATAACTTCGATTTCCAGCCAGAGTCCCATTTTCAGGCCTTTGCTGTGTGCGTAATCGCAGACTTCTTTCAGGCCTCCAGGGAATCTTCCGGATGCTTCCTTCCATTCACCGACACGGTCCCACCAGAATCCGTCATCATACCATCCTGCATCCAGACAGTAATATTCACATCCCAGCTCTGCCGCCTTGTCAATGATGGAAAGCTCCCGCTCTGTTGTGGGATCTCCCATCAGGCAGTTCATGTAATCATTAAATACCACGTTCAGTTTCTCATCGTCCGGATTCGCTCTGCGTACCTTTCTACGATATCTGGTCAGCGCTGCTACTGCCGGATTCAGACCTCCTTTTACAACGGCTGCCCCTGCCGGAACAGTTGTGAAGCATTCTCCCGGTTTCAGATTCTTATACCAGCCGTGCTCCTGCTCTGTGGCACCGCTTACAGTAAGATACAGATTCCCACCCTGGGCGGAACCATATTCTATCAGCCACTGTCCGGAACTTTCAACCTGGAAAATATAGGTTTCCCCTGTTTCTCTGTCTTCGGCAATTCCCATTGGAAGATACTCGCAGGTAGACCAGGTTCCCTTTCCACTGTAACAATAACGGTTCAGTCCATATCCCTGATGATTAAATCCGTCTACGACCATTCCGTTTAAGTTCAGTGTCTCTGCATCATATTTCTGCCACTGTGCCTCACAGCACCAGCTGTTAAACGGTACATAGATATCTGTTTTTTTGTAATAAGGTTTGTTACCGCCTCTGGAAATTCCCTGATATATAAAAGAAGAAACGTAAGTCAGGCCCTGATCTTCACTTCCCTCGTTGGTGATCTCTGTCCAGGTCTGCACTGCCGGAACTCCGTCAAACAGGCGCATATGATATACGGCTTTCAGCTTTTCCGGAGAAACCATTACGATCTCCAGTTCTTTTCCACCGTCCTGCTCTTTCAGTTCATGTTTCTCATAAACAAAGTCTACAGAGGACTGATTGATGTTGTTTTTGTAAGCATGCATATTCAGGCTTCCGGTGCCGCTTCTGTGGATCTCAACAGCCGGATAATAAATATCTTCCTTCGGCTCCATGGCTGCCTTTTTTACTTCCTGTGAAGAAAGATCTGCCAGCTCTACCACGCCGTTTTCACGGATACGGAACTGGATATCCAGGCCGTTTTCATGTAATTCGATTGTTTTCATGTTCCCGTTTTTGTAGCTCATACAAAATATCCTCCCGTTTTTGTAATCTTGATCTCAGTATAGCATCTGATCTTTTGCAAGGTGACAGGTATCATCCCCTGAATGTAAAAATGCAATATATTGTCGTATTTATTTTTCTGTGCTATACTGTCTCACAGATATTTTTTCACAGGTTTCTGATCCTGTGCCGCCGTTATCCCATAATATTTTCTGACGATCAGGAGGTTTGCCAAATGGATATTTTTCAGGACTCTTCCAGATATTTTCATATTTCCGCTTTTTATGCCCTTTCCCTTCCTTATTACCATATGGAACATCACACCCATTCCAGTTATGAGATCATGTATATTACTTCCGGTTCCTGCCGGGTTTTCTGCATGGATGAGGAACAGGACGTAGAATTTCTGCTGAAATCCGGACAGTTTATCTTTATCCGACCGGATGTCCCTCACAGGCTTGAAATCCCGGATGGTTTTCCCTGCTCGATCCTGAATCTGGAATTTTCCCTCACTTCCGAAAAAAGCCCGGTTTCTCTGGATCTTCTTCTGAAAAAAGATCCCGGATTTTCCCGGTTCTGGACCTTTATGGACTCCTCCCGGGGATTCTGTTCCGGCACAGATTCCCGGAATTTCGGATACAGCCTGAAAGACCTTCTCACCTTTTTGCAGCGCAGTTCCGGTGAGATAAAGGAGGAAGAATTTCTCTTCTTTCTTCTGTTTGGCCGTATGCTTACAGAACTTGCCTTCTGCGCCCACTCCAGCCGGAACTCATCGGGAAGTGCTTATCTAAAAAAAGCACTCCGCTATATTGACGAGCATTATCTGGAAGATATTGATATTCCTGCCATTGCCGCATATGCAGGAATCAACAAATCCTACCTCCAGGCGCTTTTTACAGAAAAAAACGGCTGCACCATCAACACTTACATTAACCGCAAACGCATGGAGCAGGCCGCCTTTCTTCTGTGCAACAGTACTCTGCACATTACGGATATTGCCTTTTCTTCCGGTTACAATAGCCGGCAGCATTTTGCACATACCTTCGAAAAATTTTATCATATGAACCCTTCCCGGTACCGGAGCCTGCATACCCGGCCTCTCCGTTCGGATACCGAAAAGAAGCGCTATCATATGGCGGATGGCCTGAAACTGGAAAGTGAACCTTTTCCACATGAATGAAGTCAGATCTGAATTCTGAACGACAACCGGGCATTCACGTCTCCACTTCTGATCAGCTGTAACACCATCACACAGGCAAAAAAATCCAGCCGAATCACAGAGATTTTGTATCTCATACGTGATCCGGCTGGATTAATATTTTATTATTGGACTATTTATGGAAGCAGATTCTGCATACTCTTCAGGCTGATCGCCAGTGTAGAAGTATTGTGCAGAAGTGCAGATGTAGTCGGCTGCAGGATTCCTGCAACACCACAGGCGATAAGGCCTGCATTAAAGGTAATGATGAAACGGTAATTACGTCTGATACGTTTCATCAGTGCATTACTGATCTCTTTCAGAACAACCAATTCCTGAAGATCATCCGCACCTACGGTAATGTCTGCGATCTCACGGGCAATTTCAGCACCATCACTGATGGCAATGCCCACATTGGCTGCGGAAAGTGCCGGAGAATCATTGATTCCGTCACCGACCATGATAACCTTTCTTCCAGCTTCCTTCTCTTTTTCGATGAAGTTGGCCTTGTCCTCAGGAAGTACCTCGGAATAATATTCATCCACGCCCACACGTCTGGCGATAGCTGCCGCTGTACGCTCGCTGTCTCCTGTCATCATAACGATCTTGGAGATTCCGGCTGCGCGCAGTGCTTCTACAGAAGCTTTTGCCTCCTCGCGAAGCGGATCCTCAATACAGATCACAGCTGCAAGACGTCCGTCAATAGCCAAATACAGATGGGAATATTCCTCCGGAATGCTGTCGAATTTCTCCTGACCATCCTCCGGGATCACGCAGTTCTCATCTTCAAATACAAAGTGATAACTTCCGATCACTGCCTTATGACCTTCAATGGTAGTGGAAATTCCATGTGCCACTACATATTCAACCTTGGAATGCATCTCTTCATGTGCCAGATGTTTCTTTCTGGCTGCACTGACAACGGCCTTGGCCATGGAGTGCGGGAAATGTTCTTCCATACATGCGGCAATACGCAGCATCTCGTCCGGATTGTTGTTATCAAAGGAAACCACATCCACAACCGTTGGTTTTGCTTTTGTCAGAGTTCCGGTCTTATCAAATACGATGGTATCTGCATCAGCCATTGCTTCCAGATATTTACCGCCTTTAACCGTAACTTTATGTGTACCTGCCTCACGGATCGCGGACAGTACGGAGATTGGCATTGCAAGCTTCAGTGCACAGGAGAAATCTACCATCAGGATCGCAAGGGCCTTGGTTGCATTTCTGGTGAGCAGATATGTAAGGGCTGTTCCTCCAAGAGTATACGGAACCAGCTTATCTGCCAGATGCTCTGCCTTGCCTTCCAGGGAAGATTTCAGCTTCTCGGATTCCTCGATCATGGTGACGATCTTGTCATAACGGCTGGAACCACCTACCGTCTTCACCCGGATAGTGATCTCACCTTCCTCCACAACGGTACCTGCATAGGCAACGCTGCCTTCTTTCTTACATACAGGTACAGACTCACCGGTAAGAGACGCCTGGTTCACCATAGCTTCTCCATCCGTAACGCTTCCGTCAAACGGAATCACAGTACCCATACGGACAACAACTTCATCTCCCGGCTGAACTTCTTTGGATTCTACAAGAATTTCCTGATCTTCTCTCTTCAGCCACACCTTGCCAACATTCAGTGACATGGTTCTTGCAAGATCACCGACCGATTTCTTATGTGTCCACTCTTCCAGAATTTCTCCGATTCCAAGCAGGAACATAATGGAACCTGCAGTACCGAAATCCTGACGCAGTACGGATACACCGATCGCAGTGGCATCCAGAACCGGTACTTCGATCTTGCGGTGAAGAAGTGTATCAATGCCCTTCCAGATATATTTCAGGGAAGTTGCTGTCGTATAAATTGCGTTCAACGGATATGGCAGGAAAAGCTTTCTTCCAAAATGATAAATCACCTTGGAGATCAGTTTCTCCTGATATTCTGCATTCAGTGCTCTTCCGGAGCTCTGCAGTACCTGCTGGGGAGCTTCCACATCCTGATAATGGAATGCTCTGATACCGCAGATAACAGCCTCACGGCTGCCCTGATAATTCACAACCGCATCACAGGTTCTCTCATATACCTTGGCGGAAGCCACTCCGTCAAGATTTTCGAGATAATACAGCAAAGTATCCGCCTGCTCGTAACTCATTCTCTTCTGGGCAAGATGAATACGAAGTCGTCCTCTTGTCTCATGTTTAATATAAAATTTCACGGGAAATCGCCTCTTTACTCAGCTGTCTCTTCAGTTGCTGCTTCTTTTGTCTCTTCTGCTGCCTCCTTGAATGCATCCTCATCTGCAGTCTCTTCTGCATTCTCTGCAACATCTTCTACAGCCTCTTCTGCTGCAGCTCTCTCCTCATTGATTCCCTTAGCCTCAGCGTAGATATCCTCCGCGTTCTCCTGAAGGCTTGTAGCTGTTTTCATGATGCAGTCCTTAGCTCTTAAAACGGCTGCTGTGCATCCTGTGTAAAGCTTCTTCGCATCCTTGCTTGTAAGGATCTTGATTCCTGCTGTTCCAAAAAGAACACCTGCTGCAAAAAGTCCTGATTTTTTGAATTTAAAATCTACCATAATAATTTTTCCTCCTAAATATATAATTTTTATCATTTTACTGATTTCCGGTGGACAATTTCCCATGCCTGCCCCGGTATTTTCATCATTATAAAATACTTGTAAAAAAATGTCCAGTGTTTTTTTTGTGAATTTAACACAATTCGCTGAATTTTCAGTTAATTTCCCCTAACAGTTAAGTTTTACTAATAGTTTCGTTTTTCTAATTTTTAGTCTGTACAAACCCTTTATTTCCTATTATATAGGGAATATCTCCTTGCTGTGTTTATCCCACTTCATGTACCGGAAGCACTGCAAGTGTGCGGATATTCTGCTCATGGATCTCCCCGCATGCCCGAAGTCCCGCACGGATCACCTCATTAAGCTTCTGCCCGGACAGGTGGCAGATGGTATCATCATCCAGCTCCACTGTGCAGGCCCCTTTGGTACTGCAGGCTACCCGGTACATATTTTTGCGGCTGATGGCTCCGATGGACTCCAGCGTATTGATCATACGGTATACCGTTGCCACACCGATCTTCGGGTCCAGTGCGGAAGCCCTGTAATAAATTTCCTTACAGCAGGAGCACTCCCCTTCCAGAATGATATCAAGCAGGATCCTCCTCTGTCTGGTAATTCTTAAGCCCCGTTCTTTCAGCTTCTCTATAATAAGATCTTTCTGCATCTGTGTATGGCGGTAACATCCTGTTCTCTTTTCTTCTTTCTCAGCTTTTGCGTTCTGCATTCTGATCCCTCCTTTATTATTGAGAAAACTTTTCTTTTATCTAATAAGTTAGTATACTCCAACTGTGGTTAGCTGTAAATAACTTGTTTTGGATTTTTTTATAATATTGAGGATTTCGCCGGAATGCAGTATAATAATTCGTGAATCTATCCATATGAAACCGTCGTTTTGACAAAATGACGAAAAATCCCCTTTCGTTTTTTCGTCAGAATGACAAGAAACTGCCGGAAACTTTGTACGATTCAGCTCTAGCTCTTTTCCTCCATTTTCGATATACTGTTAACCAGCAAAGGAAATTACGTAAAAAACAATATATTAATTTTGGAGGGAAACAACAATGGCAAGTTTATCATTATCTCACATTAATAAAACTTATCCAAACGGCTTCCAGGCAGTTAAAGATTTCAACCTTGAAATCGAAGACAAAGAGTTTATCATCTTCGTAGGACCGTCTGGATGTGGAAAGTCCACAACACTTCGTATGATCGCAGGTCTTGAGGAGATCAGCGGTGGTACACTTAAGATCGGTGACAAAGTCATGAACGATGTTGAGCCTAAGGACCGTGATATCGCAATGGTATTCCAGAACTACGCTCTGTATCCTCATATGACTGTTTATGATAACATGGCATTCGGACTTAAACTTCGTAAAGTTCCGAAAGATCAGATCGATAAAGCAGTTCGTGAAGCAGCAAGAATCCTTGACCTTGACAAACTTCTTGATCGTAAACCGAAGGCTCTTTCCGGTGGTCAGAGACAGCGAGTCGCTATGGGACGTGCTATCGTTCGTAATCCTAAGGTATTCCTTATGGATGAGCCTCTTTCCAACCTGGATGCTAAACTTCGTGTACAGATGCGTATCGAGATTTCCAAGATCCATCAGAGACTTGGTGCTACAATCATCTATGTAACACATGACCAGACAGAGGCTATGACACTTGGTACCAGAATCGTCGTTATGAAAGACGGTGTTGTTCAGCAGGTTGATACACCACAGAACCTGTATCAGAAACCAGGCAACCTCTTCGTTGCAGGATTCATGGGATCTCCGCAGATGAACTTCCTTGATGCTGTTATCTCCGAAAAAGGCGGTAACATGATCGCTACAATCGGTAACGAGCATGAGGTTATTGTTCCTGCAGCTAAAGCTAAAGTTCTCAAAGACAAAGGCTATGTTGGAAAGAAAGTTGTTCTTGGTATCCGTCCTGAGGATATCCATGATTCTCAGATGTTCCTTGAGACATCCCCAAGCAAACCGATGAACTCCGTAGTTAAAGTTTACGAGCTTCTTGGTGCCGAAGTATTCCTGTACTTCGATGTTGACGGAACTCAGATCACAGCACGAGTTGATCCTCGTACAACAGCTAAGACCGGTGATCCGATCAGATTCGCATTCGATATGGAGAAAGCTCACTTCTTCGACAAAGAGACAGAGCTTGCCATCACAAACTAATTCTTACCGAATTACAAAAAATGAATTTAACCCCGGGGGATATATTTTCCCGGGGTTTCTTTTTTCCTCTGCACAATTTTCACTTCATCTACAGAAAGGACTCAGTTTTATGAAAATACAGCAAACACTTCAAAAATGCCTGGATGACTGGAACCGGATCAGCGGACTGGATTTTTGTATTCTGGACGAAAGTAATCAGGTTTTTGCTTCCACCGGAGACAGAAAGCTGCCATCTGCCGAAAAACTCATCCAGTTCCGTGAAGATCCTGCTTTATGCATTTCCAACCGTTCCTGCAGCCTCTACAAATTAAACGGCACATCCGGCGATATGCTTCTGACTGTATGGGGTTCCACAGATTCCGCTTCCACCATCGGAGAACTTGCTGTCTGCCAGGTAGAGAGCCTTCTTACTGCCTATGCGGAAAAAACGGACAAAAATTCTTTCATGCAGAATCTTCTTCTGGATCGCTATTCTCAGGTAGAAGCCTTCAACAAAGCTGCACGTCTCCACATTGCACCTTCTGTCCGCCGTGCGGTATTTCTTGTGGAAACTAAACAGCACAAAGACGAAAATGCCCTGGCAACCATCCGGAATATCTTTTCCGCCCGGACCCGCGATTTTATCACTGCCCTGGATGATTCCGGCATTATTGTTGTCCGTGAGCTTCAGAGCACAGAGGGCTATGAAGAGCTTGACGGAATTGCCTGTATGCTTGTAGATATGTTGAATACAGAAGCCATGACTTCTGCCTGGGTCTCTTACAGCAATGCTGCCGACGATATTATGCAGCTTTCTGATGCCTACAAAGAAGCGCGTACTGCTCTGGAAGTCGGAAAAATCTTTTATGCAGACAAAAATGTCTTCGGCTACAACCGCCTTGGTATCGGCCGCCTGATCTATCAGCTTCCGACGCAGGTCTGTGACATGTTCGTAAATGAAATTTTCGGAGATGAGTCTCTGGATTCTATTGATGATGAAACACTGAATATTATCCGAACTTTCTTTGAAAACAACCTGAATCTTTCCGAGACATCCAGACAGCTTTATGTACACAGAAATACTCTGGTGTACCGTTTTGAAAAGCTTCAAAAACGATTCGGACTGGATATCCGTACCTTCGAAGATGCACTGGCTTTTAAACTTGCCATGATGGTAACGGATTACATTACCTACTCCCGGAATCATGGAAAATAAATATCTCAGAAAATATAGTACATAGCACAAAAAAATCCCGGAAATATCTGACGGATATTTCCGGGATTTTATTTTTTACAGAGATATTTTTATTTCAGCAGCATCAGATGTTCCGGTGGAAGATACAGATACTTGGGAAGTCCCATGTCCGGATCTTCCATGAAACTGTTCTTGGGATGCATCCACCACAAACCGGCTGCTGCCTCCTCATCTTTCTTACGGATCATATACTGATGTTCAAACGTTGTTTCAATATACTCATCCACCTGCACTTCCAGGCAGTTCTCTCCAGGCTTCTCTTCCGGCCGGATCCAGTGTCCACGAATTCCCACGTGCGTAATATCTTCTGCCACTTTTTCTGCTGTATGAAGTTTCATTTTCCAGTCTGTGGCATAAATTTCGTGTTCTCCCAGCCGCTGAACTGCTGAAAAATTCTTACATCCGGTAAGTTTTGCCGCTTTCAGCATTCTGGGATTCTCAAACAACCGCTTCGTTTCATCGGTCACGAGGATACGTCCTCCATCCACAACAGAAAGCTCTTTACAGAATTTATAGGCCTCATCTCTGCTGTGAGTTACAAGAATCATATCCCCCGGATAATCCTTAAGAAAATCCTGCATCTCTCTCTGCAGCACATCCTTCAGAAATCCATCCAGTGCGGAAAACGGTTCATCCAGAAGGATTGCTTCCGGCTCTCCGATCATCATTCTGGCCAGTGCCACTCTCTGCTGCTGCCCGCCGGAAAGCTGGGATGGAAGACGTTTTTCCAGTCCCTCCAGATGATAACGCCGGATCAAATCCGACACTTTTTCCTGGACGGAGGCCTTTTCCCCACGGTAACCGCATCGGATATTCTGCTCTACGGTCATGGTTGGAAACAATGCATAATTCTGGAAAAGATAGCCAATCCGCCGTTTCTGTGGTTTCAGATTGATTCCTGCTTCCGAATCAAAGACTGTTTTTCCGTTAATTACAATCTTACCCCGATCCGGAGTTTCAATTCCTGCTATACACCGCAGCGTCATGCTCTTTCCGCTGCCGGATGCTCCAAGAAGCCCGATGGCTGCCGAGCTGCCCTCAAATTGTACTTTCAGGGAAAAATCCCGGAAATTCTTTTCGATATTTACACTGACTGCCATCAGATCCACCTTCTTGTCTTCATTCCTCTTCCGGATACAATGTTAATCAGCGCTACAATCACAAAGGAAATCAGCACAATCACAACGACCCAGAAGCCTGCAGTTCCATAGTTTCCGGCTGCGGTCTCTGCAGCTATGGCTACCGAAACCGTTCTTGTTTTTCCAAGGATATTTCCGGCAAGCATGGAAGTTGCTCCATACTCACCGATGGCACGTGCAAAAGCCAGTACCGTTCCGGAAGCAATTCCCGGTCCTGCCGCAGGCATAACCACCTTCCAGAAGATCCGGTTATCGCTCATTCCCAAAGTCTGGCCCGCATAGATCAGATTCACATCTACCTGCTCAAAAGCACCACGTGCATTGCGGTACATCAGCGGAAACGCAATCACTGCAGCCGCGATCACACAACCTTTCCAGGTCTGTACGATCTTAATATCAAAATTATCCAGAAGAAAACTTCCCAGCGGTCTTTTCAGGCTGAAAATCAGCAGAAGAAAAAATCCGGCAACTGTAGGCGGAAGTACCAGAGGAAGGGTAAGGATACCATCCAGTACTGCTCTGGCTCCTGGTTTCAGTTTCATGATCTTACGGGCGCAGAATACCCCCAGAAAAAAGGCGATCACGGTAGCCACCAGACCTGTTTTTAAGGAAATCCACAGAGGACTCCAGTTTATTTCTTTCAAAAATTCTGTCATCGTTCATTCCTGCACCGACATTTACCGTATTTCAAAAAATTACTGCCGGTTTTCTGCATAATGATTATTTGGAGATACTGTCTTCAGAGTCTGTGCTGTCCTCAGCCTTATATGCTGTGAATCCATAGTCCTCAAATACCTTGATTGCAGCGTCAGATTCTACATAATCCAGGAATGCCTCTGCTGCCTTGGTGTCATCCTCAGATGCTTCTTTATCCTCAATAAGTCCTACCGGATAAAGAACCGGAGTCTGAAGGCTGTCTGCCGGTGCCTCTGCAATAATCTCTACTTTATCCGCAACAGATGCAGCATCTGTCGCATATACTACACCAACTTCATTACTTCCCTCACTGACTGCAGCAAGTACATCTGTTACGTTCTTGCACTCGTTGATCTCCATCTCGTTTACATCATCCATGATTCCAAGGTTGTTGAAAATCTCACGGGAGTACTGTCCAACCGGAACATCCTCACCTGCAAGCGCCATATTCTCGGCATCTGTGATGTTCTCAAATCCTGTTACCTTTGTCTCTCCGTCCTTTGGTTTGATCAGAACGACTTTATTCTCAAGAAGGTCAACAACAGTGTCCTCTTTTGTCAGTTTCTCCTCTGTGAGGGCATCCATCTGTTTATCTGCTGCTGAAAAGAAAAGATCGCAGCGTGCGCCTTCCTCAATCTGTGTCTGCAGTGTACCTGAGCTGTCTGCGCTGTAGTAGATTGTCACATTCGGATAAAGTTCATTGAAATCCTTCTGGATCTCTTCCATGGAATTGCTGAGGCTGGCTGCGATAAAAGCATAAACCTCACCTTTCAGATTCTCATCGCCTTTCACCTCTGTGTCTGCCGCAAAAACACCTCCGGTCATAAGGCCTGTTGTCAGAATTCCCGCTGTAAGAGCTGCTAAGATTTTTTTCTTCACCTTTTTGTCCCTCTCCTTTTTCTGTTTCGTTCAGTTTCATTCAGTTTTGAATGGTTTCGTCTAATTTTACCCAAATGAAAGTTTCTTGTCAAGCGTAAGGCCATTGCTGTTTTTTCATACACATGCTATCATGAAATACACAGAGCAGTTTTTACTGCAACATCAGGATCTTAAAAGATAAGGAGAATTTTTTTATGAAACTCAGTGCACGTAATCAGTTAAAAGGAAAAGTTATCAACATCAACAAAGGCGCCGTAAATTCCATTGTTTCCATTGATATTGGCGGGGGAAATATTATCACAGCAACCATCTCCTGTGCCGCTGTGGAGGAACTGGGACTGAAAGTTGGCTCTGATGCTTATGCGGTAATCAAGGCTACCAGCGTTATGGTGGGAATCGATGAATAAATTTTACACAGCCCAGGAAGTCGCCGATAAACTGAAAATCAAAAAGACAACCGTATACGAACTGATCAAGAGAGGCGAACTTTCTTCCTCAAAAATCGGCAAACAGCTTCGTGTCAGCGAAGAACAGTTAGCACAGTATCTGGATGGAGCAGCGCAGATCAGTACTGCAGCGCAGACTCGTGACTATCAGCCGGAAAGCTCTCTTCTGAAAAGAGATTATCTTCTCCACTCCAGTGGGCTGATCATCAGCGGACAGTCTTCCCCTGCCCTGGATCTTCTCTTAAATCAGCTGCCTTCCACTCCCGGAAGCCTGCCGGTACTGCAGTCTCATATGAATACCTACAACGGACTGTATTCCCTCTATTTCGAAAAAGTCCACCTGGCCTGTGCTACCGCTTCCCTGGAGGATATCGAGAGCCTTGTTCCAGGAGTTTCCCTGACAGCAATCCGGTTCTGCCAGTATCCGGTCGGTTTTTATGTAAAAAAAGAAAATCCCAGAAATATCCGGGATTTTTCAGATCTTACACGGGCAGACATTATTTTTGCAAACCGCGAAAAAGGAAGCAGCCGAAGAGTTCTTCTTGACCGGCAGCTGAAGGCTTCCAAAATTTCACCGGAAGCCATATCCGGCTACCGCAACGAACTGGTTTCCGACTATTCCACCGCCGCTGCCGTTGCCGGCGGACAGGCCGACACAGCACTTGGTGAGGGCTATGCCGCCAGAAGTTTTCCAGGGCTTACTTTTCTTCCTGTCCGTGAGGAAACGCTGTATCTTATCCTGCGTTCCGAGAACTTCTGCGCTCCCGGTTTTCAGGCAGTGGCGGATACCATTGCCTCTGAAAATTTCCGGCGCACCCTTTCTCTTCAGACCGGATATGATACCTCACATGCAGGAGAAATTATCAACCTGTAATTACTTAATGGTTTGCGTTCATATATTCATATACTCTGGTTGATACCGCCCGGATTCCGGACTGCAGATGCCCTTCGGACGCACCGCTTGAAAATACGCATAATACATAATCCGTCTTCTTTCCGTAAATAATTGCAATATCATGCTGAACAGAACTTGTTTCTCCTGTTTTGTTGGCGCATACCACTCCGGATGGAAGACCTGCCGGAATTTTATAGCGTACAGTCTGATGGAGCAGAAGATTCAGCATTTCCTTGGAATACTGTTTGGACACACATTTGCCACGGTAAATCTGTTCCAGCAGCTTTCCGCAGTCTTTTGCGGATGCGGTATTTCGTCCTCCGTCACTTGCCCAGGAAGAGGATGACGGATGAAGGGAACTGTGACAGCCTGTCCTCGTGTATCCGTTCTTTTTCAGATACTGGTTTACTACCGCGGTTCCTTTTACAAAACTTCCGCCTCCGTGCCGTCTTACCAGCTCATTGTAGCTTTCATTGTCACTGACTGTAATCATATCCCACAAAAGATTTCGAACGCTGGAACTGTACTGCATTTTTCCCTGTCTGATCTGATCGTAGGTAGATGCCATGACAAAAGCTTTGATGGTACTTGCCGGATACATTGCCTGATCATTTACATTCACAATATTTCCGGTTTTCAGGTCTTTTATGTAAATGGACCAGTTTCCTCCGTAAGCAGATGCAAAATGTTCCATCTCAGCCTTAAAAGCGCTTAATTTATACTCAGACTTTGTGCTCTTTCTTCCCTGCCAGTCTACATACTGGCCATCCGGCGTTTTCGTTGTCTTGGCAATGGTACCGTCAGATTTCAGATAATAACCGCTCTTCCAGCAATTGGTTGCCATCTTTCCATTTTTGTCGATATAGTATTTGCGACTTCTGTAGGTAATCCATCCGGCTTTCTGCGTCAATCGACCGTTTCCACTTCCAAAATAATAACTTCCGTTAAATTTCTTTCCGTTTACGGTTATATTCAGCTTATGAAAATGTGTTCCAAAGCACATTTTTCCCATGCCGTTGAAATAATAATAGCCTCTTTTCAGTGTCATACCGTAAAGTTTTCTCTGTTTCATATAACGGACATAAGTTTTTCCGTTTAATTTGCCACGATCGCCTGCATAATAATAGCCTCCGAAAACTTTTCCGTTTACTTTCTGGTCTGCAATTTTTACAAGGCCTTTTTCTCCTTTTGTAAAACGGCCATTGGGATCCGAAACATAATACCCCTGAAACGTAATTCCACGAACCGTCAGATTTTTAAAATAATAAACAACCCGTTTCTGTATCAGACGTCCGTTGCTGTCAAACATGTAAATGCCACGGTGCAGAAAATCTGTTTCCGGAATTGCCAGATACTGCAGTCCTGTAATCTTTTTGTTTTTTACATCCTGCAGGCACCAGTTTGCACCGGACTTTTTCAGGTACCTTCCACTATTATCCTGAAACATGATTTTCTCTGTGCCGGACTCCGCTTTTACCTCACGGCAGTTTCCTGCCAGACCAATGCAAAAAATTGCTGTCAGCATAAATAAACACGCAAGCACAGCAATTCCCGGTTTTTTGTTATTAACTTTTACTCTTTTCTCTTCCATTTCTCTTTTTTACTGCCTGCCGGAGTTCCCGGCAGGCCCTTCCACCTGTATGTACCTTTATGTAACTTTTACGGGATATTCGGATTTTGGTTACTCTTCTGACCAGTCTCCATTATCATCCCAGACAATGTCTCCATCACTGCCACTGTTACTGTCATCAATTACATCGTCTCCACTTCCACTGTTATCACTGTCATCTACATAACCGCCGTCATCATTGCCATCATAGTTTCCGCTATCGCTGTTATCGTAATCTCCGCCGTCTCCGTCATCGCTGTTATCACTGTTGTCGTTGCTGTCATAACTGTTGTCTGAACTTCCATCATCGCTGCTATCATAGCTGCCGTTATCAGAACTGTCGTAAGAGCTGTCATCTGTGGAAGAAGTATCGGTCACACTGGAAGTGTCTGTACTGTCTGTGGAATCTGTACTGTCAGATTCACTGTTATCGGTCTCCACATTTCCCTGTGTACTCTTTTCACTCTTGTCACTTAAACTCATGTAAGTCAGATATGCAGAACCGTCCTGAATCATCAGTTTGGCCTTCTCCATATCGCCCAGCTCTGCACTGTAAATCTCATATGCGTTTCCATCTCCGTCTACAACTTTCATATCATAGATTGCATCTGTGGCAGAATCCGGTGTGTAATACATCTGTACCTGCTCTGCATCTTTGATGGTAGATTCCGCAGGAATGAGATTTTTGCCCCATTCTGTTCCGCCGGCTGCACGGAGATAAATCTCACGGATTTCACCCTTGGTACTGTTGGTAAGATATACAAATTTTGCAGTGCTTGTTTTTACGCCAATCAGCTTCGGTGCCGGCGTGGAAGTCGGAAGCGGTGTGGACGTCGCAGGTGCTGCAGTCGGTGCCGCAGTCGGAACCGGTGTCGGGGTTACTTCCACTGTGTCTTTTGAGGAACTTCCACATCCGGCTGCACTCAGTGCTGCAGCTGCTGCCAGTGCAATCATAATTTTCTTATATTTCATAATAATTACCTCCAGAATTACTGTTTACACATATTTACGCAAGTAATGTTTTTCCGATAAAATATCCGAGAACCAGGATTCCGAGAATGATTCTGTACCATCCAAATACCTTGAAATCATGTTTCTTGATATATCCCATCAGGAATTTGATCGCCAGGATTGATACCACAAAAGATACCAGTACGCCTACGATCAGGATGATCAGCTCTGTGGAGCTGAAGGCAAAACCGAATTTCACAAGCTTCAGAAGGCTTGCGCCAAACATAACCGGAATTGCCAGGAAAAAGGTGAACTCAGCCGCAACCGTACGGGATGTTCCGGCAAGGATTCCTCCGATAATCGTAGATCCGGAACGGGAAGTTCCAGGAATTACGGAAAGCACCTGAAAACAGCCAATAATCAGAGCTGTTTTGAATGTAAGTTTATCCAGTCTGGTACAGGTTGGTCTGCGGCGTTTATTGTAATTCTCGATCACAATAAAAAGAACACCATAAACAATCAGTGTGATCGCAACCACAACATAATTATAGAATTTCTCTTCAATGATGTCATTAAACGGAAGTGCGATGATGATCGTCGGCAGACATGCCACCAGGATCTTGAACCACAGAATCCATTTCTCCTTATCACAGTATTTCTCCACAAATGTAAGGATTCCTCTGGATACTGCCGGCTGTTTACGAAGGGCCATCTGTGTTTTTTTGGGAATCTTCCTTATGTAAAAAGGCCACAACTTGTTCCAGTACAGAACAACAACTGCCATGATCGCACCAAGCTGGATCGCTACCAGAAAAAATTCCATAAATGCATCGGACACATTCAGCTTGATAAATTCATCTACCAGGATCATATGCCCGGTACTGCTGATCGGAAGCCACTCTGTGATTCCCTCCACAATGCCAAGAAGGATAACCTTCAGCAATTCTATAAAACTCATGTTAACTCCTTTCCAAAAGCACATTTCGCTTTGTGCCCAAAATAAGATAAGGACCGAACCGATATATAAACAGCGGCTCCGTCCTTATCAGTATATTACATATTTTTCAATTCGTAAACTTTGAATCTTTTATTTCGCAAAATTTACATATTTTTTACATTTAACAACGCTTAACGATTGTCAATTGTCGCAATATCTACCAGAGTCAGGTGGTTCAGGTCTGTATTCTCAAGACTTGTGACCAGAGCCTCTGCAGTATCAAGGCTTGTAAGCACATTGACACCTGTCTCGATGGCATTACGACGGATCACGAAACCATCTTTCTGATGCTCAACACCCTGTGGCGGTGTGTCGATAACAACATCGATCTTGTGACCAAGGATCAGGTCCATCAGGTTCGGAGACGGCTGCTCCAGCTTGTTGGTACGTGTTACCTTGATTCCGTTTTCAGTCAGTACGCTTGCAGTACCTCTTGTTGCAAAGATACGGTATCCCTGAGCCTCGAAACGTTTTGCGATCGGAATGATATCCTTCTTATCCTCATCTTTTACAGTGATGATCATCTGTTTGTGCTTCGGAAGACGGATTCCGGCTCCGATGAAGGCTTTGTAAAGAGCCTCGTTAAAGGTTTTTGCAATACCAAGGCACTCACCTGTGGATTTCATCTCAGGTCCGAGGCTGATATCTGCGCCCCTGATCTTCTCAAAGGAGAATACCGGCATCTTGATCGCAAAGTACTCTGCTTCCTTCTGAAGTCCCGGTGTATAACCCAGCTCTTTGATCTTGCGGCCAAGGATAACTCTTGTTGCAAGAGGAACGATCGGAATTCCGGTTACCTTGCTGATGTACGGTACTGTACGACTGGAACGCGGGTTAACCTCGATCACATATACATCCTCGCCTACAACGATGAACTGAATATTGATCATACCGATAACATGAAGTGCCTGTGCAAGACGACGTGTGTATTCGGCGATGGTATCTTTTGCTTTCTGGCTGATGGTCTGTGCCGGATATACAGAAATACTGTCTCCGGAGTGGATACCTGCACGCTCGATGTGCTCCATGATTCCAGGGATCAGGATGTCCTCACCGTCGCATACCGCATCAACCTCGATCTCTTTACCCATGAGGTATTTGTCAACAAGGATCGGATGCTCCTGTGCGATCTGGTTGATGATTCCGATATACTCTTCCACATCCTCATCGCTGACAGCAATACGCATTCCCTGTCCTCCAAGTACATAGGACGGGCGGACAAGTACCGGATAACCCAGCTCATTGGCAGCTTTTTTCGCCTCTTCTGCTGTGAATACGGTATGTCCCTTCGGTCTCGGGATCTCACATTTCTCAAGGATGGCATCAAAGAGCTCTCTATCCTCTGCAGCATCTACGTTCTCAGCAGATGTTCCGAGGATCTTAACGCCCATCTTGATCAGTGCCTCTGTAAGCTTGATAGCTGTCTGTCCACCGAACTGAACAACAGCTCCGTCCGGTTTCTCGATATTTACAACATTCTCAACATCTTCCGGTGTCAGCGGCTCAAAATACAGCTTATCTGCAATATCGAAGTCTGTACTTACTGTCTCCGGATTATTGTTGATGATGATCGTCTCATATCCTTCTTTCGCAAATGCCCATGTACAGTGTACAGAGCAGAAGTCGAACTCGATACCCTGACCGATACGGATCGGGCCGGAACCAAGTACCAGGATCTTTTTCTTATCTTTTGTTTCTGCAGCTTCATTCTCTGTCTGCTCATCGCCGTATACAGAATAATAGTATGGTGTCTCTGCCGCAAACTCTGCTGCACAGGTATCAACCATCTTGTATGCCGCACGGATGCCGTACTCTTTACGCAGGTCTTTGATCTCAGCTTCTGTCTTTCCTGTCAGGTCTGCGATGATGTAGTCCGGGAACTCCAGACGTTTTGCTTCCAGAAGAAGGTCTTTGTCCAGCTTCTGAGTTTTCAGAGCCTGCTCCATCTCAACAAGGATAGCCAGCTTATCGATGAACCAGATGTCGATCTTTGTGATATCATGAAGCTTCTCCTGGGAAACATTTCGTCTCAGGGCTTCTGCGATCTTCCAGATACGGCGGTCATCCACAATGTTCAGCTCGTCCATCAGTTCTTCATCAGAAAGATGTGAGAAATCATAGGACATCAGGCTGTCTACGTGCTGCTCCAGGGAACGGATAGCCTTCATTAAAGCACCCTCAAAGTTATGGCAGATACTCATAACCTCACCGGTAGCCTTCATCTGTGTAGTCAGTGTACGTTTTGCTGTGATGAATTTGTCAAATGGCAGACGCGGGATCTTAACAACACAGTAATCCAGCATCGGCTCGAAGCTTGCGTATGTTTTGCCTGTGATGGCGTTCGGGATCTCATCCAGTGTGTAGCCCAGTGCGATCTTGGCTGCAACCTTGGCGATCGGATAACCGGTAGCCTTACTTGCAAGTGCGGAGGAACGGCTTACACGAGGGTTAACCTCGATAACGCAGTACTCAAAGCTCTCCGGATGAAGAGCGTACTGTACGTTACATCCACCTGTGATGCCAAGCTCTGTAATAATGTTAAGTGCAGATGTACGGAGCATCTGATACTCTTTGTCTCCTAAGGTCTGGGAAGGAGCAACTACGATGGAGTCACCGGTATGGACACCAACCGGGTCAATGTTCTCCATGTTGCAGACTGTGATGCAGTTTCCTGCGCTGTCTCGCATTACCTCGTACTCGATCTCTTTCCATCCGGCGATACATCTCTCTACAAGAACCTCGCCTACACGGGAAAGACGGAGACCATTCTCAAGGATCTCACGAAGCTCCGGCTCATTATGCGCGATACCGCCGCCGCTTCCGCCAAGTGTATATGCAGGACGGAGAACAACCGGATAACCGATAGTCTGAGTAAACGCAACACCGTCTTCTACAGTTGTTACGACCTTGGATGCTGCAACCGGCTCGCCGATCTTTTCCATTGTATCCTTAAATTCCTGACGGTCCTCAGCTTTACGGATCGTAGCTGCTGTGGTACCGATGAGACGTACATTGTGCTCTTTCAGGAAGCCCTTTTCCTCAAGCTCCATGGCAAGGTTCAGACCTGCCTGGCCGCCCAGTGTAGGAAGTACACTGTCCGGTTTCTCTTTGAGGATCAGCTGCTCTACGACTTCAACAGTCAGAGGCTCGATGTAAACTCTGTCTGCGATGTCTTTATCTGTCATGATGGTAGCAGGATTGGAGTTTAAAAGTACAACCTCCATGCCCTCTTCCTTCAGGGAGCGGCATGCCTGGGTTCCTGCATAGTCAAACTCTGCTGCCTGGCCGATTATGATCGGGCCTGAGCCGATTACAAGTACTTTTTTTATGTCCTTATTCCTTGGCATTATTTCTCTCCTCCCATCATCTTCATGAATCTGTCAAAAAGGTAACTGGAATCCTGTGGTCCCGGGCATGCTTCCGGATGGAACTGTACAGTAAAGATGTTCTTTCCGTTATATGCCATACCCTCGTTTGTTCCGTCGTTGACGTTTACAAATGCAGGATGTGCGATATTTTTCTCCTCAAGTCCCTCTGCGTCTACAACGTAGCCATGGTTCTGGGAGGAAATATATACTCTTCCTGTCTCAAGGTCTTTAACCGGATGATTTCCGCCTCTGTGACCGTATTTCATCTTATGGGTGTCTCCGCCTGTTGCAAGAGCCATAAGCTGATGTCCAAGACAGATGGCAAAGATCGGTACATCAGAGTCGTAAAGTTTTTTGATCTCTTTAATAATAGAAGTACATTCCTTCGGATCTCCAGGTCCGTTGCTGAGCATGATGCCGTCCGGATTGTCTCCAAGGATCTCTTCTGCAGATGTCAGAGCCGGGTAAATAGTAACCTGGCATCCTCTCTCATTCAGTGAGCGTGCAATGTTTTTCTTGGCGCCCAGATCAAGAAGGGCAACCTTCGGTCCGTTCCCCTTAAGCACTTCCTTTTCGCGGCAGGAAACCTTCTCTACCACTTTTCCTGTTGTATATGCTTTTAATCTGGGGATGATTGTATCCAGGTCATAGTTCTCATCAACTGTGATCATTCCGTTCATGGTTCCCTTCTCACGAAGGATCTTAGTCAGTGCTCTGGTATCAATTCCTGCGATTCCCGGAATGTCGTTTTTGCTCAGAAAATGCTGAATGGTGTCTACGCTTCTGAAGTTGCTGGGAACTCGTGATAATTCGCGTACAATAAATCCGTCAATCCACGGCTTCCTTGATTCCTGGTCATCATAACAGATTCCGTAGTTTCCGATCAGCGGATATGTCATACACACCGCCTGTCCTGCGTAAGAAGGATCTGTCATTACTTCCAGATAACCGGTCATGGAAGTGTTAAAGACAATTTCACTGATGACTTCCCTTGCAGAACCAATGCTGGTTCCTGTAAATACATGGCCATCTTCCAATATCAGAAATGCTTTCATACAATCTCCCTTTCTTTGTTCTCTTATTTTATCCTAAATCTTCAAGATTGTATCACAGGAATCGTCATTTTTCAACACCATATGCAAAAAAAATGTATAAAACTAACTTAAAATATTTTTTTTGAATTTTTTTAATTTTTTTAAATTTTTCTATTGACATTATCCAATTCCTGAGTTATTATAAGTGAGCAGTCGACGAGCGGAGCAAACAAAGCGAAGTAAGCCGGTTGAAAAAATGCAGGAATGGCGGAATTGGCAGACGCGCAGGCTTCAGGTGCCTGTGGTCGCAAGATCGTGTG
>OGQK01000165.1_pt1 | contig 44816 bp, 37 predicted proteins | sample 1553221 | NCBI WGS metagenome assembly OGQK01 (sample SAMEA2579996, study PRJEB22360) | human gut metagenome | biome: human gut; feature: human-associated habitat; material: faeces | place: Denmark | collected 2008/2010 | reverse complement strand
GTAGAAGGGGCCCGGCGCCCCCCCGCCCCCGCCGCTGCCGAATGAGGCGGCCGAGTACACCGAGTACGATTTACAGCGCCTGGCCGTCAAGCCCGGGATCACCGGCTGGTGGCAGGTGACCGACCGCAATGACACCGACTTCGATGGCATGGTTCAACGTGATCTCGAGTATATCGCCAAGTGCGGCGTGCTCACCGACTTGAAGATCGTGGCGCTCACGGTAATTGAGGTCCTTACTGGAAACGGAGCTAGTTAAATGTCGGAGCCTATCAGGGTTGCGCATATAGTCGGAAAAATGGTCGGCGGCGGCGTTGAGGCCGTCGTCATGAACTATTATCGACATATTGACCGCAGTCAGGTACAATTCGATTTCATCATCGACTCCGATTCGACTGTAGTGCCTGAGGATGAGATTAGGGATTTAGGCGGGCGTCTATTTGAGGTTCCGCCCTATCAGCATCTCGGAGAGTATCAGAAATCTCTCGGTATCCTGTTCGAACATAATCAATGGCGCATTGTCCACAGTCACATCAATACGCTTTCGATATTTCCGCTTCGCATCGCCAAGAAGGCTGGTATTCCTGTGCGCATTGCCCATAGCCATGCGACCATGGGCAAGGGTGAAACCAGGCGCAACCTCATGAAATTGGCTTTGCGCCCTTTTGCCAATGTTTATCCAACCGACCGCGTTGCGTGCAGCTCTTATGCGGGTAAGTGGTTGTTTGGTGAAAACACCCCCTTCACGGTCATACCCAATGCTGTCAATGTCGCTAAGTTCCGCTTTAGTGAAGCTGCTAGGAGAGAGATGCGCAGCGCATGGGGTGCGGATGATGATTGCTGTGTAGCCGGTAATCTCGGCCGCATGGAGAGTACCAAAAACCAGGCTTTTCTGATTGAAGCATTCGCACGCCTGCATACGGAACATCCCGACTCTTTGCTTGTCATAGCCGGATGCGGATCATTGCGCGAATCTCTCGAACAACAGACTCGCGACCTTGGCATTTCCGACTGTGTCCGTTTTCTTGGTCAAGTGAATGATGTGAGCAGCCTATACCAAGGAATGGACGTTTTTGTGCTCCCCTCGCTGTACGAGGGTTTTGGCATGGCACTTTTGGAGGCGCAGATTTCTGGCGTCCCTTGCGTAGTGTCGGACCGTGTTACGCCCGAAGTTATTCTCTCTGACGGTTGTAATCTTCTCCCACTTGAGGGTGGAGCAGATGTTTGGGCGCATGCGATTTGGAAGCAGTTCATCGAGGACTCCCGTGGCTCCGCCTCTGGGGAGGCGTTCGAGTGCTTTGATATTGAGAAGACTGCGAAGAAACTGGGTGCGTTCTACATGCGCCTTGCCGAGGAGGCGCAGCGATGAACACCCCCCCGTGTGAGTATAGCCATGGGCGTATATCGTCCTCGGCGTGATTATTTGCTCGACAGCGTCGAGTCCATCATCGCCCAGACCTTTGAAGACTGGGAACTCATCATTTGCAATGACGGCTCGGCTGACGGTGCGACCGAGGACCTGCTCAACGAGGTTGTCTCGCTCGATTCTCGTGTGAAGATCGTCGGTTATCCACAGAACAAGGGCCTTGCCTTTGCTCTCAATACCTGTATTAGGAATGCTAGAGGTGAGTATATCGCCAGACAGGATGATGACGACCGTTCTGTTCCAAAGCGGCTTCAGGAGCAGGTCCGTTATCTTGACGGTCATCCTGGTTGTTCCTTTGTGGGTTCTGAGGCTTCTGTATTCGATGCGGAAGGGCAATGGGGCCATTACGATCTCGAGACTGATCCGGTCGCCGAGACATTTCTTTGGAATAGCCCGTTCATTCATCCGACTGTGGTTTTTCGTCGGGACATTCTTGATGCGGCGAAAGGCTATCGCGTTGCCCCAGAAACCGAACGAGTCGAGGACTATGACCTGTTCATGAGGCTCGTCGCAATGGGTTATGCGGGACACAATATTAAAGACGATCTTTACGAGTACCGAATCGACCGGAACTTGGAGAAATACCGACCATTGGCAACGCGAATCAATGAAGCCTGTGTGCGTGCGAGAGGTTTCAAGGCGCTTGGTCTCGGCATGAAATCGTTTCCTTATATCGCGAAACCTGTTGTTTTAGGGCTAATACCCGGCAAGCTCATGGGGGCGATACGGAGGACGAGGTACTAAGGATGGATGCGGATGGATTCGAGAGGGGTTAAGAATGAGCCTAGCTAATACTTCGAAGAGGTTTTACCGCGTTGTGTTCAGGCGAGATGTCTTGGGTCCACTTGGCGTTTCTAAAAAAGAGAACGCTGGGCAGCTTGTTTTGCCTGCTGCGGAAGAAGTATTTTTCTGCATTTTGTTCTGCCTGTCGCTTATCTGGATTAATGCGATAACTAACTTGAAAGTAGCTTAAACAATGTTAGTTCTATCATTAATGACGTTATATTTTCTTTTGCTGCTTGCAATCTCTCAAGAGCTATCAAAAAGTGATTGGATGAATCCAGCATCAATTTGTAACGCCTCTTTCTTTATTTGCTCACTCGCTGAATTGTATAACTGCCTTGTCTTCGGTACTGAAGTCTCCCTCCATGGAGGATTACTTATTTGCTTCTTTGTTACCGTCTTCGATGTCGCATCGCTATTTTTCTTGCTTTATTTTAGACAGATGAAAGTGCAGCGAAGCAAACTTAATACTAGTGTTGAATCGACGACTCTTGTAAGGATTCAAGTTCCGACATCTCTTGTCCTATTGGCTGTTGTCCTTGGGGTCGTTACTGCCGTTTTGTTTTTGAAAGATGTTCGATCAGCTGTTTCGGGTCCTGCTGCTGGGGACTGGAATTCTTTAATGAATTCTTACCGAACTGCATCTGCTTATAGCGGCGATGATCCTTCAGTCGGGCTTTCGTCTTTATCCAATATATGCTTTAAATTGCTTACCATTTTTTCGTTTGTATATCTAATTATTGGTTTTAACAATATTATTTGCGATGGATTTAGCATCAAAGATGCTCTCATGCTTCTCCCCGCTGCGTTTTATGCAATTTGTCAATTATTGAATGGCGTAAGGCTAGGTGCCATTGTTTTTGTCTGTTCATGCGTTTGCTGCATATGGATTTTACTATCGATTAACAGTGGGTGGACGATAAGAATAACCCTTGGGAAGTTTATCAAAATTGTATTCGCTCTTGTTTTTGCCTGCTTCTTATTTTGGGTTGCCTCTTGGTTTGTTGGACGAGAAGTTACTCTTGGACCATTGGATTATATTTGCAGCTACATTGGCTATTCATTTGTTTTATTTGATAAATTTCTTCAAAATCCTGGTGTTGCAAGCAAGTACTTTGGCTCGGAGACTTTCGTAGCACTATATTCGTCTTTTGGACGAAATTTTGGCTTTACTAATTTAGTTTCATCCGGTAACCATGAGTTTCGTTCTTGGGGTTCAATCGATCTCGGTAATGTATACACGGTATTTCGATTGTGGTATCACGATTTCGGTTTTGGCGGTACTGCGCTATTTAGCCTCTTAACTGGTCTTTTTTATTCAAACCTCTATGAGCATGCTCGCATGCTTCATGGTGGGTCCCCGCTGTCTTTTTCGATGATTTCGTATACCTATCTTTCTTCGGGCATATTCTCCATGCCGCTTGTTGGAAAGCTCACCTCATCTCTCTTTACTCCAACGACTTGGTTTTTAGCCATCTCGTCTCTGTTCCTAAGTGAGTGGATAAAAAGATATCAGAAACGACAACCCTCTATGAATTAGTCCATTATCTAGAAAAGGTATCAGAATGAAAAAAGTTTCAATTATTACTCGTCATAACGTTCTCAACTACGGGTCTGTCCTCCAGGCTTATGCTACGCAAGAAGTTGTTAAAAACTTGGGGTACGATCCTGTTGTTGTTGACTATCGGAGATGCGCTGAGACCCTTGATTCTCTTGTGAAGCGTTATTCAGAAGGTAGGTCTCTGCCTCATCGCATCTATAGGAACACGGTTTGGCGTTTGCTGTACGGTGCAGGTGAGAAGCGTTTTAAGAGCATGAGAGAGCAGTATCTGACTCTTTCTCCGCATTGTGATGAAACAAGTATCGACGCATTGCTGCCTAACACAGATATCTATTTGACTGGCAGCGATCAGGTCTGGAACGAACTTGGCGATGGCTCTTTAGATCCGATATTCTTTTGGGACGGGCTTTCTAAGGTCGAGGGAAAGAAGGTCGTATCCTACGCCGCTAGTTTTGGACGTGGTGGCGTTGTAAAGGGGTATGAGTCGCAAATTGGTAACTGGCTCAAGCGCTACGATGCCATTTCCGTCCGCGAGGATTCAGGTAAGGATATCGTTGAGAGCTACGGTCTCAAAGCTGAGCAGGTTTTGGATCCGACCCTGCTTCTCAATCGCTCCGAGTGGAACAAGATTGCCAGTGAAAAGGCTCCCGTTGAAAAGCCCTACGCCCTCGTCTATAACCTCCATCCTGATTCAGATATGCTGCAGTACGTTAAAGATAAGACCGCTGGCTCCAATCTTGAGATTGTAAGTGTTTGCCCTACGTTTAGGAGAAGGGTAGGAAAACAGGTCGTTCTTCCGCCCTTGGAGGATTTCCTTGCGCTGTTTAGGGATGCATCCTGCGTATACACGGATTCATTCCACGGCACTGCTTTTTGTATCAATCTCGGCACCCCATTTGTTGAGATCTTTCCAAAGGCTAATGCCGCGCGAAATAAATCTGTTCTTAGACTCTTTGGCCTAGAGCATAGGGCCTGGGACACGTTCCAAGGCAATGCTTGGGACGACGATATCGATTGGCAGCATGTTGGCGAGGTTCTTGATGGGGAGCGCAACCGCAGCCTCTCCTGGCTTGATCGCGCGTTGAAGGAATAGATGAATGCAAAGTATCTGCGAAGACAAAATGTGTGCGGGCTGCATGTCATGTGTCGATGCCTGCCCTAAAGATGCGATCGCTGTTCTTGAAAGGCGCGAGTACTATATCCCCAGTATCGATCAGAACAAATGCATTGATTGCGGTAGGTGCACGGCTGTATGCCAACAGTGCAATCCGCCTCAAGGCTCTAAACCGAGTAAATGGTTGCAAGGATGGGATTCTAACTCGGAGAGCAGAGGGACCTCTTCATCAGGTGGCTTGGCGGCCGCGATTATCCGAGGGTTTATTTCTGCCGGCGGAGTAGTTTGCTCTTGCTGTTTCCGTGACGGTCAGTTTGGGTTTGAGCTTTCTAGCTCGATTGCGGATGCCGTTAAATATAAAGGATCTAAGTACGTTAAAAGCAATCCAATTGGCTCTTACGCTCGTATAAAAAAATTGCTGGTTGAGGGTAAAGAAGTCTTATTTGTAGGATTGCCTTGCCAAGTGGCCTCTCTTAAAAACTTTGTCGGCAACAAGCTTCTTTCGAATTTATATACGGTTGATTTGATTTGCCACGGTACTCCTTCGCCTGCGATTCTCCGCCAATTCCTGAGTGAGAATGGGGTTGACATGAATCAGCTTGAGTCGATTGAGTTTCGTTCTAAAGGCAGCTTTCAGCTAAGGGAGAACGAGCGAACGATTGATTTGCCCGGTGTTTTGGATGGGTATACAGTAGCTTTTTTGGCGGGGCTGGACTATACGGAAAACTGTTATCACTGCAGGTATGCAAGCATTGAAAGAGTTTCTGATGTTACATTAGGCGATTCCTGGGGGACGAATCTTACCGAAGAAATGCGTCGGGGTGTCTCCCTGGTTTTAATCCAGAATCAAAAAGGACAGCGACTGATAGACCTTGCTGGTGCTGAGTTAATGACGGTTGATATCGAGACCGCCATTAAGAATAACGGTCAGTTGAGGAGTCCCTCCGAGAAGCCATCTGCGCGAGCGCGATTCTTCGAGGACCTTTCATGCGGTAGATCAATTACCGATGCGGTAAGAAGGTCTTTGCCCAAAAGGTATTTCAAACAATCGCTTAAACGTTTGCTAATTCGCATTGGTTTGCTCAAGCGCGGGGGGGGGTACGGAATTAAGGTCTCATTAGCACCTGATTCCAACCCCTTGCATTACATTAAAGGAAACATTCAATGAAGATTCTTCTAATTGGTGAAGTTACAGGTAATACTGGACCTACTAATGTTCATAAATCTTTAGTGGAGTATTGGCCTTCTTGCGATTCGATACGGCCGCTATATTCTAAAAGTAAAATCCTTAAGCTATTTGAGGCTATTTTCAAGGGCCTTGAGAGCGATGTGATTATCTCTTGCGGAGCTGGTTGGACTGACATCATTGCACATCGGCTGCTCTCTGCCTTCGGCAAACCTGTCATTTGCTTTAATCATGGGTACGTCCCTTTTGAGAATGAGATCAACGGGCTCGGTTATAGCGATAGAACCGTCAAGGCAATCATTAAGCATTTGCGTACTGCAGATTTGATCGTTGCGAATTCTTTCCTTCAGGAGAACTTTGTTAAGAAACAGCTACCTGAATGCTCCGATAAGGTTAAGCACGTTTGCCTTGGGGTCAAAAGGTTTAAACAATGCGGCTTCGAAGGCCAACGTGAAAATATCGTTGCTGTTAGCGGGGGCACCCGTCCAATTAAGGCCAACGAAATAGTCGCGAAGGCCGTCTCAATTCTCAGAGATCGTGGTGTCGATTGCTCTTTAAGGGTGTACGGGCGACGGTACTCTGATAACTCTTCCTTAGATAATCTCATGACCTCGGCTGAAGGTGAATATAGGGGTCAAGTTGCCTCCGATCAGTTTGTGAACGAGCTTCGAGAATGCTCGGTATTCGTTATGAATTCTAGGCATGAGCCCTTTGGTCTCTCTGCCCTTGATGCGATTGAGGCCGGATGCTCGCTCCTTCTTTCGACTAACTGCGGAATTGCCGAAGTGATGTCGATTCAGGGATCCGATGTCGTGAAAAACTGCGAGGACCCGATCGAGGTTGCCGATAAGATCGAGGGATTGCTTCGAGCTCCTAACTCCAAGCGGCTGTTTGATTCCATCGATTTTGATGAATGTAGCTGGACCAAAACGGCCGAGACGCTACGAAATTACTGTGCGGAGGTATTAGGGTAAATGGCCGAAAGCAAGAAAGTGACCGTCTCCAAAAGAGATGTGATTTGGAATTATGTCGGCACGATCGCGTCTATGGGCAGTAACTTTTTGCTCTTGCCGCTACTCCTATCTTTTTTATCGAGTGCTCAAATCGGTCTCTGGTACGTGTTCGTAGCCATTTCGGGTTTTGCGCAGCTGCTTGAATTCGGTTTTACTTCTACCTTGTCCCGCAACATTCTTTATTGCCTGAGCGGGGCAAAGAAACTGACCAAACAAGGCTGCGACTATTCTTCTGTTGATGGAGAAGTTGACTGGCACTTGATGCGCGTCGTTCTTGATACGTCTAAAACGATATACGCTGTCTTGGGTCTCATCGCGTTATTTGTTGCGGCAACGTTGGGAACTTTCTACGTTTCTTATGTCACTGATTCTTTTTTAATTGAGGGTTCGTTGCCTGCATGGATTGTGTTTGTCGTTTCCATTTTCACTAACTTGTATTTTCTTTACTGTCTCACGTTTCTCCGTGGGCTTGGAGACGTTGCCGGTGAGAACAGGGCTAAAACGCTTGCCAGGATTGGGCAGCTTGCTATTACGGCGGTCCTTCTGTTTTGTGGCTTGAGCCTTCTCGCTGCCGCACTCGGCTTCTTGGCTTACAGCACTTTGCTGAGGTTATTTGCGATTAGGACATTTCGGAGCCATCATGACGTCGAAGAGGGGATTAAATCCGATGCCGCAGCTGTTGCTAAGGACGAAATGCTTGACGTTCTAAAGACGGTTTCGTTTGTGGCGTGGCGTGATGGTGTCGTATCTCTAGCCTGGTATGGCGCCACGCAGGCAACATCGCTGCTTTGCTCGGCTTTCCTAGGGCTTGAACAAACTGGTACGTATTCCGTCATGTTGCAGTTCGCGACGGCGATCCACCAGATTTCAAGCGCCTATTTACGTTCATGCTTTCCCACCTTCCAGTCTGCCTATGTCAGGGATGACAAGCAGACTCAGAAGGCGGTGGTCGAACGCGGTATTTCCTGCTATGTATGCATGTATATTGTCGCTACAGTTCTTGTAACGGTATGCCTGCCGATACTCACGCTTTTCAAGCATGATTTCATTTGCGATCCAGTTTTGTTCCTGGGTATTGCCCTCTATTACTTCCTGCTTAATCAGCACTCTCTGTTTTGCAACATTATTGTTAGCATGAACGAGATTCCGTACTTCAAAGCGTATTTGGTATCAACTGCTGCTGGAATCTGCGTAAGTTGCGTTTTGTGTGGCGCCTTTAGCTGGGGAGCCTGGGGTCTTGTAGTTGGCCAGGCAATTCCGCAGCTCTGCTACAACAATTGGCATTGGCCACAATATGTTCTAAAACGTACCGGGCTTGGATATGTACAGGCTATCTACAGCGGTCTTGATTGGTGGAAAAATAGAATGGTTGGGCAAAGAGCCTAATTGAAGCATGTGCCTTTGCATGGTGACACGTAATTTCTTTCACAAACTGACATCCGCATGGCGAACACGGCCTGCGCCCCGTCATATGATTTCTAGCGGCTAAACAACAAATCAGTGACGAAGGGACACGGGTCGTGTCTGCGAACATCGTATAAGTCGACGAGGAATCGCTGCGCAAGGACATATAGAATCTGGTGAGAAAGACCATCGAGGAGACGCTCAGCGCGCTGGTAGACGAGAGTGCGTCTGATTTTGTCGGGGCCGGCCGGTTAGGTGCTGGGGCTTTGAAAGCCCCAGCACCTTTTGCTTTATGGAACGGCCATGACTATGTGACGTTGCCGCATGTACTCTTTGCCGTGGGCAAACAAAGGTTATCGACAATATGATTTAGACATGCTGCTAAAGTTTCCTAACGCCACCTGAAGACCACCGTTGCGCTGGCATCCAATCAAGTGATTCTGATGTAAGAAATACCCTGTCAAAACCAGCATCTGAATTGGAAACTGGCATAAAAGCGAGTGATTTTCTTCTTGCATGTATCTTTACTGTCACATGGCTCCAGAAGATTCGAGTAGGGGTGGTCCTATGTCATGTTTATTGGGGCGTTGCGGAAGCACCTTGCGATAAGCTGTTTCGCCATGGGCCGTCGGAGTGCTTCGACTATTTCGTTGGCGTCTTTTCCGAGGGCTCCCTGCGGCTTTTCTCTGATTACCTTGGTGCAGACATCTCGATAATGACCGTTCACTCCGCTAAGGGGCTCGAGTGGGATATTGTTTTCATTCCGGGCGATACGCGTTCCGATTGGCCTGGAGCGATTTGCTCTCGGTGCGAAAGTGCTGGTATGTCCTCGCGTTCTCCGCGTGGATGCCGGATTGTGGATGCGAAGAAAATGCCAAACGGGCTTATTGAGGAAATGGACCTGCTGTACGTCGGTGTCGCTCGCGCCCGCAAAGCGGTATATGTCTCCGCTTCTATGCAGCGCAGGACAAATAACGGGAACTATCAGGTTGCCTGCCCCTCTTGTCTAACGTCTCTTCCGGGCATTGGGCCCGTGAGCTGGACGGCCATGGACGGGGAGGGGTGATTGTCGGCGGGATGGAGCGCGCCTGCTATTGGCGTTCCTATTCCAATTCACATGTTGTTAGGGATACGCAGGTCCTTGTCCTGCAATTGAGTGCTTGCTAAAACTGGCCTTTTTGCTGTATAGCGTTGACTGAAAAGGGAATAAAGTTTCCTGCCCATCGCGAACTGGCGATGGGGTACGCTACTGCCGTCAATATAGCAAACGACGAAATTCCGACGTTCGCCACATTGACACCAGCGTTGCCTGCGGCTAGCTGGATAAGAGCCTCGATGGTCATAAGTACCAATTCTTCGCTTTCGTCTAGTATGACATAGGCAATCATTGTTCTAGGCGGCCGCGAAAGCGTTGGTTGCACTTGCTGCACCTTTGATTAGCCTGTCCGGGGAGGGTTAGCCGCCGCTCGTTGATCCGGACAGGTTGATTTATTTGGGGATATTTTGACCGAGTTCGACATCGCTCGTATTCCTCGATATAGTTCCAAAAGCTCTTATGCCCATTTCGATCATAGGGTGTCTTTTGCCGATGTCCAAGACAAGATCTTAGATCCAGGGTACGTTTCCCATCACGCGTTCTATCCTCTAATTTCCAACGAGATCATCGCCGTTCGGTATCGTGGAGGTAAGAGAAGCTGCAAAGTTCGCAATATCGCTTATGCCTCGCATTTCGATCACCGCGTCTTCCAGTACTACTCTTATCTGTGGTCGGACTTATATAACAAGAGGGCCATTGCCGAAGAGTTTAATGAGGTTGCCGTAGCGTACCGCTCCTCGCTTTCATCAGACAGCGCCGTAACCGCTGCCAGCAATATTTCCTCAGCTAAAAAGGCCTTCGATTATATACGCGAGCAAGATTCGGCGTTTGTGCTTACAGGTGATTTCGAGAGCTTCTTCGACAACTTAAATCATGTTCATCTAATGACGTCGTTGCGTTCGTTGTTTCCCAGCGGACGCTTGCCGGACGATCACTATCAAGTCATTAAAAATATCCTCCGCTATTCGTGCTGGCCTATTGCTGATTTGGCTGCTCGACATGAATTGCCATGGCCATCAATCGATCCTACTCGAGAGAAAATGATCAGCGAAGTAGCTATCGAGCTTCGGTTCAAGTCTATTCGCGAACTTAATAAGCTGGATGTTATCTTGCCAAAGTCTGAGTTTCTTGCAAATAAAAGTAAGGTCATTACAAGACCGTGGAAGCGAACGGGTATTGGGCTGGGAATTCCTCAGGGTCTTGCCGCAAGCGGAGTGCTCGCTAACATTTATATGGCCGATATCGACATGAAAGTCCGGCTTGCTGTTGAACGGGTTGGTGGCTTGTATCTTCGTTATTGCGATGACTTTATTGTTGCCGTTCCAAAGTCTGGCTTTGATGCACTTGTAGAGGCCATCAATCTAATGGCCGATGTTGATTCCGTTAAACTGCAGCCTGAGAAAACCAAGGCGTTCCGGGTTGATAGCGACGGAGTTGCTCAGCTTGATTTTGAAAGCGTTCGTGCGGGTAAGGTCTATCCGTACTCCGGTGTACATCCGGCGCAGAAAGTCAGTTTCCTGGGGTTTGACTTTGACGGGCGCGTTGTAAGACTTCGACAGTCTACGGTTGGAAGGTACCACAAGCGTCTCCGTGAGGCGGCCACTGCGATTGGGCGTTCTAATCAGGGGGAGGGAAGGCACGCATCAAAAAAGCGCGTCTCCGCTCTGTATCAACATTATTCACCGCTTGGTATTAGGGGAAGAAGGTTATGCCCATCGGCTGACGCTGACTCTTCTGCATTTTTCCGCTACGGGAACTTTCTTTCCTACGCAGCGAGAGCCCAAAAGGCGTTTCCAAATGATCCGATTACCCCTGATGAGGCTAAGATTTACAGGAAGATTAAACGCTTGAGTGCTCGGTAAACGATGGCTTTAGCGCTGGATTATTCATAGCCATAAATACTTAATCGATATCGGCCAATTCCGGTCACCGGGTAATAATTGATGTGCCTTCACACCCTCGCGGAACTATGCTTCTGAAACTCGTGCCGAACATTAGAATGATATGACAAGAACGGTAGTATCGCGAAAGTTGGTGTAATGGACTCTTTGGCCCCCGTGCCCAGGATCCGAAATCTATCGATATCCTAGGCCGACTCCATTCTGTCGGCAAGCTCAAGGCCGGATTTGACCATCTTCCTGGTGGTCTTTTCCGGCTCGGCCCAGTTGTGACAGCCCGACGTACCCCTCCGGAGCGCCGCGTCGTGCATCTCGGCCATCTTCCTCTCCGAGAAGTAGCGCGAGGATGCCGTGGAGACGGCCAGGATAGCCCCGAAAGCGGCCTGGTCGCGACATGGTGGGCGTATTCTAGGCGAAGGCACGGACCCTTCCGAGCCAGGACGGGCCGCTCGCTCGGGCCAACTTTGGCGTACCCTGCTGGAACGGCTTCCGTCAACATCCGCAAAACTACCGCAAGGAGGAGGCCACAGTGATAGATAAGAGGCTTATTGAAGCCGTTCCCGGAGCCGAGAGACTTAAATCCGCAATGATTACCCCAGAATTGTTTGTTAAGGACCTCATACAAGACTATTCTGGGCGTCCGTTATATACATACGAGGAATGGACGCGCGAGCTCATCAACCACTCTAACGCTTTCAAGGAACTGACCAGAGGTGCGGAGTTTCATGCGCCCGTATCCGAGGCAAATGGGGAGTGTGATGCGGTATCAGACGCGTATCAGTTAGATTTCAAGCTCATCTTCGGAAAATCCATGATGCGCGCCGTAAGCCTCACTTCGTCAAGGCGAGTTTCAGAACGCGGAATTACTTTTAGACAACCTGGCATAAGTTATGCAAAAGAACAGAGAGGCTTACGCCTGCATGCGATTCTCAGGGATTACAGCCTCGCCAAGCTTGACGAGCTTCTAAAAACTGAGAGTGATAAACAATTGAGCGAAGAAGACCGTGAGGCCCGAGGACTTCTTCGCTCCATCAATCGTTCGAAAAATTTGCTTCTAGTATATCCTTGCCGCTTTGAAGGCATCGACAGTCTGCCTGGACTTGAGGAAACCATAAACGCCGCACTTTACCATGACTTCCGGAACGCGCTCGACGTCCGACGGATGCATCATCCCGACAAGGACACCTTCCTTTCATATTTTTGCAATGACCGCATGGTTGTCACAAGAGCGAGCGGGCACGTCCTAGCCAAGTTCGACGATATCATGGTCGCAAAAAGCAGAACATACATGGATATTATGCGTATGCGTGATCCCGGAGAGTATCAAAGGCTGCTGAAGCTTGTTTAACCGACCGCAAGGGCTAGTTTTTTGGACATCAACCCAAGATGTGACCTGCCAAGAGGACCGGACGCCGGTGCGTTCGGACTCGCTTTTCTGCATTCAAAAGCAACGCTGAGCTTGACCTCACGGCTTGCGCCTGCTGCTCGGCGGTCTCCTGAGGCTGAACCGCCTCTGCAATGGCTGCCATAGGCAACGTCGCGCCGACCATGGACGTGCACGCGATCGCGCAGATCAGGTAGTAAAGGAGTCGTTTCATAGCGGAGCCTCTCGGTGAGCAACCAACGGGGTCCGAAGACAGCTCCAGGCCAGCACTCCGCACATATTTTTTGGGGTTTATTTTATGGGAACACCGCTCAACATCAGCGAACTTTCTGGGGAATGTTGGGGAGGGGGAGGAGTAACTGACTGTTGGGGCGTTGGCCATTGGCGGCGTCCCGCCTACGCTTCGTTGGCTATACGCTATGCGGCAGCTTCAACATGAGGCCGCCTTGCGCCTCTTCGAGGCTCGGCACCGAGGCCTTCCAGGTAAAGTCCGAGAGGCTGCTGCTTAGGTCAAGCTCTGCATGGGCGTACTTTTCGATTATGCAGCCAGGGTGATTCTCGTCTGGTAAAAGGCGACATTCGACCGGTCGCGACCCGATGATTCGATACTCCTTCTGATATGCGTACTTGGGCGTTTTGATAACGAGGTTGTGCGGGATGCCCTCAAAGATCTCGCGGATCAGTTTTGGCCTGGGGACGCCATAGGAGATGGGACCGTGCGCGTAGATGCTTCCGTCGTCGGCGATGTGTCTGTCGGCGAGGCGCGCGAAGCTGTCGTACTGCACAATGCCGATCCACCCGTCCGCGCACCCGAACTCTTGGATCATGCGTATCGGGATTTTCACGGTGTTGTCGACATTATTGTTCTCGCGGACCGTGTACATGCAGTAGATGGGCAGGCAAGCATATCTGTAGAGGCATACCCCAGGGGCCATGGACGCCTCGAGCGGATCGCCCCGCTCGCCAGGCAGGCCTTGGTAGTAGCCGGCCGCGTTCATGTAGAGACGACCGTTCAGTAGGTCTTCGATGAACGCCTCTTTGGGCGCGAACTTAAGTAGGTAGACGATGTCGTTGTTGGGCATGGTGTTTCCTTTCTTTGGTAGTGGTGTCCCAGGTCGCTTTGTGCGTCCGGGTTGCTTGCTACCAAGGTAAGGGCGTCTGGTGGGATCCTCGTGCGGGAGTGGTGTGTGGCGCTTGCCTGGACTGTGCTTTTTCGAGATGACTGGGCGGTCAAGAAGTTTAGACCTGCGTCGACTCCATTTGTCATGTCCACAAAACCGTTGGCATTTGGTGCTAGCATCCCTAGTGTTCGCCTTGCTAGGAACGTTGTTAATTGCCATATGTATGGCTATTGCTCTATTAGGGGGATTCCCTTGGCAGATTTAGTCCATGTTTTGCCGTTCAAATCGGTGAGTGTCGAAGCTCAGAAAGCGCTCTCAAAGATTGAGTATCTCGAGGGCGATTCTGTAACCAAAGTGAAAGAGTATGACGACGTTGTGCGGTCACTTTGGGAGGCTAAGCAACTGTATGAACAGTTTCGATGGAACTATGGTGAACTGAGGCGCTTGGTTCCGTGTGATCAGTTTGACTTCTTACCCGACGGCTTTGCCAATGGGGGTTTTGGCGAGAGGACTGTTGTTAACGCTGCTTTTGGAAATTATGTTTCCGCAGCCCGTGGTCTTGTCGATAGAATGCAGGCAGTTATGCGGAAGTATGACCGAGGTTCAAATAAAGAACTGTATAAAGACTATTGGAAACTGCCTTCTTCTTGGTATGACGAAGGTGGCCTCTATGTTTTTATGTATGAGATTCGAAATCCAGTTCAGCATGGTCAAACCGTTATTTCGCTTGTCAGGGAAAATGATGCGACTAGGGTTAGATTTGATCTTGATCAAATTGTTGATATGCGCGAATACAATACCTCGCCAAAACTTCGCGCCTTTCTAAACAAGACAATTTCGAAAATCAAAGACCATGATTCATCCGATTGTCCGTATCTTTGTTTTCGATATACAAACATGAGGTACAACGAACTTGTTATTGAGTTATTCTGTCATTTCCTGAAATGTGCCGAGCCCAGAATACGCGCCGCTCGTAAGGATATGCAGAGTTTGCTATTACAGCACAGCAAAGCAGTCGGCAAGCTGGGCGGCTCTTCCTTTGTTGCATATGTTGATGGCGATATGACCCATGTTTATGATGAAGTTGATGTTGACCCAGTTAAGCAATTAAAAGATATGCACCGAAAGGCACAGAAGCATCTAAAGGATGCTCGAAATGCAATTGCGGCTGAGCGCAGATCAATTCGCTAGAGAATAGCTCCAGCATTGCGGTTCTGCTCATGTTTGCGGTCGGACGGGTGCCTCTGCGGTTGCCGATAGTCTGCGCCCAGAGTTCCATTAGCCCAGGTTTTTTATCCCAGCAAAATCCAGGATCTGCTTAGCTATCTATGGCTACGCTTCATTAAAAAAGTCGTTCTTCTTTAGCCGACCGAGATATCGGTCGAGTTCGTATAAAGCGTCAATGTAGACCTGAGCTGAGTTGCGAATATCGCGCATATCTAGACAGCATCTTTCAAAATGTAGCTTGCCAGTTTCTGTTTGAGTGCTACGACAAGTCATGAGTGCGATTTCGTTCTCAGCAACGTTATCAGTCTCTTCTAATCCTTTTGGTGTGATGCGATAGATCACTGCACCCGGATATGAGTCGAGAAGGCTTTTCCCTCTCACATCAATACAAATTCGCTCCGCTGGACCAAAGCCGTATTCTTCATGCCTCGTCGAATTTAGAGGGTGTGCAATTACGATTGAGCGAACCGCTTCAAGATAATTACGCGCCTCTGTGAGTTCATTTTGTCTCGAGAGCTCGAATTTGGTTCTAATTACTTCTTTCAAACAGGTGTAATTAATCTGCCAGTATGCATCTTTAATCCAGGTGGCGAGTGCTACTAGAAATACGGTGTCCTTAATGTTGGGAGAAAATCCGTCTTTGATGGCAGCATTGAAGTCTTGAATGCTGTAGTTGGCCTTAAGAATAAGATCAGACATTAATTCATAGTGATCTAGGTCTTTCCAAGGCCACTTTTTCCAAATGCCGCCTTTGCCTTCACCCAGACCGTCCGTGGACTTTAGATGTTCGATTGATTGCACGTTGTTCCCGTCTACTTGAGTTCCGATCGGGCTCCTCATCGTTGTACGTTGTTAATTATCATAATGGCTCGACGGCAAAGCGAGGGGTTGGGTCACATTTTCGGGTACCGTCAAGATACTTTCGTAAATTGATTTAGCCGTCCTCGGCCTCGTCCTCTTCTAGCCCTCCGCTTTTCCCTTCAGCTCGTCCATCTCCTCCAGTTTGGACATGTCCAGGTACCTCCTCTTGCCCCATTCGTGCTCCGCTATGTACTTCAGTCTCGCTGACACCAGTATGACGACCGAGTTGCCGTCCGGGTAGGTCCCGACGGCCCTCGTCCTCCTCCTGATCTCGCAGTCGATGCGTTCGATCCCGTTGTTCGTCCTGATCCGGCGCCAGTGCTCCGGCGGGAATTCCGTGTAGGCCAGTGTCTCGGCGAACCCGTCGCTCACCGTCCTCGCGGTGGACACCGGCGCCCCCCAGAGGAGCTCGGAGACGTCCTCGATCCTCTTGGTTGAGACGCCCGCCAGGTACATCTCGACGATAGCCTCCTCGACAGAGGTCTCGCGCCTGCGGTAGCGCTCGATGACAGCCGTCCGGAAGGTCGCGCCGCGGAGTTTCGGCACGCCGAGCTCGACTTCCCCGGCCCCGGTGACGAACTTCCTCGCGTAGTGGCCGCTGCGGTAGACCTCCCGGCCCGCCGCCCTCTCGTAGCGTTCGGCCCCGACGGGCTCGGACGACTCGTCGTCGACTGATACGATGTTCGCATATACTGCCCGTGCCCCTTTCCTCGATGGTTTATTGTCTAGTCGCCAGAAATCATATGAATACGCGTGGACCGTGTCCCTCTATGTGTTTGTCAATTTGTGAAAGAAATTATGCGTCACCTCCTTATGCGCAACTACTTTCCCTATGGGTTATTAAGACTGCCCAAGACGGATTGTTGGTCGCCGGAGATTGGTTTGCCCAACTGCGCTTGAGACCCTTGGTGCGGATTTCCCAGTCGCCCTACAACGCTCTTGCAATGAGTGTTGTAGTGGTCATTGCCCAAACGTTCCTCGCGATTTATGCACTGTTTAGGAACATGAACTACTACGACATGAACGCACCGTTTCTCGAGAACTTCTTCAACACCGTTAAGGGTGCGGCACTGAAGCTGTCCTCGGCGATCTTGGGCGAACACGCGATAGATGTGCTGCGCAAGAAGAAGGGGGAGTGAGGGCGAGATACTCAGAATGTCAGGCCGTTAGGTACTGCAATCCCTCCCCGTTGTTGGCTGTATCAATGTGGGCCTTATATATCATGGACTTGATGTCGGTATGAATAGGGTGAGACAAAGTGGACGAGCTTTCCAAAGAAATTGCATCTCTGCCATCTGATGTATTGAGTAAAGCATATGATGATGCTCTGCATCCTGTGCTCTCATCGGTCGGAGACACTCTGAGTTTAGTTCCCAGAACCGTTGGCGTATTGCTTGGCCCCTGGAAGAAATGGGTGGTTAACGGCGAGAGCAATATTGAGGAGGCGATTCGGCAAATCGAAGAAAAGATGGAAGACGTCCCGGAGGACTGCTTCTGTGAGCCTGCACAGAATGTTGTGGTGCCGGCTATTCAGCAACTGTCATATTCGTACGACAGTCAGGACCTAAGGGGGCTGTACGTTAATTTACTCGCGTCCTCTATGGATAAAAGGGTTTCTCCTCTCGTCCATCCGAGTTTTGTTAGCATAATCGGACAACTGACTCCCGATGAAGCCAAAATGATGTCGTGGCTTTCTGAAGGGCTTGGTAAAGATCATATTCCGGTTATTGACTTACGCGTTGTCGAAGACGATGACATGCCAATTAAAGCTCGGTGGCGAGTGCTTTGCGAAAATTATACGAACGTATTCGATGCTATCGTTCAATGTCCTGAGAATGTGTCTTTGTATTTGAATAACTTGGAGCGACTGAAACTTTTAAGCGAAGAAACGTACTGTTACGAGGGAGAAGACGATTATCTTGGGATTGAGGATTCTGACAGGATCCGAAATATAAAGAAGGATAATACGCCTTCTGATGGATGGCGGTTTGATTGCGTACATCATGTTTTTAGGCTAACACCGTTCGGGAAGCTTTTTATTAAGTGCTGTGTTTAGTCTTCTCGGCAGTGCTGGTACGATTCGATTCTTGGCGGTTTGCTAATGGGTGAATGCGTTGGTCAGATTTGATGGGAATACCTTCTATTTCTTGTCAATTAGTCTTTTAAAGCTTCCGACCGTCGTCCTGGCGGTTTTTCTTTGTCCCCGCAATGATGGACAATTTCCTTAAACGATTTTGGTCCGTGATAGTTTCTCACGGTTCATTTTCGCTTCATTTTACGGTGATGGTGCCAAATGGTAAGAGGTGCATATGAACGAAGCGGTTTTAAGGGTTTTAGCCAGGCTGGGGCTCGACGCTAAACCATTCAAGCAGGAGAAAGTGATCGAGCTGGTCAAGAACCCCCTTTCCGGAGCATGGGTTACCGTCTATTCGCACCATGACGCTGCTGATGGAAGGCCTTCCGTTTTTGCCTGTTTTGCCGACCTTGCACGGAGGCAGGAGATTCTTGCAGGTGATGATTGGTTGAAGCATGCTTCCAGTTTCTCGCCAGGCTTCTGCGTATGTGCAGATGACGTCACTTATCATGACGGGCGCGATGAGGGCTATGACTTTATTGTTGCCGAGCAGTATTTCTATCCGCTCGACCAAGCGCAGATTCTGGTCAACCAGGAATTTGTCATGCTGTTTGAACTCTACCGCGGCGAAGACGGTTGCTACTATAGCGTCGACAAGTGCGGCGAGAGAGAAAAAGTCGTTGACTTTGCTGGAGACGAGGTGCGTGTCAGGACCAAATATATACTGCGCTTCATTGCAGCTAAGCAATGCTTCTTCGTCTACTTTGTTGACGCTCGGCTGGCATCTTCGTCCAACTATCCTTTGGGGAGCACTGAGTGCATTTCAGAGAGTGATGAAGTCGGAGGGAACTACCATATCGGACAGTGGTACACGAGCGATATTGATGAAGGCTATCTGCTGTCCATGCTCTACGCTCGAAGCTTTATCGAGCCCGACGACGTCGAGACTTGTGGCGTATGGCCGTTCGATGAGAAAAATGAACGGTACCCCGAGTTCGTCATCGGCGAACGGCCTGACGGCTCGCTCGTTCGATACACATGTGACCCGAATAAGCTTGGCACCTACTTTGATAAGGAGCCTCGCGCCCCACATTACTTAACCCCCGTTTTCTTTAAGCCCGCTGTACTTGATAAGTACAGGAGTAGCCCTCACTTCGATGTCAGCGAGCGTCACATTTCATGTGGGAGCCAGTGGAGGTGCGAGATTGACAATGTTGACCCGGACAGAGTTATGGTTTATCTCGGCGATTTGGGACGCGATCTTCCCGAGAGTGAGCGCACTCATTTCCTTTCCTTCGAGATGTCTCCCGTTGACCAGCGCATTTCTGATGAGGTATTCAAGACAGATTTGCTCAATATGTGGGTTAAAGATCCGTCGGGCCCTGTTTCCATGCTTATGCGAGCGCGAATGGAACTTGATAAAGCATGGAGGAAACGGTTTGGCTTGGCGCTGTATAGGCCTTTCCACCGTGCAGACGAGGGCATTCTTGAACAAATCCACATTCCATCTGGCAACGGCGAGTCTGAATTTGAGTCCGTGACTATGGCCCTCACGAGAGCCCTCGTCGACTACATTGATGAAAGTGCTCTAAAGGACGCTGATGCGAAGGGTAGTATTAACAAGCTGGAGGCCTTTCTTAGCGGGAATGACATCGTGATCGACCTAAAGCCTCTCCGTGATCTTCAGAACCTTCGGTCGGCGGGGGCAGCGCACGGTAAGGGCTCAAAATACGATAGGCTTTACGGCGATGTGGTCACCGAAGACCATAGAGAAGATGCGAAAAGACTTATTGCTCGGCTTACGACCATGCTGAACGAGTTGACTGAGGCCTTAAAACCTGCCGACGATCGGAAAGAGTAATTGCAGGGTGATGGGCTGTCATGCGCTAGGGAAACAAGGCTGTTGCAGTTGGCGGATTTAGATATTCTTGCATCAAGACCTTCCGATTTCCTATAGATAGAGACAGGTCCAATTAACTTTCAATGTGTATCCTCCTTATTTTCTGAGTTTATGTAGCACTAGCTGCGTTTATAGGAATGGGCTATGCGCGATACGGCGGTTTCAGCATGAGGCCGGCTTGTACTTCTTCGAGATTCCATATACTGACACCTTTCAGGTCCGGCTTATGTCCGCGCCAGTATTTATGCTTTAAGCAAAGCGGCACGAGTGAACTTGCTGCGAGCCTCATGCTGTGAGCACGTTAATCAATCGGTCGTGAAGGCGAGGTGAGTATGAAAGGTAGAAACCAGCACGTTACGAAGCGGGCGGATGGCAATTGGCAGGTTAAGGGCGAGGGGGCGCGTCGCGCTTCCTTTGTTACGACGACCCAGGGCGAAGCTATAAAGCGCGGTCGTCAAATTAGTTCTAATCAGCACTCTGAGCTAATCACCCATCGTCCTGATGGCAGGATCCGCGCAAAGGATTCCCATGGGCACGATCCCTTCCCGCCGAGAGGATAGGGACTTGACGCCATTGCGGCTGCGGGCATGGATTAGCGTGTCCGCAGCCGCAAACGCCTGCCGGAAGTATGCGGCAAATTCTGGAACCCCCGAGCACAACAGCTTTTCCACATAAAGGATCCGCAGGCAGAAGCATTACGGCATTCCGGAGCGCTCGGCACGCTAGGGATTTGCCGCATACTTCCGAGTTTTGGCCTTGTACCCTTTGCTCCAGATGCTGCAAACACTTGATTGATGCTATTTAAGGTCTATAATCAAATAAAAACTCTGAAATATCTTTTCAAAACAATGAAAGGAATGTTGAGGACGATGCTTTGCCAGTTCACCTTCAGGAACTATAGATCCTATCGCGATGAGGCGGAGCTTTCCATGCAGGCGACGCCGATGAAGGAGTTCGAGCGCTCCCTCATAGTGTGCCCTGACGGGCAGGGCTTTCTACCAGTGGCCGCGGTGTACGGACCCAACGCTGGCGGTAAGTCAAACCTGCTCGAGGCTCTCGATTACGTTCGCTCGGCGGTAGCCAGACCGATTAGGCTGCTGTCTGCCAGTGCTGATGCACCAGGGGGTGATCGCCCTTCGACACCCCGTTGCTCTGCGTTCGAGTTCGATGACGTGTCGGCTGCTAAGCCCACCGAGTTCGAGCTCTACTATCGCGCGGGTGAGCATGAGTACCGCTATGCCCTGTCCGTGCATGCGGACGAGATCGTGTCCGAAGGACTGTGGCGGCGCAAATTGGGGGCGTCACGCACGGCGATGCTTTTCGAGCGCGAGGGCACGGGGGTTGAGCTTGGTCCCACGCTGCGTAAGCTCGTGACGGCCGCGAGATTCAACCCGAGCCTGCCATACCTGTCGTTTCTCTGCATCAACTTTGACGCGCCGGTGATCAAGGAGGCTGCCAGTTGGTTTCTTGATGGGGTGTTCCTGAACTACAACAGCTCCTATCTGGAGCAGATGCTCGAACAGTTGCTCGATGAGGATGACTCACCCGAGATCACGCGTTTTCTGCGTGCCGTTAACGTGCGTATCGATGGCTTTAGGGTTGAGAAAGCTCCGGAATGGCGGGGCCAGCGCGTCTTCGTAAAGCATGAGGTGGACGGTAAGGGCTATGAGCTGCGCCTGTCCGAGGAGTCGGCCGGTACTCAGAAGCTCATGGGGCTGGCGGCGTTTCTGCTGGCGGCGCTCGAACGCGGCGGTACCGTCGTTGTCGATGAACTCGACGCCAAGTTGCATCCGAAGCTCCTGCGCTACGTGATCCTGCTGTTCAAAGATCCCGAAGTCAACAAGAGCGGCGCGCAGCTCATCTTCTCGTCTCAGGACGTGTCCACTATGCGAAACGATGTTTTTCGCCGCGACGAGATATGGTTTGCCGCACGCGGCGAGGGGGAGGCGAGCCAGCTATGGTCGCTCGCCGACATCCACGAGTCAAATGGCAACCTGGTCAGCAAGAACGCGGCATTCGACAAGCAGTACCTGTCTGGCCGCTATGGTGCCGACCCGTATCTCACGCGCATTGAGGAGTGGGATTAGTATGGCCGCGAAAAAGTCGAGGGACTGGCGCAGCGGCAAGCGCGAGGGACGCTCTCGCATGGTACAGATGACGCGCCATCTCGTGGTGACCGAGGGCAAGGAGACTGAGCCTCGCTACTTCGAGGGCGTGCGCGCCGCGTTGGGCGCAGCAAACGAGCGGAAGGTTGCCGTAGTCGTTAAGGGGACTGGCAAACATACTCTCGACCTGCTCGACTTCGCCGTCGAACACTGCCTCTATGCGCCCGAGACGTTCGACCACGTGTGGCTCGTGTATGACAAGGATGACTTCCCTGCGTCCGACTTCGACGCGATGGAACGTAAGTGCAACGAGCTCTCTGATGGTTCGAGGACCTTCCACGCGTTGTGGTCCAACCCCTGTTTCGAGCTGTGGCCGCTTTTGCACTTTCGCTACACGACCGCGCATATGTCCGCGTCCGACTGCCAGCATGCCCTCGCGCAGGAGATGTTGAAGAACTTGGGTATCGAGTACCGCAAGAACCTGGACGGGATGTTTGGGGCAGTGGATGATAGGCGTGGCGAAGCATTGCAGCGTGCTGGGCGTCTCGTCACATACCATAGGGGGCTGGGTAACGTTAAACCATCTGCGCAAAACCCTGCAACCAAGGTGGGCGAGATATTCGATGTGATTGGGTCGTATCTGGTTGGATAGCCGAGTTCGATCGGGCTTGATAGGACTGGAGATTCATGAAAGATGTTGTTTTGGGCTGCCTGCCGTCTTTAATTGGATTGACCTTTTGGGACTCGACAGGATACTAGAGCGAATCTAGCGGTATTGACTCAGTCAACCTACGGACCTGCGTCCTGCGGAGGGGCGGCTTTTCTTTTGAATGGCCGCCCCTTTTTCATTTAAGGGGCTGTTTTTGGTAAAGACTTCGTTGCGCTTTCCTGCTTAGAGCGCTCGGTTTTTTTTATCGTAGCTTTCGAAAACATGCGGCAAATTCCGGAACCCCCGAGCACACCACCTTTTTCGCACAAAGAAACCGCAGGTAAACGCGTTGGCGCCACTTGGCGTGGTCGACCTGTCCTGATTTTGCCGCATACTTCTGGTTTTAGCCATCTTTGCGGTCGATCGACCGTCAAAACTATTCGTTTAGCAAGACTTTCGAGGATAATCATTTCTAGATTTCGGAATAATTTATAACTAATTCGCAAAAATATATCGATATCTAGTATGATTATCAGCAACTTCCACGCTAGGAGACTGCTGATGGTTCGTATTGTTCAGATCGCGTTGCATGATTTTAAGAATATTGCCTTTGGCGAGATTGCCTTTACGAAATCGAAGCCCGGCTCTGCCTTTGTGCCCGGGGCGGACGTTATTGGCATTTATGGCCAAAATGGCTCCGGCAAGACTTCTGTAATTGAGGCGATTGACCTGGTCAAAACCTTGATGACGGGTGCCGCATATGACAGGCAGAAAGTTCTCGATTACTTTTATCCTGGCAAAGACTCTTTTTCAATTGACATTGAGTTTAACATTGATACCACGGATGAATTATTTCTTACGTTCTACACCGTCACTTTTTCGCGTAGAGCAGCCTCTGTCTGGATTTCGCACGAAAAAATGGCTGTAAAACAATTTAATGTCGATATAGACAAATGGGGGTCTAAGAGGACTCTCGTGGAGCTTGTTCAAGAGGCCCCCGAGTCTGCCGCGGCTGTTCTGCCCAAAAATCGCTGGTCCCATCTTTTGAACGCGGATCAACAGCTTAAGATGTCGATGTTGGTTTCGTTAGGTGTTCTTCAGCGGGGCAACATGTCCCCCATGCTTTCCATACAAACTGTTAAATATCTGATCTCGCTTTTTGCCTGCGATTTCAATCTTTATATGCAGGAGGAACCTCCGGAGCAATTGCAGATTAATGAGGCTGTGTACGAGCTGCAATCGGCTTCTTTCAAGAGTGCCCATCAAGAGATTCTCACTCCGCTGTATTGCCTGCTCGCCGAGCTTGGGCTTTATTTCCGTTACCGCGTCAATGTGTTTACGACACTGGCAAATGCAACTTGCAGCTTAAACGTACTTTCGATGGATATTATCGATGATCGCGTGTTTGGCCAGAAGGGTCACCTTTCTGTCAATCTTTTTAAGCCCGCTGTTATTAAGGACGATGATTTCCCAGCCGTTTCGTCTGCGATTAAGCGTGTGAGCGGATTAATTGGCACGCTTGTACCGGGCCTTTCCATCGAGGTTAAAGTCATTGGCTCTCAGCTTTTGGATAAGGGCGATTCACCCGCTAAGCAAGTCGAGTTTCTTTCTTGCCGCAATGGGGTCGAGATTCCACTGCGCTGTGAATCTGAGGGCGTAAGAAAACTCATCTCTTTCTCGCTCTGCCTTATGGAAGTCCATTCGTACTCTGACGCATTTCTTGCAATTGACGAGCTCGACTCAGGCGTATTCGAATTTCTCTTGGGGCAGCTTCTTTCCGTGCTTGAGTCGTTTGGCAAGGGGCAGCTCTTGTTTACTGCCCACAACCTACGTGTTCTTGAATTGCTGCCGGCATCAGAGATTCTTCTGACCACTGCAGATCCTGATAATAGGTTTGTTCGCTTTAAAGGCGTTAAGCCCACCAATAACATGCGTGACCAGTATTTGCGCGCGATTAGCCTTGGCGATAGCGGACAGCGTTTGTACGATTCTACGGACAGGTACTCGATCGATGCCGCGCTCTGCTTGGATGGTGACGAGTAGTGGGTGCCACCGAGTTCGTTCTTTTTATCGTCGAAGGCGAAACTGATGAGCTGGCATTGGGTCGTGCTCTTACAAGTTTGTTTGCAAGCGGGGAGCATCCTGGTCCTCGTTTTGGGATTGTGCGCGGCGACATCACATCGGTACATGCTCTCGGTGCAGGAAATCCCGCTTCGACTATTAAGAGGCGGTTGGTTGATACCGTGAAGGAATTTCTCGCTAAGGACAAGTTGCGTGCCACCGATTTAGACGCCATTGTACTGTTGTCCGATACCGATGGTGCATTTATCGATGATTCGCTGGTTGTCTATGATGAAGATGGGCCTCGTTGTTCCTATTTTGAAGATAGGATTGAAACGTCGAACGTCGCCTCGCTGCGTCAGAGAAATCAATGTAAATCTTCGTGTCTTAAGACGTTATCTAGGACGCATGAGCTGACCTGTAACAAAAGGAAGATTCCTTTTAAAGCTGCATATATGTCACGCAACCTTGAGCATGCTTTGTCCGATTATTCGGGTAGGGCAACGCAGCAGAAAAAGTATGATCTGGCGCGCAAGTTTTCTAAAAAATACGGTACGGACGTTATTGGTTTCTTGGAGCTCCTTACGTTCCTTGCTCCCGTTGGCTCATATCAGGATAGTTGGGTTTATATCGCCCAGGACAATAACTCTCTCTTGAGGGGCTCCAACATGAAACAGACGCTCGAGGCTTTGCCCTCTAGTCCAATCAAAGCTGCCTCCTCCCTCTAATGATGTTCTTAAAACAGCCTTAAAGATTTTGGACACGTGCGTGGGTAGCGTACAATACGCATGTTTGACTATGACAAATGTGGATTTTAGGGGAGGGGTGCGCCATGGAGGTGCTGGTTGTTGGCAACACCGCATATGTTGACGATGACTTTTGTGCCAAGGCGTTCCCCGAGGACCATGTGCAGGTCGTAGCCGCGCAGGACACGCGCCGCGACGAGTCATCGCCCCATTCCTCGTGGAAAGAGCTTCTGCAACACCTGGATCAGGCCTACGAGTTCGACCGCGTGGTCTACCTGTCTAATTACCTTACCCCGCATACCGATATCGTGGGCGATATCGAACTGTTGCGCTCGGTCTTTCGTGCGTGCGCGGGTCGCCGGGTCCAACTGCTGTATGTAGCGGGGCCCGCGGGTGCCGAGGGTGCCGCCGATGCCGCGGGGCGAACGGGCAAGGGCATTATCGCGCGCGCAGCCAACGACCTGTGCCGCTACTATGCCGCTAGCGAGGGCATTCAGACCAAGATCCTGCGCGTGCCGTTCCTGTATACCGCGTCTGCCGCGCTGGAGGACCCGTTTTTGGTGCCGCTGTTCGACGCGTGCTCAACCGGATCGGTTGCTCTGCAGGGCGCGGAGGATGCGGCGTTTCCGCTGCTGTGTGCCGAGGAGCTTGCAGTGCTGGTGCGCCGTATCTTTGACAGCTGGGATGGTAACTTTGAGACGCTCGACGTTGCCGATACCTTCCATCACACGGCGGGTGAGGTGGGCGACGCCCTCAAGGCGCTGTTCCCCGGCCTTACCGTTGCCTATGGCGATTCTGCCGGCTACGCCCTGCCCGCCAGCGACGTCGTTCGCGTGCGCTATGGCTGGTTTCAGCGCTACGACCTGCTGCGTGATCTTTCGACCATTCAAGCGCGTTGGGATGCCGGCCGCGCGAAGAAGGTCAACCCCTTGCGTGCCGCCATCGACCGCATCCAGATGCGCTCGCTGCCCATCAAATGCCTGGAGACGGGCGTTGCCTGGGTTCTGTTCGAGGTGCTGGAGCATCTGTTCTCACAATCGGCCCAGCTCAACGTGCTCGATTATCGCCTGCTCTACGTGGTGTTGATCGGCACGCTGTATGGCTTGGACTTTGGCCTGGTTGCGGCGCTGCTGGCGTCGGTGGGTTTGGCCGCGAGCTACTTTACTCAGTACGGCTATACCTTCCAGGGCCTGTTCTACGAGCCGTCCAACTGGCTGCCGTTTATTGCGTACTTTGTGGTGGGTGCCGTGTGCGGCTATGTGCAGCTGCGCAACAGCGAAGCCATTAGGGCGGAGCGCGATCAAAACGAGCTCGTGCGCAACCGCAATACGTTCCTTACGCAGCTCTACCACGACGCGATCGAGGACAAGCGCGCGTACAGGCGCCAGATCGTGGGTCGCCACGACAGCTTTGGCAAGATCTTTGCCGTGACGCAGGAGCTCGACGTACTCAACCCACGCGACATCTATCGCAAGTGCTGCGAGCTTTTGGGCGAGATCCTCGAGAACGATTCGGTGGCGATCTACCATGTTTCGGGCGGGGCATTTGCACGCCTGGTGGCAGCAAGTCCCGCGATTGCCGAAGATGCCGCACGCTCGCTCACGCTTGAGCAGCTTGCACCTCTTTTGGGCGACGGGGGCCGTTCGAACCTGTGGGTGAACCGCGAGCTGACGCCGGGGCTTCCCATGTTTGGATACACGATCGAGCGCGACGGGGCACCCGCCGTGTTGATCTTTGTGCGTCGTGCGGCCGAAAACCAAATGACTATCTATTATCAAAACCTGTTCCGCATCTTGTGCGGGCTGGTCGAAAGCGCGCTGGGCCGTGCCTTTGACTATGAGGCGGTGGCGCAGGTTAAACGCTGCGTTGACGGCACTTGCGTGCTCAAGCAGGCTGCCTTTGGCCAAGAGCTCGCGGCGGAGCAGGCGCTCGCAGATAGCAAGATGGGGAGTTTTTTGCTCCTGCGCGTGGTACCGGGCATGGAGCCTGTCGGCGAGCTGGTGGGCGCAATCGGGTCGGCAATCCGCGAGAGCGACGCGGCGGGCTTGGTCGACGGCGACGTGCTCTACCTGCTTATGCGCCAGGCAAAGGCGTGCGATCTGCCCATTATCCGCGAGCGCCTGAGCGCAAAGCAGATTGCGGTGGAGCCCGTCGATGGCGAGGACATCGTGGCGCTGTTGCAACACATCTCTTACACCGGTGACGGTGAGGGGGGGGGTGCCGCTTGATCTCGCTTGTCGTTGCTGCCGTCTTGCTGCTGATTCATGCGCTGGTTTGCCTGATGCTGTGGACGCTCATGAAGCTGGGCCTGCTGCCGGTGCGCGGGCATATGCTGGCTGTGATAGTGCTGGTGCCGCTGTGGGGCCCGTTGCTGGTGGTTCTGCTACCTGTCCGCAGCGCGGTGTTTTGCGAGGGGCTGAAAGAGTCTGCGCTGGAGTCGCTGCGCTTCAACGACGACCTGCATCGCAGCATCTTGGTGCACGACCGTGACGCCGATGCGGGCGTGGTCCCGCTCGAGGAGGCGCTCATCGTCAACGACCCGGCATACCGGCGCCGCCTAATGCTCTCTATGCTCACCGAGGAGCCCGACGCGTACCTGGCGCAGCTGCAGGCGGCTAAGCTTAACGACGACGTTGAGGTGGCGCACTATGCCGCGACGGCGGTGGCGCAGATCTCCAAGGAGTCCGACCTTAAACTGCAGCAGCTGGAGCGTGCCTTTAAGACGGACCCGAGTGCGCAAAACCTCAACGAATACTGCGATTTTCTTGGTGAATACTTGGGCTCGGGCTTGGCCGAGGGGCGCGTGGCTCAGATTCAGCGCCAACAGTACGCGCGCCTGCTTGCGCGTCGCTGCGAGCGCGAGGATACCCTTGAGCTGCGCATTCGATACGCGACGACGCTGGCCGATGTCGGACAGATCGACGAGGCGCAGGCCGTGACCGATCAGTTGGTTCTCGACGTGCCCGAGGAGCAGGAGGTTTGGATGCTTTGCCTGCGCCTTGCCGTGATGCGCCGCGATGGTGACGAGGTTCACCGTGTGATCGATGCGATTGACAAGCAGCATGTGTATTTGAGCGCCGACAACCGCGAAAAGTTGGCGTTTTGGCGCGACGGGGAGGAGGCCGGATGAGTGTGGCGCAACATATCCGCGACCGTGCAGGCCGCTTTCGTTGGATGGGACTCCTCGTGGTGTGGGCGGTCTTTATTGCCATGGCCGCCGTGCTGCTGATCGAACGCGCCGGCGTGCAGTACAGTGCGGGCCAGCATAAGCTGGGGATGCTCGCCGCCAACGACGCGGTGCCGGCCTCCTCGGCAATCTTTGGCCAAAAGCCCACGTGCCTGGTCATTACCGATTCCGATCAAGCTGGCGTCGAGGACGTAAAGGAGCAGTTCGACCAGATCCTGCTCGACATGAAGATTGCGCACCGCGACGTGGACCTTGCCCTGGATAGTGCGGATGCCTTTCCCTCGCTGACCGCCTTCGATCGCGTGATTTTGCTCATGCCGTCGCTCGATGGGCTCGGTACGCACCTGAGCGACATTATGAGTTGGGTGAGTGCCGGCGGTTCGCTTATGCTCGCCATGCCGCCGGATAACTCGAGCTATCTGCAAGCGATTGCCCCCAAGCTTGGCATTGAATCGGCCGGATATGACTATGTAAAAGCCGAAAGCATTGTGCCGAGCGAGGACTTTATGCTGGGCGGAGGAGAGCGCTACGAGCTCTCGGACCCCTTTGATTCGTCGCTTTCGGTTTCGCTGCGCGAGACGGCGCGTGAGTGGGCTAAGACCGGCGATGCGGGCGCGCCGCTCATTTGGTCCAATGACTGCGGCAGTGGGCACACCGTGGTGTGCAATATCGGTATCTATGACAAGGTCATGCGCGGTTTTTACGCCGCGGCGATCAGCCTGCTGGGTGATGCCACGGCCTATCCGGTCATCAACAGCGCCGTGTTCTATTTGGACGACTTTCCTAGCCCCGTGCCCTCGGGCGATGGTACTTATATCAAGCGTGACTACGGCCTTTCCATCGCCGATTTTTACACCAAGGTCTGGTGGCCCGATCTGCAAAAGCTCGCGCAAAAATACGGCATTCGCTATACCGGCGTGATGATCGAAAACTACGAGGACGCGGTCAACCAGACCGAGCCCGCGCGACAGGCCGATACCACGCAGTTTCGATATTTTGGCGGCATGCTGCTGCAGATGGGCGGCGAGCTGGGCTTTCACGGCTACAACCATCAGCCTCTGGCGCTCTGGGACACCGACTACGGCACGCTGTACGTCTACAAGACCTGGAAGAACAAAGAGACGCTCGTCGCCTCGCTCAACGAACTTATCGCATTTCAGGACGAGGTCCTGCCCAACGCTCATGGCTCGGTTTACGTGCCGCCGTCGAATATCCTTTCGGCCCGCGCGCGCAAGCTTATCGGTACCGATGTTCCGCGAATTAAGACCATTGCCAGTACGTATTTTGAGGATGGCACCGACCTGCCGTACGTGCAGGAGTTTGGCGTGGCGAGCGATGGCATTGTGGAGCAGCCACGTATTGTTTCGGGCGGCATGGTCGACGATTCCTATATGCGCCTGGCAGCCGTGTCCGAGCTCAACATGCACTACGTGAGCACGCACTTTATGCACCCGGACGACCTTTTGGACCCCGATCGCGGAGCCAAGGAGGGCTGGGAGGTCTACAAGGGCGGCCTGGTCGACTTCCTGGAGTGGCTTACCAAATCCGCGCCCGACCTGCGGCACCAGACGGCGTCGGAGTGCTCCGGTGCCATCCAGCGTTTTTCGTCCGTGACGGTGAGCGTGGATACCAGCGCGGATGCCTGGACGCTCAGCCTGGGCAATTTCCACGACGAGGCGTGGCTCATGTTCCGCACCAATAATGGCGAGCCGGGTGCGGCGACGGGTGGCGAACTGACGCACCTTACGGGCAATCTGTATCTGCTCAAGGCAAATGATAAGACCGTGACGATCGAGCGCAAGGAGGGTGGCGATAAATGAGAATCTGCTTGGTACTCGAGGGTTGCTACCCCTATGTGCACGGCGGCGTATCTACCTGGATGCATGGCTACATTACGGCCATGCCCGAGCACGAGTTTGTGCTGTGGGTGATCGGCGCGCATGCTGCCGACCGTGGCAAGTTTGTCTACGAGCTGCCCGGCAACGTGGTCGAGGTGCACGAGGTGTTCCTGGACGATGCCCTGCGGCTTTCGGGCGAGCAACATGAAGCCAGTTTTAACGACCGTGAGCGCGAGGCGCTACGCCGTCTGGTGTCGCTCTCCAATCCGGACTGGGGCGTGTTATTCGATATCTTCCACCGCCGTCGCGTGCATCCGCTCTCGTTTTTGCAGAGCCGCACGTTTATGGATATCTTTCGCGACGTGTGCCTGGCCGAGTATCCCTACACGCCCTTTGCCGATGCATTCCACACCATGCGCTCCATGTTGCTGCCCGTGCTCTACCTGTTGGGCAGCGAGGTGCCGGTGGCCGATGTGTACCATGCCATCTCGACCGGCTACGGTGGCCTGCTCGCCTGCCTGGGCTCAAGCGTTTCCCATGCGCCGGTGCTGCTCACCGAGCATGGCATCTATACCCGCGAGCGCGAGGAAGAGATCATTCGCGCCGATTGGGTGGTGCCGTCGTTTAAGGACCGCTGGATTCGCTTTTTCTACCTGCTTTCGGAGGAGATCTACCGCCGCGCCTTCCGCGTGACGAGTTTGTTCCATAACGCCCGCAAGACGCAGATCGATATGGGCTGCGATGCGGACAAATGCCTGGTCATCCCCAACGGCATCCAGTTCGATCGCTTTAAGGAAATTCCCTTAAAGACCGATGACGGCTGGGTGGATATTGGCGCGGTGGTGCGCCTTGCGCCCATCAAGGATGTCAAGACCATGATCTATGCCTTCTTTGAGCTGCACGAGCGCCTGCCCAAGGTGCGCCTGCACATCATGGGCGGCGTGGACGACGAGGAGTACGGCGCCGAGTGCCACGCGCTGGTCGAAACCCTGGGCGTGCGCGACCTGATCTTTACCGGCCGCGTCAACGTGGTCGAGTACATGGAAAAGCTCGACTTTACCATTTTGACGAGCATCTCCGAAGGTCAGCCGCTCAGCGTGCTGGAGTCGCTTGCCGCGTGTCGTCCCTGCGTGACGACCGAGGTGGGCTGCTGCCGTGAACTGCTCGAAGGCGCTCCGGGCGATGGCTTTGGCGTGGCAGGTTTTGTGACACCGCCTATGTATCGCAAGGGCTTGGCCGATGCCATGGAGCGCATGTGCGTGAGCCGCGCCCGTCGCATTGAGATGGGGGAGCGCGGGCAGCGTCGCGTTGCCACGTACTTTTTGCACGAGCAGATGCTCGCCAACTATCGCGCGCTGTACGACGAGACGGCGTGTGCGTTTAACCTGCCCAGAGAGGGGGAGTAGCCGATGGCCGGAATTGGTTTTGAGCTCAAGCGCCTGTTTAGGCGCAAGGGCCTGTTTGCCACGATGCGTGCTTACGGCTACGCCGGCATTGTGTGCACGGGTCCCATGCTGTTGGGCGTGCTGCTCCAGGTGGGTATCTTGGTGCTGTGCGGTCTGTGGGGTGTGGGCCGTGCCAACCAGGATCTGCTGGTGTGCATGGTGACCTACACACTGCTGGCCTCACTTTTGCTCACGAGCTTTTTCTCTATGCCGGTCACGCGCTTTTTGGCCGACATGTTGTTTGCCGAGCGCGAGGACGAGATTCTGCCCTCGTTTTGGGGCTCCAATGCTGTCATGCTCGTTGCGGGCACGGTGCTCTACGGCGTCTTTTTGCTGTTCTCGGGCGCCACGCTGCTGCAGGGGCTGCTGTGCCTGTGGCTGTTCAACATTATGATCGTCAACTGGAACGGCATGAGTTACCTCACGGCCATCAAGGATTACCGCGGCATCCTTTGCAGCTTTGCGGCCGCCATTGGCGTGGCGTGCCTGTGCGCCCTGGCCGCGCTGGCGCTGGGACTGCCGCCGGTCGAGGGCCTGTTGGCATCAATTGCTCTGGGCTACGGCGTCATGCTCGCCTGGGACGTGGTACTGCTGTACCGGTATTTTCCTCAGAGCGACCGCAGCCCCTGGCCCTTTTTGCAGTGGCTCGATCAGTTTATGCCGCTGGCGCTCACGGGTCTGTTAACCAATCTGGGACTCTTTGCGCACCTGGTGATTATTTGGGCTGGTCCCATTGGCGTTCAGGTCAAGGGCTTGTTTTATGGTGCGCCCTACTACGATGTGCCGGCGCTGATCGCGTTTTTGACGATCCTGGTCACGACCGTCAACTTTGTGGTCTCGGTCGAGGTCAACTTCTATCCACGCTACCGCGACTACTACAGTCTGTTCAACGACGGCGGCGTGGTGGGCGACATCGTGGTGGCAGAGGAGGGGATGCTCTCCACGCTCAACAGCGAACTGCGCTTTTGCGCGCTCAAACAGTTGTTTGTGACCGCGGCGGTCATCTCGCTCGAGACCACGGTGCTGTCGGCCTTACCGTTGGGCTTTAACAACCTTATGCACGGGTATTTTCGCACGCTGTGCGTGGGCTATGGCCTGTATGCCGTGGGCAATACGGTGATGCTCATCTTGCTGTACTTTACCGACTACAAGGGGGCCGTGATGGCATCGGGGCTGTTTGCCGGTGTGGCCGGGCTGGCGACTGCCGTGTCGTTGCTTTTGCCGCAGCAGTTTTACGGCTTTGGCTTTTTGTTGGGTGCAGCGGTGTTTTTTATCGTGGCGCTTCTGCGGCTCGATACCTATACCGCCAACTTGCCGTATCGTATCCTGAGCCAGCAGCCCATTGTGGCGACCGACAAAACGGGTCGCTTTACACAGCTGGGCCGCTTGCTCGACCGTGCCGAGCAGCGCTATGAGGAAGGTCGCCATAAGGGTGAGCCATATGGCGCGTTTGAGCGCGCAGTAGTTCACGTGTATCGCAAGCATTGGGGAGGTTCTGATGACCGATAGGATGATGTCTCGCCGTCGCCTGTTTGAGGCGGCTGCCGGTGCGCTGTTGCTTTCGGGCTGCTCGGTGCAGGAAGACTCCTCGACCAAAAAGGTCAAAAAGCAGGACAAGATTAAAAAGACCGAGGCCTCCGACCAGTCCAAGCACCTGCGCGACAAGGACGAGCTCTACGAGGTCTACGATGACTCGGGTATTGTGACCATGTACCTGACGGTCTCACGCGGCAACAGCTCCGAGAACACCGACCACAGCTGGGCCGAGATCAACACGTACTCGGTGTATGACTATGCCGACATGGGCGTGACGCGCTATCAGGTTATGGGCCTGCTGCAGCCGGGCGACGAAGACGGCCCGGTGGCCGGCGAGGTTGGCTATGGCGAGGAAGCGCCCAATGCTACCGTGCAGGTGCGCGGTCAGACATCAAGCATGAACTCGCAGAAGAATTACAAGGTGGAGCTCAAAAAGGGCAAGGGTACCTGGCGCCAACAGCGCGCGATTGCGCTCAACAAGCACATGGGCGAGGGTATGCGTTTTCGCAACAAGATGGCCTACGACCTTATCCGCGGGATTCCCCAGATGATGGGCCTGCGCACGCAGTTTGTGCATCTGTGGGTGTGCGACCAGACCGAAAAGTCCAACGACACCTTTGAGGACTACGGCCTGTTTACGCAGGTGGAGCAGCTCAACAAGACGGCGCTTAAGGCACATGGCCTGGATAAGAGCGGGCACCTGTACAAGGTGAACAGCTTTGATTTCCATCGCTACGAGGACACCATTAAGCTTGCCGATGATCCCGACTACAACCAGGCAAACTTTGAGGGCATGCTCGAGATTAAGGGCGATTCGGACCACACCAAGCTCATCGAGATGCTCGATGCGCTCAACGACGAATCGAAAAAGATCGATGACGTGCTCGATACCTACTTTGATACCGAGAATCTGGTCTATTGGCTGGCGTTTCAGATTCTGACGGGAAACTGCGATACGCAGAACCGTAACTGCTATCTGTACAGCCCGCTCAATTCAAATACCTGGTACTTTTTAGATTGGGATAACGACGGCATGCTGCGTAAGCTGGAGCTTTCTCTTACCGGGTTTTCGGACTACGCGAGCTGGGAGCGCGGCGTGAGCAACTACTGGGGCAACGTACTGTTCAATCGTGCGCTGCGCAGCAAATCGTTCCGCAGCGAGCTCGACCGCGCCGTCAAGGACCTGCGTTCGTATATGACCGAGGCACGCCTGAGCAAGATGATCAAGCATTATCGCGAGGTTACCGAATCCCTAGTCTTTGCTTCGCCCGATATCGATAATCTGCCTGTCACCAAGGACCAATACGAGCAGATCGCCGCAGCGATTCCCTCCGAGATCGAGGAGAACTACAAGAGCTTTCGCGAGAGTTTTAAAAAGCCCATGCCGTTCTACATCGGCGTGCCGCAGATCGATAGCGGTAAGCTGCGTATTAACTGGGATGCGTCCTACGACTTTGAGGCGCGCGACATTCGCTACACCGTGGAGCTTGCGCGTGACTATGCAATAAGCGACGTGGTCTTTAAGGCCGAGGACGTGCTGCTTCCCGAGGTGACCTGCGATGCGCCCGATACCGGCCAGTATTTTGTGCGCGTGCGTGCCACCAACTCCGACGGCTATAAGCAAGATGCGTTTGACTACTATGTAACCGACGACGGCAAGCACTACGGCATGAAGTGTTTTTACGTGCAAGACGGCGGTAAGGTCGCGGAGGACACGTATGAGGAGGGCTAGCGCGCTGCTTGAGCGCTTGGCGGCCCCGCCTGTGCGTGTCGCGCAGGAGCGTTACCGCCACGAGCTCAAATATCTCATTAACGAGGGCGAGCACGCCGCGCTTGCCTGTCGCATGGCGCCGGTGTTTAAGCTGGACAAGCATGCGCGGGCAGGCGGTTACACCATTCGCAGCCTGTACTTTGACGACTACTGCAACTCGGCCTACGAGGAAAAAGACGCCGGCATTCTCATGCGTAAAAAGTATCGCGTGCGCATCTATAACGGCAGCGACAAGCTGATTAAGCTCGAGCGCAAAAAGAAGTACGGTAGCTGGATTTACAAGGAGGATGCGCCACTTACGCGCGGCGAGTTTGAGCAGATTCTGGCTGGCGACTACGACTTTTTGCTGAGGAGCTCCTATCCGCTCTGTCGCGAGTTCTACATCGAGTGCATCTGCAACGTGATGCGCCCGAGGACCATCGTGGACTACGAGCGCGAGCCGTGGGTGATGGATGAGGGCACCGTGCGCATTACGTTTGACATGAACGTGCGTGCCGCGGTGGGAAGCTTCGATTTCTTTGACGCGACGCTGCCCGCGCTGCCGGTTCTGGAGCCCGGCAAGCTGGTGATGGAGGTCAAGTTTACGGAGTTTTGCCCGCAGCTGGTGCGTGATATGGTGCCGCCGGGAGCGGCCGAGCTCACGGCGGTCTCCAAGTACTGCCTGTGTTACGAAAAGACCGCCTACCTGCGCGGATTTAATTACTGGGAATCGGATTTTGAGAACCGAGGGGATATTTAGACCATGAGCACCAGGGACTTTTTTAAGAACTCCGTCTTGGAGGCGTTTGGCCAGGTCGACCCTGCCAAGATTGGCCTTTCGCTGCTCGTGGCGCTCGCCATGGGCATCCTGATCTATTACGTGTACAAGCGCTTTTTTACCGGCGTGGTGTATTCGCGTAGCTTTGCCGTGACGCTCGTGGGCATGTGCGTACTCACCTGCATGGTCACGCTCGCGATTTCGACTAACGTGGTCATCTCGCTCGGTATGGTCGGTGCTCTGTCTATCGTCCGCTACCGTACGGCGGTCAAGGACCCGCTCGACCTGCTGTACCTGTTTTGGGCCATTACCACGGGCATTACGGCGGGTGCCGGCATGTACGCACTCGTGGGGCTCACGGCGGTGGTGATCGTGGTGATGATTGCCGGCTTTGCGGGCCACCAGGACAAGTCGCGCGTGTACATGATGGTCATCCACTACACGGGCCAGACCACCGGCGACGATATCGTGCGTGCATTTGGCCGCACCAAGTTCACCGTCAAGTCTAAGACGATGCGCGGCGACAAGGTCGAGATGGCCGTCGAGGTGTTCTCGGACGGTGTGGATATGCCCTATGCCGACGCCATCCGCGCGCTCGACGGCGTGGAGGACCTGACGTTGATCCAATACAACGGCGAGTACCACGGGTAGGACCCTAGCGAGCAGATTGTACAAAGAGGGGCGCTTCTGGTCGAGCATACGTCAGCGAGCGGGTAGCTGCCGTGGCTATTATGTTCCGGCGTTCTGCCGAACGCCGGATCGCTCGACGCTGCGCGGACATCTGCCGGGCGATCTGCCGCTCAAACCGTCGCTCGCGTACATAAAGTACGCGTCGCTCCTCTTTCGCGGCACCTCGCCACGGCAGCTGCCCGCTCGCTGACTTTTGTTTGACCTGGGTGGGCTGATTTTGTTCGCATGCCGTCTTCACGGGTATCATGGTGAAAGCGATTTCAATGACAGGGGTGCTCGTGGTAAAGATGAAAGATGTGGCCGAGCTGGCCGGCGTTTCGAGCGCCGCCGTCTCGCGCTACCTCAACGGTGGATATATCTCGGCGGACAAGGCCGAGCGCATTAAGCAGGCAATCGAGCTGACCGGATACGTGCGATCCAGCCAGGCTCGCGCGCTGCGCACCGGTTCCACCAAGCTCATCGGCGTCATCGTACCTAAGATCAACTCGGAATCCGTAAGCCGCATTACCGCCGGCATTGGCCAGGTGCTCGGTCGCCGTGGCTACCAGATGCTGCTTGCCAATACCGACAACGCGGCCGATCGCGAGCTCGAATACCTCGATTTATTCCAAAACCATCCGGTTGACGGCATTGTGCTGGTGGCAACCATGATCACCGACGAGCACCGTCGCACGATTGACTCGTGCCGTGTGCCCATTGTGCTGATCGGTCAACATGTCGAGGGCGCGGCGTGCGTGTATCACGACGATTACGAGGCCGCTTTTGAGCTGGGCCATGCGCTTGCGGGTCGCGTGGACGGCAAGATTGCTTACATTGGGGTTACCGAGGAGGACCGCGCGGCCGGTTATGACCGCCGACGCGGTTTTGAGGCCGGCTTGCGCGCCGCGGGTAACCCGCTCGATGCCGCCTTGATTCGCCTGGGCTCGTTTACGCTCGACTCGGGCTATGGTGCGGCGCGTGAGCTGCTTTCTGTCGCTCCCGATGTTTCGTTTATCGCCTGCGCGACCGATACCATGGCGGCAGGCGCGCTGCGTGCCATCGATGAGGTTCGCGGCATGGGCGAGGGTATACACCGCGTGAGTGGTTTTGGCGACAACGCGTTTTTGCGCGCGCTGACGGGCGGCATTCCCACCGTGCATTATGGCTACCTGACCAGTGGCGTCGAGGCGACCAATATGTTGCTCAACACGCTCGATGGCGTGGAGGGGGAGAGCGGTCTAAAGACGCTCAAACTCGGCCATCAGTTGATGAATGTCTAGGTCTTGATCGCGCCTGCCCGCCTTTGAGTCCCCCGTTTTTTGTCCCAAAACTACCATTCGCCGGCTTTTTCCTACCGTTCACCCTACTATGAAAACGATTACAGACATATGAAACTGAAATCGATTACAGTGTAAGTGTCAAAGATGGCCGGGTGCACGTGCGCCCGTTGGAGGAAAGGGAAGTCATGGACTACCGCAAATCAGCCCAAGAGGTGCTCGACAATATCGGTGGCGCCGACAACGTCGTCTCTGCCGCGCATTGCGCCACGCGTTTGCGCCTGGTGATTGCCGATAACGCGAAGGTTAACAAGGAGGCCCTCGAGAATATCGACGGCGCCAAGGGCGTCTTTGAGGCTCAGGGCCAGCTCCAGATTATTTTTGGCACCGGCACCGTCAACAAGGTCTACGAAGAGTTCATTGCGCTCAGCGGAGTCGAGGCTGCCACCAAGGCCGAGGTCAAGGAGGCCGCGGCACAGCAGCAGAACATCTTTATGCGTGCCATTAAGGTGCTCGGCGACGTCTTTGTCCCCATCATCCCTGCCATCGTGGCTTCGGGCCTGCTGCTGGGCATTATGAGCGCCCTCAACTTTATGGCCTCCAACGGCTTTATCGCGCTCGACACCAATAACTTTATCTATAAGATCGCCGACCTGGTCTCGGGAACGTCCTTTGGCATTCTGCAGATCCTGATCGGCTACTCCGCCGCCAAGGCCTTTGGCGCCAACCCGTACCTGGGTGCCGTCGTCGGCGGCGCGTTCATCAACTCCTCGCTGCAGAGCGCCTACACGGTTGCCTCCGAGGGCGTTCAGACCATGGTCACCGTCATCCCCGGCGTGTACAGCTTTGAGTGGGTCGGCTATCAGGGCCACGTGATCCCCATCGTTATCGCCTGCGCCATTCTGGCCTTCCTCGAGAAGCGCCTGCACAAGATCGTTCCCGAGATGTTCGACCTCTTTGTGACCCCGCTCGTCTCGGTGTTCGTGACCGTGCTCGTGACGCTCGTTGCCGTCGGCCCCATCTTTGTCTGGGCCGAGAACGCCATCCTCGGTCTGATCCAGGCCCTGCTGACCCTGCCCTTCGGCATCGGTTCCTTTATCGTCGGCCTGTTCTATGCCCCCACGGTCGTTACCGGTATCCACCAGATGTACACCGCCATCGACCTGGGTCAGCTCGCCCAGTACGGTGTGACCTACTGGCTGCCCATCGCCAGCGCTGCCAACATCGCTCAGGGTGGCGCCGCGCTCGCCGTTGCCTTTAAGACCCGCGATGCCAAGATCAAGGGTTTGGCACTTCCTTCGGCCCTGTCCGCCTTCATGGGTATTACCGAGCCGGCCATCTTTGGTGTGAACCTGCGCTTCTTTAAGCCCTTCATCGCCGGCTGCATCGGTGGCGGTTGCGGCGCCCTGGTCTGCGCGCTCACCTCGCTTGCCGCTTCCGGTACGGGCGTTACGGGTATCTTCGGTATCCTGCTGTGCCTGGCCCAGCCCGTGCAGTACGCGATCATGTTTGCGGTCGCCGCGCTGGTTTCCTTTGGCGTCTCGTTTGTCCTGTACAAGGACGAGCCCAAGGCTTCCGAGCAGGCCTAAGAGCTTTTGATTTAAGGGTGCCCGCGGGTTGTATGCTCGCGGGCGTTTCCCGTATCTGGTGTCGATCTCTGGCGCCTTGTTACTTTCGATCCGTTAGGACTTTGATATGTCTAATGCACTTGGTCGCGACCTTGCAAAGCTGGTTGCCGCTGTTGACGCTGCCGCCTCTGAGTGCGGCCATGGCGCGTATGGCCAGCGCTTCCATATTATGCCGCCGGCGGGCTGGCTCAACGACCCCAACGGTCTTTGTCAAGCAGGCGGCGTGTTCCATGCCTATTTTCAGTATGCGCCGTTCGATGTCGAGGGCGGCGTTAAGGTCTGGGGCCATGCGACGAGCCGCGATCTTATGACGTGGGACTATGTTGGCGCTCCGCTGCTGCCCGACGAGCCGTTCGATTGCCACGGTGTGTATTCGGGCTCCGCGCTTGCCGAGGACGGTCGCATTCGCGTGCTCTATACGGGCAACGTTAAGCTTTCCGATGCGGACGGCACATACGACTACGTCAATACCGGCCGCCGCGCCGATACTGTTTATGTCGAGAGCGTTGATGGCCTTGTCGGTCGGGAGTTCAGCCAAAAGCGCGTGGTGCTGGCGTCCGAGGATTATCCCGAGGATTTGACCTGCCATGTGCGCGATCCCAAGGTGTGGCATGACGCGGACGGGCGTTATCACATGGTGCTGGGCGCGCGTCGTCGCGTGGATGGGCCACATGTCGATAGTCGATTTTGCGCCATGCACGGCGAGGGTGCCGGGCGCGATGTGGGCGAGATCCTGGTGTATGGCTCGGCCGATATGCTGAGTTGGGAGCTCGAGAGCCGCGTGTCTACGCCCGAGCGCTTTGGCTTTATGTGGGAGTGCCCGGGGTATCTGGAGCTTGAGGCGGATGGCGGCGTGCCGGCAAGGTTTCTGTCTTTCTCTCCCCAGGGGCTCGAGGGCGACCGTTGGGACCGCGGCAATGTGTATGCAGCGGGCTACATGCCTGTAACGGGCGACATTACCGGTGGTGATGGCGTCTATGATCTGGGCGAGTTCCGTCTGTGGGACGCCGGTTTTGACTTCTATGCTCCTCAGGAGTTTACGTCCGAGGATGGTCGCCACATTCTGATCGGCTGGATGGGCATGCCCGATGAGCCGACCTATGACAACGCGCCTACCGTGGCGTGCGGCTGGCAGCACTGCATGACGGTGCCGCGTGAGCTTACAGCCGGTGCGGGCGGCGTGGTGCTACAGCAGCCGGCGCGCGAGATTGAGCGCCATTATGCCTCGGTGCGTGTGGGGGAGGGCTCGTTGGAGGTTGCCGGCGATACCTGCTTTGACGTTGTTGTCGACGGTGTCGACGGCGCATTTACCGCGACCGTTGATGGCGAGCTGAAGCTGGCGTTTGTGCCCGCTGAGGGCGAACTGCCCTCGCGCTTTGAGATGCGATTTACCGATGAGGGTCGCGCTTCTGCCGGCTGCGGTCGCACCGTGCGTTGGGAGCCCGTCGACGAGGTTCGTAACGTGCGCATTGTTGGCGATGTCTCGTCGGTCGAGGTGTTTGTGAACGATGGCGCGCTCGTGTTCTCGACGCGCATCTATCCCGAGACCTATGGTGTGACCGTTGACGCTCCGGGTGCGAGCGTGACCTATCACGCGCTCAACATCTAAGCGATTCGTCGCATATCGGCGCTATACTGCAGCCGTAGCCTACGATGCGGGAAACATCCGCATCGTGGGTTTTTGTTTTGGAGGGAAGGTGCCGTATGGGCGTACAGCAGCTAGAAGAGGCCTGGGCTTTTAGGGCCAGCGCGCGTGAGGCGCGGTTGCTTGCGGCGTCGCATGTGCCGGCAGCGCTGTCGTTGCTGGGGATTGTACGGCCCGGCGATCGCCTGGTGGCCTTTGCGGATGACTTTGCCGATGCGTTTGCGAGCGGATTTGACGGCTGCGATGTTGTGATGGTGGGGGAGCCGTCTGTCGAGGCGTTTGCTGCGGCGTCCGGTGGCTTTGCCGGCTCGTTTGACGCTGAGGGTCCGCACCTGTGGTGGCTCGTCAACTCCATCGGCGGGTTTGGTCTGCGTGTGCCTGATCTTCGTGCGCTGGGTCGGGCGGCGCGTGAGGCCCATGCGCTGCTGGTTGTGGACAACACCGTGGCGTCAGCTTTTGGCTGCGATTCGCTGCGGCTGGGTTCTGCGCTGTCGCTCGAGGCGCTCGATCGCGTATGCGCCGGTGATGCTCCGCGCAAGTTGGTTGCCGTATCGGTCGCGCGCTCGCAGCTCAAGCGCCATCGTGTGGATGCCGCGGCCGAGTGCGCGCATGCCCTGCTTGAGGGCTGTGGCTTGGCCAAGTTTGAATTGACTGCTGACGAGGCCGGTGTGCTGGAGCGGGGACTGGACTCGCTCGACGTCCGTATGCAGGCGCATTTCGACCGCGCCCGTGCGCTGGCCGAGTATCTGGCCGCCAACGAGATGGTGTGCAACGTGCGCTATCCCGGACTGAGCTCGCATCCCGACCATGCGGTTGCGACAGGAATCCTCGAGCACGGCTTTGGCCCGGCAGTTGAGTTTGACCTTATCGAGCGCAGTGCGTGTGATTTCTTCGATGCTTTGCCGGGGGAGTTTCGTACATCGCCCGCCGGCGGCGCAACGACGCGCCTCTCGGCCCCGCGCGGCAAGCAGGGGAGCACCATCCGCCTCTTCGCCGGCAGCGACGACCCCTTGATCGTGGCCGCCACCCTAGATAATGCCCTCCGCAACTAGCTAAATCATCCTCGACTACATAAGTTGCGGTGAAATAGGGAATGATTTTCGGCTTTAACCGCATAAACAGTCCCTATTTCACCGCAACTTATGAGAAGGGGTTGTGTGGCTAAAAAGCCCCGTCCCAAATTGGCTACTCTTTGATACTTGCGATGAGGGCGTCGGCTTTGGTGGCAATGACCTTGTTGATGTCGGCCTGCAGCTCCTCGTAGACCGCTATGGCTCGCTCGCCGGCGGGGGTGAGGGTGGATCCGCGGGCGCCGTCGCGCTCGATCAGCTTGCAGCCCAGCTGACCTTCAGCCTCGTTCACAATGCGCCATGCCTTGGAATAGGCCATGCCCATGCTCTTGGCGGCGCGGTTGAGCGAGTGCTCGCGGGCAATACCCTGCAGCAGCAAAACGCAGCCGTGGCCGAACACGCCCGGCAGATCCTTGTCGCACGCTTGAATGACCAACTTTGCCGTCGTCTTGTAGTCCATGTGCTCCACGTCTCCCCGCTAAAGTGTTTGCTGGGCAAACGCAAAGCCTGCGTCAAACCCTCGTGTGCTCTTCTTAAAACATGCATTGTAGCAGTCAAAGTGCGTTAAGATACTTCCCCAGTATTGGGCGCCCAAGGTTGGGCTGGGTCCTACGAGGCCTGCAGCCGACCGGTCGCATGGAAAAAGGAGAAACATGGCTACGTTCTTTCCCGGTGAGTCCCACACGTTTTCGGAGTATCTGCTGGTCCCTGGTTACTCGTCCTCGCAGTGCATCCCCAACAACGTCTCTCTTAAGACGCCGCTAACCCGCTTTAAGCGCGGTGAGAAGCCGGCAATCACCCTGAACATCCCCATGGTTTCCGCCATCATGCAGTCTGTCTCGGGCGTCGACATGGGTGTCGCGCTCGCTACCGAGGGTGGCCTGTCCTTCATTTACGGTTCCCAGAGCGCCGAGTCCGAGGCCGCTATGGTCAAGGCCGTCAAGGATCACAAGGCCGGCTTCGTTCAGTCCGATTCCACCCTGACCCCCGACATGACCATGGAGCAGGTCATCGAGCTCAAGGAGAAGACCGGTCACTCCACCATGCCGGTCACCGACGACGGCACTCCCAAGGGTAAGCTCCTGGGCATCGTCACCAGCCGTGACTATCGCCCCAGCCGCGATGACCACCAGACGAAGGTCTCCGAGTTCATGACCCCGCGTGAGCAGCTCATCGTGGGCGACAAGAACATCAGCCTCAAGGTCGCTAACGACGTCATCTGGGACAACAAGCTCAACGCCCTGCCCATCGTCGACGATAACGATCACCTCATGGGCATCGTCTTCCGCAAGGACTACGATAGCCACAAGACCAACCCCAACGAGCTGCTTGACGGCGACAAGCGCTACATGGTCGGCGCCGGTATCAACACCCGCGATTATGCCGAGCGCGTGCCGCTGCTCATCGAGGCTGGTGCCGACGTTCTGTGCATCGACTCCTCCGAGGGCTTCAGCGAGTGGCAGAAGCGCACCATCGAGTGGATCCGCGCCAACTATGGCGAGGACGTCAAGGTTGGTGCCGGTAACGTCGTCGACGCCGAGGGCTTCCGCTTCCTGGCCGACTGCGGTGCCGACTTCATCAAGGTCGGTATCGGCGGCGGTTCCATCTGCATCACCCGCGAGACCAAGGGTATCGGCCGTGGCCAGGCCACCGCGCTGATCGACGTCTGCCGCGCCCGTGACGAGTACTACGAGGAGACCGGTGTCTACGTGCCCGTTTGCTCCGATGGTGGCATTGTCTACGACTACCACATGACGCTTGCCCTTGCCATGGGTGCCGACTTTATGATGCTGGGTCGCTACTTCGCCCGCTTCGACGAGAGCCCGACCGAGCGCGTCAACGTCAACGGCCAGTACATGAAGGAGTACTGGGGCGAGGGTTCTGCGCGTGCTCGCAACTGGCAGCGCTACGACTTGGGCGGCGCCGCGAAGCTCAGCTTCGTCGAGGGCGTCGACTCCTACGTTCCCTACGCCGGCTCCCTCAAGGACGGCGTGGGCGGCACGCTCTATAAGGTCAAGTCCACGATGTGCAACTGCGGTGCCCTCTCGATCCCCGAGCTCCAGGAAAAGGCACGCCTGACCCTGGTGAGCTCGACCTCAATCGTCGAAGGCGGCGCCCACGACGTAGTCGTCAAGGATTCCCAGCAGAGCGTCAGCTACCGCTAAGCGGCTTTCCCAAGCACCGCACCTTGCCGTTCAAACCGTCGCTCGCGTACCAAAGTACGCGTCGCTCCTCTTTCACGGCAATCTGCGGCACCTGGAAAACCCGTTCGTGCTAGAACGAGTTTCAGATAAAGGTTGATTCCCAACCACGTTATTTAGATAAAGCGAGATGCCTGCAAGTCGCAGGCATCTCGCTTGTTGTATTTGCTAGAATCATCCAAGTTA
>OGQK01000160.1_pt1 | contig 45027 bp, 43 predicted proteins | sample 1553221 | NCBI WGS metagenome assembly OGQK01 (sample SAMEA2579996, study PRJEB22360) | human gut metagenome | biome: human gut; feature: human-associated habitat; material: faeces | place: Denmark | collected 2008/2010 | reverse complement strand
CTCACCCTTTCTTATCATAGAAGAATCCTATTTACAGAGATTTTTTCATAGTCTCCTCACAACACTTCTTTCTACAGGATTTGTTACAACCATCATTCCATCAATCGCTGACAGTGCAACAAAAACTCTTGCGTTTGACAAAATTGCGAATCCTTTTATTGGAATCCTTGCCGGTATCATCGGATCTACATGCTATAACAAATTCAAGAGCACCAAGCTTCCTGACTGGCTGTCATTCTTCAGCGGCAAGCGCTGCGTAGCGATCATTGCAGGAGTAGTTTCCATTATCGTATCTGTTGTATTACTGTTTGTATGGCCATTACTTTTCAGTGCACTTGTAGCATTAGGAAAAGCAGTTGCAGGTATGGATATTGTTGGTGCAGGTATCTATGCATTCCTGAACCGTCTGCTGATCCCTACCGGATTACATCACGCACTGAACAATGTATTCTGGTTTGACACCATCGGACTTGGTGATCTTCAGCACTTCTGGGCAGGTGAAACCTCTGCAGATGTATCCTGGAGCCTTGGAATGTACATGTCCGGATTCTTCCCATGTATGATGTTTGGTATTCCTGGTGCAGCACTTGCAATGGTTAAATGTGCGAAACCTGCAAAGAAAAAAGTTGCCATCGGTCTTGTTGCTTCCGCAGCGATCTGTGCATTTATCTGTGGTGTAACTGAGCCGTTCGAGTTTGGATTTATGTTCCTTGCTCCTGGCCTCTATGTGATCTATGCATTACTTTACGGTATCTTTACCATGATCACAGTTGCTCTTGGATTCCGTGCAGGCTTCAGCTTCTCTGCTGGTGCGATGGATTTACTTTTCTCATCCTCACTTCCGGCAGCACAGAAGACATGGCTCATCCTTCCTCTTGGAATCGCAGCATTCATCGTATTCTATGTTGTATTCCTTTTTGCCATCAAGAAATTTGATCTGAAGACTCCGGGAAGAGAAGACGATGACGATCTTGAGGCAGAGAAGAATATCGAGCTTGCAAATGATGACTATACTGCTATTGCTGCGAAGATCCTCGAAGGCTGTGGCGGAAAAGAGAACATCACAAGCATCGATAACTGCATCACAAGACTGAGACTTGAGGTTAAGGATATTACAGCTGTAAATGATAAGGTGATCAAATCTGCAGGTGTTGCAGGCGTGATCAAACCTGGAAAAACTTCTGTACAGGTTATCATCGGAACCAAGGTTCAGTTTGTTGCAGATGCATTTTCTGCGCTTTGTAAATAATGGCTTTTTTGGAGTTAGGTATTTGTTAAAATAATTATGGGGGCAGCAGAACTGTGAAAACGGTTCTGCTGCTGTTTTTTTGTATACCTTATATTGACCGATACTTTCAAAAAGCGTACAATGTTACTTCGATAAAAAGCAACCGGTCAGTGCGTTTACAATTGCAATATTTCTACAGGGGGAATGAAGTTAATGAAATCCTGCATATTTCACAAAAAATATCTTTTAGCCGGCATATATATTATTTTTGTTCTGTTTACCTGCTGTAATTCCCGATTTTATCATACACCGCTGGCAAAAATATGTTCCGTAACAGAAAAACAGACTCTGAGCAGAGAAGGAACCAGGGGCTCAAAAGAATATTACTATACTCAGAATATTACGGCACGGATATTAAACGGTCCGCATAAAGGGGAAAAAATAACGGTCTCTAATGAATATACATCTTCTCAGGTTCAGACCAAGAAATATCATAAAGGAGACACCGTTCTTTTAAGCGGTTCAAAGGAAAGCCCTGGAAAAACGATACGTTCTGTAAAAAGGGATGGGTATCTGGCATTACTGGCAGGAGGATTATTTTTTCTTCTGATCTGCATTACAGGAAAGCAGGGATTTTACACGATCATATCACTGATACTGAATACAGTCATATTTGCGTATGGATTTCAGGCTTTTACAGAAGGGAAAAATATTTTAAATATCTGTAATGTCATCGCAGTTCTTTTTTCACTGACTACATTGATCTGCTTAAATGGAATTCACAGAAAAACATTTTCCTCAGTTCTTTCAACACTGTGTGTTCTGTTTCTGATCATGGCATTGTTTGAATTTTCTATTTATATGTACGGAGATCTGGATTATTCCAATCTGGAATACCTTGGAAGTACAGGCAATTCAGCAGATATATTCTGGGCAGATATTATGCTGACAGGACTTGGTGCAATTATGGATGTGACGGTGACGATCAGCGCAGCAGTAGGAGAGATCGTGCGGAAAAATCCATCGGTTTCTCTGAGAAGACTGATACATTCCGGTCGTGAAATCGGATATGATATTATGGGAACCATGATAAATGTACTGCTGTTTGTTCTGGCAAGCGGCATGATTCCCATGTTCATACTTAAGATGAATAATGATATAAGCTTTATAACGATCGTGAGATACCACATTCCATATGATATCTGTCGTTTTCTGATAGAAAGTATTGGAATTGTACTGGCAATACCGGTATCTGTTTTTATTGCTTCAGTGATTATGAAAATACCATCATGGAAAAGGAGTGGCAGAAAATGATCATTTTTCTTACATTGGTCTTGATTATGTTGATGATCCTGATCGGTGGTGAACGTGGAGCCATGTCAATTATGACACTGGCAGGGAATATTGTAATTTTGTTTTTTTCAATTATGCTGATGTCTGCCGGTTTTCCTGTACTGCTCCTGATATTGGTGGCAGGTGCATGTGTCTGTTATATTTCTCTGTTTTATCAGAACGGAAATAATCCAAAGACGCGGGCGGCTTTTCTGGCTACACTGCTGGTAATGTTACTTTTGTTTGTTCCGATTTATATTATCACATGGAGATCAGGAAGCTACGGATTAAATGAGATCCAGATTTCAGAAGATGATTTTATGTATTATTACAGTACGGATCTTCATATCAACATGCTTCATGTAGGAATATTTGTAACTGTTTTCAGTACTCTTGGAGCTGTTATCGATACGGCATTATCCGTAACCTCCTCTGTATATGAAGTCTGGACCCATAAAAACAGTCTGACAGCGAAGGAGCTTACAGATTCCGGCTATCAGGTCGGAAAAGAAATCATAGGTACAACAGTAAATACACTGCTGTTTGCTTATCTTGGGGGAACTATTCTGTTATTTTCATACATTCAGACACAGCAATATACCCTGGAAATTATTCTTAATTCCCAGTTCCTATTCCAGGATGTTGCAGTCATGCTATCTGGTGCGGTAGCCTGCCTTATTACCGTCCCGGTATCGATCGGATGTATTATTCGACAGATTCACCGTACTGATTCGGAAGAAAAATCTGAAGTTATATAATAGCGTTAAAAAACAGTCAGATCTGTCGTAAATGTCGTAAATTTGTGGTCAAAAAATGATAAGAAATGGAGAGTGCTAATAATATGAATGCAGGCTACGAAGTGACTGCGTTCATGAGCAAGCAGCGAAGCGGATTGCGAATGTCCACTGTTATGACGTATACAAAGGTAAATGGATACCTGATTCCGAATCTCACTTATAAATCCGGTGAGCAGATGGAGCAACTTGGCAAATATGGATTCTTACGCAGAGATTATCTGAAGAACCATCGAAATTCAACCTATCAGGTGATGCTTTTACAGGATACAATTGGGGAACGCCTTCTGGAAGTAGACAAGGCAGCCAGAGAACGGGAAGAAATTATTCTGAAACAGCTAGAGAAAAAAGAGCCTTTGCCGGATAAAGAGAAAGATCAGATTGCCTGGGTAAGAGCTGCTAATCAGCACAGAGCGATTGCGGAAGAGATTATTCTCAAGGAATTGATTTATGTTTAAATGAATGTGATGAGGTCGTGGAATGCGACCTCATTATTGTATGAAAAATAGCAGTGGGCAGAATGAGAAAAATAGGGTAAAATGGGAATATGGATTTTGGGAACTCATAAGAAATGATTGTGCGGTAAAGTAACTTGAAATGCCAGTTTGGCATTTCAAGTTATAGAGGAGATGGCGGATCAGAAAGCAAAAGAAATGGAACCAGTGGAAACACAAATAGTTGAAATCATGCCACCGGACATTGAAAATCTGATTTATGTAGTAAGAAACAAACAAGTCATGGTGGATAGTGATCTGGCAATGCTTTATCAAGTAGAAACAAAAGCTTTAAATCGTGCAGTAAAAAGAAATATAAAACGATTTCCAGAAGATTTTTGTTTTCAGCTTACAACAGAAGAAGCAGAATCTTTGAAGTGCCAATCTGGCACCTCAAAAATACAAGAGTCAGGAAAAAAGGATGGACGAGGTGGCAGACGTACGCTACCGTATGTATTTACAGAGCAGGGAATATCAATGCTAGCCAGTGTATTACATAGTGAGGTGGCAATTAATGTAAGCATAGGTATTATGCGGGCATTCGTAGAAATGAGACGGTTTATAGCCAACAATGCACTTTTGTTTGAAAGGATTAGTAACGTTGAGTTAAAACAACTTGAATATCAGAAAAAGACAGATGAAAAGCTGGAGCAAATTTTTGAGTACATATTAGATCATGAGGAGTCTAATCAAAAGATATTTTTTGATGGTCAGATATATGATGCGTTCAGTTTACTAATAGGACTGATTCAGAAGGCAGAAACGGAAATTGTTCTGGTAGATGGATATGTGGATGTAGGAACATTAAATATTTTGTCAAAGAAGAAAGAAAATGTGGCGGTGACAGTTTATACACTGCAACGGACAAAATTATCTCAAACAGATATAGATAACTTTAATGTACAGTATCCTAAACTGGATGTGAAGTACACAAGAGCATTTCATGATCGTTTTTTAACCGAATCAAGTAAGTCTCCTGCTTCAATTGCGAGGAGCAATAAGCAGTGGGTGGGACTTACTTATATCAGGAGGGGTACAAGCCCCTGCTGATAAACTGCGGAGCAGTTATTCGGTTATGAGCAAGTAGCGAAAGCGGATTGCGAATATCCGATTGACTTCTTGATAAAACGAAAGCATATCATGTTGGTGCGTCTTTGAAGGACGCAGGTAAAAAATGTTTTGGAATTAATTTGATTGAAGATGCAGGTATTGTAAGAGATATTTTACAGAGATTGGAATTAGAAACAGAAGAATAGAAAAGTAAGTTATGCAGAAAGGCGTGAGTCATAAGAATATGGCTTGCGTCTTTTTCTGTCTGGATTCTTTCGAGGTCTGGCAGTTATTTTTTTGCACAAGAAAAGGAGCTACGCACTAATACTTAGTGCGACAGCCCCTTATTTTACCAGAACAATTTGGCGTTCGCGTTTGTGACGGTTTTTTCTATATTCTGTAGGAGAAATTCCGTGGTATTCTTTAAATATTTTTGAAAAATAAGAAGGCGAACTGAATCCACAGATCTGACTGATATAGTCCACGGACCAGTCAGAAGTAAAAAGAAATTCTTCACTCTGGGTGATGCGAAAATCCAGTATATATTTTTTCAATGGAACACCCATCTGCTTTGAAAAGATTTCTGAGAGATAGGATCGATTCAGATTCAGTTTGTCTGCAATATACTGAACTGTCAGGCCTCGTCCGTAGAAATCTTCTACAATAGAAATTGCTTGCTGTACATGACTTTCTGAATTCTGACGACTTTTTCTTTCGGGAAGCTCTTTGGAGTTCTCGATAAAAGTACCAACTTTTGAAAGAAGAAGGAGAAGAATGCCATTGGTATACAGATCATTTTTTGTACTATCATTTTTTATGGAAATCAGAATCTCAAGGAGATCCTTGATTTCCTCAAAGACTTCTGTAGAAAGTCCTTTTGTGAGGGACGGATAACCGAATCCAAGACGATGCATGAAGTATGGAGCGAGTTTGCCATTGAAGCCAACCCACGAATAAGTCCATGGATTCTCCTTATCGGCCTGATAGAAGACCATCTGATCCGGTTCAATCAAAAAAATCTGTTTTTCTTCAATAAGATATTCTGTTTTATTAACAACAAGATGTCCCTTCCCGGAAAGAACAAAATGCATGAGATAATAGGGTCTTGTTCCAGGTCCGTAGGAATGAAGCGGCAGACATTCTGAATGACCGCAGAAACGAAGTTTTATATCATTCCAGCTGGTGTCTCTGTACAGATTCAATTTTTCTAATTCCATAGGATCTCCTTTCGGTAGTTTGTATATTTATATTCGATAGATACAAAATTCTTGCTTTTATTAAACTACAATTTCCGACAAAATTTATAAGTTATCCAACAAAAGTGACTAACATGGTAATAAGATTATAGTATATGATATCAATGTAGACAAGAGAAAGAAAAGACAAAAATAATCTAAAAATTCAGACAGGAAACGAATCGATTCAAATTCACAGAAAAGTAAAAAGCTATAGTTATTAGAAGAAAGAAGTCAGTTTGTAAAAGGTGACCTGTATTTTGTGCACCCTAAAATAAAATGGAAAGGTAAGGAAAGAGATATGTTAGAATTTGCAAAAACACCACCAAAAGGATGGAACAGCTGGGATGTATATGGAGCGTCTGTTACAGAAGAAGAAGTAAAAAGAAATGCAGATATTATGGCAGAAAAGCTTAAGAAATATGGATGGAACTATGTGGTTGTAGATATTCAGTGGTACGAGCCAGGAGCTGAGTCAGCAGCATATCGCAAGTTTGCGGATTTGAAGATAGATGAATATAGTCGTGTGCTTCCGGCTGAAAATCGTTTTCCAAGTTCAGCAGATGGAGTTGGGTTTGCACCACTTGCTGAATATGTACACCAATTAGGGTTGAAATTCGGTATTCACATTTTAAGGGGAATACCAAGACAGGCTGTTCATGGAAGAATGCATATCAAAGGAACGGATAAGACAGCAGATCAGATTGCAATAAACAGTATCTGTCCATGGAATTCAGATATGTATGGAGTGGATATGTCAATTCCAGAAGGACAGTTATATTATGATTCGCTTATGGAATTGTATGCTTCTTGGGGAGTTGATTTCATTAAAGTTGATGATATCGCATATTCAACGATTTACAGAGATTCACATAGAAAGGAAATTGAAGGGATTCGAAAGGCTATCGACAAAACGGGACGGGACATTGTACTTTCCCTTTCGCCGGGACCGGCAAGACTGCAGGATGGAAGTTTTCTTCAAAAAACTGCAAATATGTGGAGATTGACAGATGATTTCTGGGATGAGTGGGAATTGCTGTATGATATGTTTGACCGCTGTAATTATTGGTCACCATTTATTCGTAAAGGAAACTGGCCTGATTGTGACATGCTTCCATTGGGGCATATTGGAATCCGCTCAGGTGAACGTGGAAAGGCAGACCGTATGACCTGCTTTACAAAGCCAGAACAAAAGACAATGATCACATTGTGGTCTATCTTTCAGTCACCACTGATGTATGGCGGAGAACTAGCTGATTTGGATGAGTGGACGCTCTCATTGTTAACAAATACAGAGGTAAACGAGATGCATCGTACACTGGATGGACAGAGACAAGAGTACAGAGACGATGAATGGATTGTCTGGTCAGGAGAAAACGAAGAGAATACATATATTGCAATATTTAATGTATCGGATAAAAAGAAAGAAATTCCTGATAAATTAGCAGAAATATATATCAAAGAGGATGCAAAAGAAATCTGGTCCGGCAAAAAAGCAACTGAAGCAGCAGAAGAAGTAGATAGTCATGGTTGTGTGTTGTATCAGATGAAAAGAATGTGATGAATGTCGGATAGGAGGAATGAAGTGATGGATACAATAGGAAAGAAACTTGCCCTAAAAGAAAAGATGGCTTATGGCTGCGGTGATGCGGCAAGCAATATTATCTGGGCATCTATGGGAACATTCCTGATGTTCTATTATACAGACAGATTGCAAGTCTCCTTGTTACAGCAGGAACACTCCCATTGGTAAACTTTATGACAGAGTATGTGGGGGAAAAGAAAGCGTGGAGTATCGTATATGGAATATTTGGAGTTATTGCAGCAATTCTGTTCTTTTTATGTTTTGCAGGGTGTAAAGAGAGAATTCATGAAAATGAAGAAGAGAAGACAGAAAAGATTCGTGTTATTGACGGAGTAAAAGCAGTGCTGAAAAATAAATACTGGCATATGCTGATGGTGATATCTATTTGTATTAATATATTCTTCCAAGCTATTAGTGCGGTAAATACATATTATAGTAAAGCGGTTCTTCATAATAGCAGTATGATTAGTGTATTGAATACGGCTTATATAGTTCCTGCAATTGTAACCTTTTTCTTTGTACATCTGGTTGTGAAGAAGTATGGAAAAGGAAAAACTACGATGTTTGGCTGGATTATTATCTGTGTCAGCTATGTGATATTGTTACCATTTACAGAAAATACAACGGTACTGATTATTACAGCTGCTATGAGGGGAATAGGATATTGCTTCTTGCTTGCAGTGTCTTCTGCGATGGTAAGTGATGCAGTTGAATATGGGGAATGGAAAACGAAAATTCGTGTTGAAGGTCTGACATTTAGTATGCAGGGATTTGTAGGAACAATCGCAGCAGGTATTGTTACGGCGGTCATTGGATGGGTACTCAATTTCAGCAAATATGATGGAACACTGTCATTTGCAGATACACAGGCAGGATCCGCAGTACTTGCAATTAAACTGCTGTTTATTGCGGTTCCGTTTGTTGTTGGAGTACTGAATATTATATTGTTAAGATTTTACAAACTTGATAAAATGTATCCGCAGATTATTGAGGATTTAAATAAGCGGAATGGAAAATAAGTGGGGAATGCATATGAAGACAAGCATATCAGAAAAAATAGCTTATGGTATGGGAGATGTTGCATGTAATGTAGTATATGCACTTACATCTGGTCTTATCGTATATTTTTATACAAATGTAATCGGAGTATGGAGCTGTCGCTTTAACGAATGAATTCATATCTTTTCTCCCAGTTCTTTCATACGTTCTCCATCTATCGTCCCTTCATAATGTCTGATTCTTGACTTATCAAGTTTTATTTTAACCGAATCAAGTAAGTCCCCTGCTTCAATTGCGAGGAGCAATAAGCAGTGGATGGGACTTACTTGTATCAGGAGGGGTACAAGCCCCTCCTGATAAACTGCGGAGCAGTTATTCGGTTATGAGCAAGTAGCGAAAGCGGATTGCGAATATCCGATTGACCCAATTGATCATTTTCCGACAGACTGCTTTGTTCTTTTTTATAATCACTGCTTTTTAAACGTACGATAAATTTAATACCTTTATCCATCATATGTATAAACGCAGGTGTAGAAGGATATCCTCGGTCCATGATAATGATAAATGGAATATTTCCTATTGTTTCCGGTATTCGCTCTAATTGCTTTTATGCCAGGCGCATCTCATCAAATTTTACTTTGTTACAATCACTTTCTAGTATCATGCGATTCATTACATCATAGATACAGCCTAATCCTATTTGAGCCTGGGGTTTTGTATTTTTTCGGCTTGCAGAACCATACAGTTCCAGCGTTTCAGCAGTGGTAGGAATATTAATGTCTGAGCCGTCTGCTGCTAATATTAAATGACCTTTATAAGTTGAAAAAGAGGAATCCGCATAGAAGTTGCGGTTATGATATTTATACAGTTCTAAAAAAGCATCTGGATTAAGTTTCATACGCTGTTTCAGATATCCTGGTTTGGAAATGAAAGTTCCTGGATGAGCAATTTTCATATAATTTCTCAGCTCCAATGCCAATGTCAGCCCCTTTCTGTTTATCATTGTGAAAAGAAGATCCTGAAGAGGCATTTTTCTAATTCTGGTAAAATGATTTTGGTTACCAGACCGACAAAATGCCTTAAATTCATTAGAACTCATTTTTTCTATGTCCATGAATGTACGTTTTTGAGAATGTTTCATGAGCATCACATCCTTTTCTGCGGCAGGTTCATGGTTTCTTTTTACAATATAAGCATATCAAAAAAAGCAGAAGATATCTAATTCTTTTAGAATAAATATCTTCTGCTTTAAGTTAATGACATTGCATAAAATCAAGGATTCACAAATTTTTCACAAAATAATTAGCACTCGCCTCTTGACAGTGCTAATAATGCGTGTTATAGTACATACAGAACAAAGGAAGAGAGAAAAAAGAAATCTTCCGGAGAAAGTTCTTACAGAATTAGCAGATGTTTTCAGAAACAGTAAATTAAAAACGCCTGCGCAGCACGCAGCGAATATAGATCAGGAGGAATGAGTTATGTTAATGCCAAGTATTTTCGGAGAAGATTTATTTGATGATTTTATGGGATATCCGACAGGCCGTCAGGCAGCTGCCAATGCTTATCCTCAGGTGAAGGATATGATGAAGACAGATATCCGTGATGTAGATGGCAATTATGAACTGGAGATCGATCTTCCGGGATTTAAGAAAGAGGATGTGAAGATCCAGCTGAAGAATGGTTATCTGAACATTCAGGCAACCAGAGAAGAGAAGAAGGACGAGAAGGATGATAAAGGTAAATATGTTCGCAGAGAACGTTATACAGGAACCTGCAACAGAAGCTTTTATGTAGGCTCGAGCATTAAGCATGAAGATATCCATGCGAAATATGAGAACGGAATCCTTCATGTAACCTTCCCGAAGGAAGAGACCAAGAAAGAAGCAGAAGAAAAGAAATTTGTTTCTATTGATTGAACAGCATTTATTGTGAAGCCCCGGTACTGGATTGCAAGTCCTGGGTGATGGGATATAGCATAATAACAATATCCGGAACAACCCAAACGGATATTGCAAATATTAAAGCTCCAAATTGCACATTGCATTTGTTTATATAAATGAATATAACCCCCTTTTTTCCACCCCTCTGCCAATGCCCGGCAGAGGGGTTCTTTACGTTTCGGCCTGAAGTACAGAGGTGAATTCTGATTATTGTTTACTGGTAATATTCCGCGAGGTGTTTTGTGTGAGCGAAGGTCACAGAAAATCTGAGACATACCGCGCGAATTTATGCGATCAGCATAAATTCTGTGCATCGCGAAGCGTGTTGCTGAGAACGGAGTGAACAGTAACGAATTCTGATTAACTTTACACTCTTTCCTCACTCTGTTATACTTGGAACAGGTAAACAGCGGAAATTCGGCAATACTATAAAATGGGGAAAGAGTTTTTACAGAGGTGAACATATGGGAGATAGAATCAAGGTTATTATGGACTGTGATCCGGGAATCGATGACGGCATTGCGCTGGCGTATGCGGCGGCGCATCAGGATGAACTGGAGCTTCTTGCAATAACAACATTTGCAGGAAACGCTACCATTGATAAAGTAACGAAGAATGCACTGGAACTGGTAGATTTTTACGGATTGAATGTTCCTGTAGCAAAAGGTCAGGAACGTCCTCTTGTAAGAGAAGCGCTCCATGCAGAAGAATTTCACGGAGAGACAGGCCTTGGCCACTGTGTCCTGCCGGAGACAAAAACAGAAATCGCATCCGACAATGCGGTGCTTTTTATCCGTGACATTCTGAATGGTCTTCCGGAAGGCGAACAGGTAACGATGATCGAGACAGCACCAATGACCAATCTTGCACTGCTTCTGAGGATTTTTCCGGAGGTGAAGGATAAGATCCGCAGGATCGTATTTATGGGCGGCGCGGCAAAGGGCGGAAACATCACACCGGCAGCGGAATTCAATATTTACGCAGACCCGGAAGCGGCGAAGATCGTATTTACTTCCGGAGTTCCACTGGTGATGTGTGGACTGGATGCCACCCTGAAATGCAATCTCACCAGAAACCAGATCATGAAATTATGCCAGTCCGGTGATCCGATTGCAAAAGCCTGCGGCGATATGGCCGGTTATGTACTTGGAAATCCCACCAAATACCGTTGCGTGGCAAGTATTCATGATGCGGTACCATTTATGTATCTTCTTCATCCGGAGCTTTTTAAGACGGAAAAAGCGCTCCTGGATGTAGACTGTTCCGATGGTGCCGGACGAGGTGCCACATTATGCGATTTCCGCTGGTGGTTACACGAAGAAGACGAAATGAAAGATATAATCCTGACAGATGCAGACACCGGAAGTTTTCAGCAGGAACTGTTTGAATCAATTTATTCCGTGTCCGAACGCAGAAGCACGAAATAACCAAGAGCAGGTCATGAAGCAGCGTGAACGCACTGCCTGCTCTCCATAAATATATCTGTGCACACTGTCAGATAAGAGGACAGAAAAAATCATGAACTACATTGTATTTGACCTGGAATGGAACCAGAATCCGGACGGGAGAAAACATCCGGACAGCAGGCTCCCGTTTGAGATCATAGAGATCGGGGCAGTAAAATTAAACGAAAAAAGAGAGATCATTGATACATTTCAGTGCCTGATTAAGCCCAAAGTGTACCACTGGATTCACGACAGCATCCATGAAGTGATCCATGTGGATTATCATGAGCTTGAAAAAGGAATCCCTTTTCCAAAAGCCATCCGCAGATTCTTGGACTGGTGTGGAGAGGAATATCGTTTTTTTACCTGGGGAAATCAGGATGTGATGGAGCTTCAGCGGAATATGAAATATTATAATCTTCTGAAGCTGATCCCGGGGCCGGTACACTATTACGATGTGCAGAAGCTTTTCAGCATAAAATTCGAAGACGGGATTGCCAGACGTTCTCTGGAATATGCCATTGATTATCTGAAACTTCCGAAGAACCGGGATTTTCACCGGGCTCTGGCAGATGCCAGCTATACGGCAAGAATCCTTCTGGAAATTGACGAGGCCTGCATGATCCGCCATCCATCCCTGGATGTATATCAGAACCCAAAGTCAAAAGAGAAAGAAATTTATATTTCCTACACAGATCATGACAAGTTTGTATCCAGGGAATTTGTATCAAAGGAGCGCCTGATGAAGGACCGTACCATGGTAAGCACGGTGTGTCCCATCTGCAGATGCCCCGCCAAGCGGAAAATCCGCTGGTTCAGCACCAACAATTCCAAGGTATATTACAGCCTTGCCCTCTGTCACGAGCATGGACCCGTTGCAGGGAAGATCAGAATTCGAAAAACCGATGAGGGAAAATATTTCGGGGTAAAAACCCTGAGAGCAGAAGATACAGAAGCGGCGGATGAAATCCGTGAAAAGCACGAATCTCTCCGCCGTAAGAAACTTTTAAGAAGAGGTCTGGAGGAGAAGATCTGATACGACATTTCGTTCGTATTGCATTCCCCATCCAACCATCTGTTTCTGGTAATAATATTTGCTTTTCAGACGCAGCGGGCCGACAGCATTCTGGAGAACGGCCTGGCGTTTGGTAAGCTGTGATCTTTTTGTACCTTTTGGTACAGTCACATAAACATTTGTCTGGTAATAAAACGGATAGGTGTTTCCGTTATTCTTAAGAATATATTTATCACATGGGAGTACCTTAAACGGGACTGGTTCCATGGAAACTTTCATATCCATTTTTTCAAAATTTTCAAAACCATAATTAAAAAGTGAAGCGGTATCACTGTATGCATTTGCTGCGGAAGTAGAATTCAGAATTACGGCTACCAGTGTCATGTTTCCACGTTTGCAGTAGGTGACCAGAGTATTTCCGGATGCATCGGTGTAGCCAGTTTTTCCACCGAGGACTCCCTCATAATAATATTCACCGTTTTTCATCATCTTATGGTGATTGAGAAGCTGCCTTGCTTCCGCAAATTTATTGGTGGCCGGGATTTCATAATACCTTCTGGTGCAGTATCGGCGGAAAAGCGGATTCAGCCAGGCGGATTTTGCAATTTTGGCCATATCGGAAGCTGTGGTGTAATGGGTTTCATCCGGAAGACCGTTTGGATTGTTAAAGTGCGTATTCTTGCAGCCAAACAGTTTGGCACGCCAGTTCATAAGTTCGGTGAATTTTTTTACAGAGCCGGAAACTTCTTCTGCAACAGCCACAGACATCTCATTTGCGGACTGGAGCATAACTGCCATCAGCGCCTGATCTCTGGTAAATACCTCACCTGGAGCAGCGTAAATGCTGGAGTCACCGGCAGATACACTGGTGGATGCATTCTCGGAAACAGTAATTTTTGTCTTGACGTTCAGATTTTCGCAGGCCAGAAGCGTTGTCATGATTTTTGTAATACTGGCAGGATAAAGCTGTGTATCCCCGTTTTTGGAATAAAGGACCGCTTCTGTATTTACATCCATGAGAACTGCAGCCTGGGCTTCCACATTTGGGCCTTTAGGCCATCCGTCAATGGAATCAGTGTCTGCCGCCTGTGAATAGTAACTGGAATGTGCCGGTGCGGCCTGAGTCACCTGACCGGACTGGCTGTCAGGAACTGGTGTGGCAGTGACAATCGGATCACCATATTCATCGTATCCATAGGCAGCCGCAGCACAGGGAGCAGCGCCTGTGAGCAGGATCCCTATGCCGAGAATGCCTGCAAAGATCCGACGCAGGGATCGTTTTTTCATATTTTTCATAATAAGATACCTTTCAGTGATAAATCCGGGCGAGAAGGTTATTGTTCATTTGAGAATCAGTAACCGAAAAAATTCCTGCCCGTTTTGTGATGGGTTTCAGTATTTCATTGATTATAGCATTGTATTAATGAAAAGCTGTATTTTTGCCCTGAAGATTCTGTAGTAGTATACCACTTTCCTCCCGGAAAAACCACTTGCAGTCTGTGAAAATTCCATTAAGATGAAATGAACATACATATAATAAGAGAAAATCCCTTAAAAACACTTGACATATGGATTTTCCCCAACCTATAATAGACAGCGTATATAGAAAAAAGCTGTGATGGAGACAGTAGGCCATATGGAAAGCTTGCAGCGAACTGGGGATGGTGGGAGCCCGGGACGAGTAAATATGGCGGAATATCACTCCTGAGCTTCAGTTCCGAAGTTGTCCGGCAGCAGCCGGAAGAATATCTGATATACAGATGATCATTAAGTAAGAACTGACGGATTTCCTCCGTTACAGGGAACATATATCGGCAGATACAAAGAATTGTCCGCCATGAACAGACATGGAACAACAGCCCGCGCCATAACACAGAGCATAAGAACACAGCAGAAGACGCAGGGATCTGGACACAGGCCCGTATAATGTAACAGGTGGTACAGCGAATCAGACTTCGTCCTTTTACAGGATGGGGTCTTTTTTTATAAGTGCCCGAAGCATTGGCACGAACAGGTATCTGTGAAGAAACAATCCGCTGTGGCCTTACAGATGAGGCAGCAGCCAGTAATCAGACACAGGAGGTAAATATTGTGTATCGTAAAGTTGACACGAATCTGAATTTTGTTGACCGTGAAAAAGAAGTCGAGAAATTCTGGAAAGACAACAAGATTTTCGAAAAGAGTATGGACAGCCGTAAGGAGGGCGAGACATACACATTCTATGACGGACCGCCTACCGCAAATGGTAAGCCACATATCGGACACGTTCTGACACGAGTTATCAAGGATATGATCCCGAGATACCGTACAATGAAGGGGTACATGGTTCCGAGAAAAGCAGGATGGGATACTCACGGACTTCCGGTTGAGCTTGAGGTTGAGAAGAAGCTTGGCCTTGACGGCAAGGAGCAGATCGAGGAGTACGGAATGGAGCCGTTCATTCAGCAGTGTAAGGAGAGCGTATGGAAATACAAGGGAATGTGGGAGGATTTCTCATCTACCGTTGGTTTCTGGGCTGACATGGAGCATCCGTATGTAACATACGACAATAACTTTATCGAGTCCGAGTGGTGGGCATTGAAAGAGATCTGGGAAAAAGGTCTTCTTTATAAAGGCTTTAAGATCGTTCCTTATTGCCCACGCTGCGGAACTCCTCTTTCCGCACAGGAGGTTTCTCAGGGATACAAGACTGTTAAAGAGCGCTCTGCGATCGTACGTTTCAAGGTTGTTGGTGAGGACGCATACTTCCTGGCATGGACAACAACACCATGGACACTTCCATCCAACGTTGCACTTTGTGTAAATCCGGATGAGATCTACTGTAAGGTAAAAGCAGCAGACGGCTATACCTACTACATGGCAGAAGCACTTCTGGACAAGGTTCTCGGCAAGCTTGCAAAGGATGATGAGCCTGCATATGAGATCCTTGAGAAATATAAAGGAACAGACCTTGAGCGTAAGGAATATGAGCCGCTTTTTGCATGTACGGGAGAGGCAGCAGCAAAACAGCGCAAAAAAGCTCATTTCGTAACCTGTGACAACTACGTTACCATGAGTGATGGTACCGGTATCGTTCATATCGCACCTGCATTTGGTGAGGATGACAGCCGTGTCGGACGTGAGTATGACCTTCCGTTCGTACAGTTCGTAGACGGACAGGGTAACATGACCAAAGAGACACCATACGCTGGTGTATTCGTAAAGAAAGCGGACCCGATGGTCCTTACTGACCTTGACAAAGAGGGCAAGCTTTTTGATGCGCCGAAATTCGAGCATGATTATCCGCACTGCTGGAGATGTGACACACCGCTTATCTACTATGCACGTGAGTCCTGGTTCATCAAGATGACTGCAGTAAAGGATGATCTGATCCGCAACAACAATACAATCAACTGGATCCCGGAGAGCATCGGTAAAGGACGTTTCGGTGACTGGCTTGAGAACGTTCAGGACTGGGGTATTTCCAGAAACCGTTACTGGGGAACACCACTGAACATCTGGCAGTGTGAGTGCGGACATATGGAATCCGTAGGAAGCCGCCAGGATCTCTATGAGAAGAGTGGTGACGAGCGTGCCAAGACTATCGAGCTTCACCGCCCATACATTGATGACATCACCATGAAGTGCCCGGACTGCGGTAAGACCATGCATCGTGTACCGGAGGTAATTGACTGCTGGTTTGATTCCGGAGCAATGCCTTTTGCACAGCATCATTATCCGTTTGAGAACAAAGACCTGTTCGAGCAGCAGTTCCCGGCAGATTTCATCTCCGAGGCTGTTGACCAGACAAGAGGATGGTTCTACTCCCTTCTTGCTGAGTCCACACTGCTTTTCAACAAGGCTCCATATAAGAACGTAATCGTTCTGGGACATGTACAGGATGAGAATGGACAGAAGATGAGTAAGTCCAAGGGAAATGCCGTTGATCCGTTTGACGCACTGAACAAATATGGTGCAGATGCCATCCGCTGGTACTTCTACATCAACAGTGCTCCGTGGCTTCCGAACCGTTTCCACGGCAAGGCAGTTGTAGAGGGACAGAGAAAGTTCATGAGCACTCTGTGGAACACCTACGCATTCTTCGTACTGTATGCGAACATTGACAATTTTGACGCAACTAAATATACTTTAGATTACGATAAGCTTCCGGTTATGGATAAATGGCTGCTCAGCAAGCTGAATACCATGGTGAAGACTGTCGATGAGGATCTTGGTTCCTACAAGATTCCGGAAGCTGCAAGAGCACTTCAGGAATTTGTTGACGATATGAGTAACTGGTATGTAAGAAGAAGCCGTGAGCGCTTCTGGGCAAAGGGCATGGAGCAGGATAAGATCAATGCTTACATGACACTTTACACAGCACTGGTAACAGTTGCCAAGGCTGCAGCTCCGATGATCCCGTTCATGACAGAGGATATTTACCAGAACCTTGTAAGAAGTATTGATGCAAATGCCCCGGAAAGTATCCATCTCTGCGATTACCCGAAGGTAAACGAGGCATGGATCGACAAGGATCTTGAGGCAAACATGGAAGAGCTTCTTGAGATCGTTGTTCTCGGACGTGCATGCAGAAATACCGCAAACATCAAGAACCGTCAGCCGATCGGAACCATGTATGTAAAAGCTGAGAAGAAGATGGATAAATTCTACACAGATATCATCGCAGATGAGCTCAATGTAAAAGAAGTGAAATTTGCAGATGATGTGGAATCCTTTATTTCCTACAGCTTCAAACCGCAGCTTCGTACAGTAGGACCGAAATATGGTAAACTTCTGAACGGCATCCGTACCGCACTCTCCGAGATCGACGGAACCGCAGCAATGAAAGAACTGAGAGAAAATGGTGTTCTCACTCTTGACATTGACGGAAACAAAGTTGAGCTTGCAGAGGAAGACTTATTGATCGAAACAGCCCAGACCGAGGGCTATGTGACAGAGACAGACGGTGAGACATCCGTTGTCCTTGATACAAACCTTACACCTGAACTGATCCAGGAGGGCTTTGTCCGCGAGATCATCAGCAAGGTTCAGACCATGCGTAAAGAGGCTGGTTTCGAAGTCATGGACAAGATCATTGTCTATGCAAAAGATAACGATAAGATCATGGATATCATGAAAGCAAACCAGGATGAGATCAAACGTGAAGTACTGGCAGAAAACATTATTCTGGGAGAAGCAGAGGGTTACACCAAGGAGTGGAACATCAACAAAGAGGCTGTAACACTGGGAGTATCCAAAGTACAGGAGGAAAACTAATGATTGACAAGCAGTTTGAGAAAGAGGAATTCAAAAAAAGTGTAAAAGAAAACGTAAAATTCCTTTATCGAAAAACACTGGAAGAGGCTACACAGGAGCAGATCTTTCAGGCTGTAAGCTACACTGTGAAGGACGTGATCATTGACAATTGGCTCAAGAGCCAGAAGGCGTATGAAAAACAGGACCCGAAGATCGTATATTATATGTCCATGGAGTTCCTTATGGGCCGTGCCCTTGGAAACAACCTGATTAACCTTGGTGCATACGGCGAGGTTAAGGAGGCTCTTGAGGAGCTTGGACTTGACATTAACTGCATCGAAGACCAGGAGCCGGATCCGGCTCTTGGAAATGGTGGACTTGGAAGACTGGCAGCATGCTTCCTGGATTCTCTTGCAACTCTCAACTACTGTGCATACGGATGCGGAATCCGTTACCGTTATGGTATGTTCAAGCAGGAGATCCGTGACGGTTATCAGATAGAGGTACCGGATAACTGGCTGAAGAACGGCTATCCCTTCGAGCTCCGTCGTCCGGAGTATGCAAAAGAAGTTCATTTCGGCGGATACGTACGTGTTGAGTGGGATCCGGTGAAGAACGAGAATAAATTTATCCATGAGGGATATCAGGCAGTAAAGGCTGTTCCTTACGATATGCCGATCACAGGTTATAACAACGATGTTGTAAATACACTTCGTATCTGGGACGCAGAGCCGATCGTAGACTTTAACCTGGACTCCTTCGACAAAGGTGATTACCACAATGCAGTTGAGCAGGAGAATCTTGCACGTACCATCGTTGAGGTACTTTACCCGAATGATAATCATATGGCAGGTAAAGAGCTTCGTCTGAAACAGCAGTACTTCTTTGTATCTGCCAGCCTTCAGGCAGCCATTGCCAAATATAAGAAAACTCATGATGATATCACAAAACTTCATGAGAAGGTTGTATTCCAGATGAACGATACTCATCCGACTGTTGCAGTAGCAGAGCTGATGCGTATCCTCATTGATGAGGAAGGTCTTGGCTGGGATCAGGCATGGGATATCACAACAAAATGCTGTGCTTACACCAACCACACCATCATGTCCGAGGCACTTGAGAAATGGCCGATCGAGCTGTTCTCCAGACTGCTTCCGCGTGTATACCAGATCATCGAGGAGATCAACCGTCGTTTCATTCTTGAGATCCAGCAGAAATATCCTGGAAACTTCGAGAAGATCAAGAAGATGGCGATCATCTATGACGGACAGGTTAAGATGGCTCACCTTGCGATCGTTGCAGGCTACTCTGTAAACGGTGTTGCACGCCTTCATACCGAGATCCTCAAGAATCAGGAGCTGAAGGATTTCTATGAGATGATGCCTGAGAAGTTCAACAACAAAACAAACGGTATCACACAGAGACGTTTCCTTGCTCATGGAAACCCGCTTCTGGCTGACTGGGTAACAGACAAGATCGGACCGGACTGGATCACAGATCTTTCCCAGCTTTCCAAGCTTAAAGTTTACGCAGACGATGAGAAGGCTCTTCAGGAGTTCATGACCATCAAGTTCAAGAACAAAGAGCGTCTTGCAAAATATATCCTGGAGCACAATGGTGTTGAGGTTGACCCGCACTCTATCTTCGATATCCAGGTTAAGAGACTTCATGAGTACAAACGTCAGCTTCTTAACATCCTGCATGTGATCTATCTGTACAACCAGATCAAGGCACATCCGGAGATGGATTTCTATCCAAGAACATTTATCTTTGGTGCAAAAGCTTCCGCAGCTTACGCACGTGCAAAGAAGATCATCAAGCTGATCAACTGTGTGGCAGATGTTGTAAACAATGATGCTTCCATCAACGGTAAGCTGAAGGTTGTATTCATCGAGAACTACCGTGTATCCAACGCTGAGATCATTTTTGCGGCAGCAGATGTTTCCGAGCAGATCTCCACAGCAAGTAAAGAGGCTTCCGGTACAGGTAACATGAAATTCATGCTGAACGGTGCTCCGACACTTGGAACCATGGATGGTGCTAACGTTGAGATCGTACAGGAGGTTGGCGAGGAGAATGCATTTATCTTCGGTATGAGCTCCGACCAGATCATCAACTATGAGAACAACGGCGGTTACGATCCGGACTTCATCTACAACACAGATCCGGAGATCCGTCAGGTACTGATGCAGCTGATCAACGGAACCTTCTCCAGCGATACAGAGATGTTCCGTGACATCTACAATTCACTTCTCGACAAACGCAACATGCCGAGACCTGACCAGTACTTCATCCTTGGCGACTTCCGTTCCTATGCAGAGGCACAGAAGCGTGTTGAGGAAGCATATAAGGATGAGAAACGCTGGGCTAAGATGGCACTTCTCAATACAGCATGCAGCGGTAAGTTCACATCCGACAGAACTATCCAGGAGTATGTAGATGATATCTGGCATCTGGATAAGGTTGTTGTGAAAGAGAACTAAAGATATATAAAGTAATCTGCAAAGTATTACCATAAAATAAATTTCCACACAAAAACAGGGCGCGTCAGAAGTGGTGACGGCCCTGTTTTTTGTGTGGAAATTATGCCGGATTGATGACGATCCGGTTCCGCCTGGCCAGTGCAATGGCGATATGGCAGCCTTCCGCAATGGCGCAGGCTTTATCGGCAAAGCTGATGATCCAGGCTTCTTTGTTGCGTGGAAGAGGTCCCAGAGGGAACATATGTGAGAGAATTGCGTCCAGTTCTCTGTCCGTCATATCAAAGTGAGTGGCACTGTTTTCGGCGGCAGCCTTCGGGTGATAAAACGCCTGATGCTCACCAGTCGGTGTCTCTGCTTTAAAATCGTAGGGACAGAAATCGTGGAGAAGTCCTGCCCTTGCGGCGGCTTTCTCGTCACATCCCAGCTTCCTGGCAATGAACCAGGAGAGGTAAGAAACATTGATACTGTGCATGAGCCGTGTGGTCCACTGGTGGTGGGTGTACAGGCTCAGCTTCAGGAACTCTCTGTTACAGAGGATGTTCTTCACAAGCTCATGATATTCCTGTGAGACCTCGTCCGACACTGTGATATCCATCGGCAATCACCTTCTTTCTTCTGTTTATAATTTCATTATGACGCTTATGGCGAAAAATGCAATAAAGTTTATATTTTTTTTATAAATTAGTTGAGACAAATTTTTTCAGAATGGAATCTTCTGTTTTTCATCTGTTTTCCATGACCGGAGATATGGTATAGTAATGAACAGAATTGGTGTCAGTGAAAATATTATGAAAAGACGGAGGAGAGAGAACGAATATGAAACCAGAAAAACTGATTGAAGTACTTTCTGTTGCAGAACGATTAAAAGATGCAGTGCGTCATTGCTATACATCCGGAGGCAGGCGGGAGAGTGTTGCGGAGCATTCCTGGAGAATTTCTCTGATGGCATATTTTGTCAGCGACGAGTTTCCGGAGGCAGATTTTCTGAAGATCATGAAAATGTGCCTGATCCATGATATGGGAGAAGCTTTTACCGGGGATATCCCAGCTTTTGAAAAAACAGTAAAAGATTCAGAAAAAGAAGCCGATGTGCTGGGTGAATGGGTGAAAACTCTGCCGGAACCATTTGATAAAGAGATGGCAGAACTGTATCAGGAAATGGAAGCACAGCAGACTCTGGAATCCAGAATTTACAAAGCCCTGGACAAACTGGAAGCTCTGATCCAGCATAATGAATCTGACATCAAAACCTGGATACCGCTGGAATATGACCTGCAGATGACCTACGGAAATGAGCAGGTGAAATTCTCAGATTATCTGACGGAGCTTCGGGCACAGGTAAGAGCAGATAGTGTACGGAAGATTGAAAAATTTGCACATTGATGTGCAAATTTTTATCCGAAAAGACAGAAAAAGAGAGAGCCAGATTATATGGCTCTCTCTTGTAAAAATCCTTATTTTAAGAGGATTTCTTATTTACCAAAGTATCTCTTAAGCAGACCAGCGAATGCTTTTCCGTGTCTTGCTTCGTCTTTAGCCATCTCATGTACTGTGTCGTGGATTGCGTCAAGGTCAGCTGCTTTCGCACGTTTAGCAAGGTCAAATTTACCTGCTGTAGCACCGTTCTCAGCTTCTACACGCATCTGAAGGTTCTTCTCTGTGCTGTCTGTTACAACTTCGCCAAGGAGCTCTGCGAATTTAGCTGCATGCTCTGCTTCCTCGTAAGCTGCTTTCTCATAGTAGAGACCTACTTCCGGATATCCTTCTCTGTGAGCAACTCTTGCCATTGCAAGATACATACCAACCTCAGAGCACTCGCCCTCGAAGTTTGCTCTCAGGTCTGCAAGGATGTCTTCACTGACGCCCTTAGCTACGCCTACAACATGCTCAGCTGCCCATGTGAGCTCGCCTTCCTGTTTGGAAAACTTGGAAGCTGGTGCTTTACATACTGGACAGACATCCGGTGCCTGCTCGCCTTCGTAAACATATCCACATACATTACATACCCATTTTGCCATAGTTTTATTCTCCTTTTCTTATAAAAATTTTATTTTAATTTTATTGCTTCTCTTAATTAATAATAGTAATTATTACTGTTTTATAGTATCATGTAGATGCGTTTTTGTCAAGACTATTTTTCCTCTTTTTTGAGACATTCCTTACAGATTCCATAGAAGCTGGCGTCTACGTTGAAGACCTTGCCGTGGATGAATTCTGCGGCTGCCTGTTCCAGGATATCGTTGAGTTTGTCTGACTGCATGTCAATGACACAGTTGCATTTCATACACATGAAGTGTGAGTGTGGTGCGACCCTTCCATCGTAGCGGTCCGCGCTTCCAAAATTGGTTAGCTTCCGGATCTCGCCGATGTCACTGAGAAGAGAAAGATTACGGTAGACAGTTCCGAGACTGATGTTGGGATAGATCTGTCGAAGATTCTCGTATACTGTATCTGCCGTTGGATGATCTGTTCTGGATCTCAGGAATTCCTTGATCGATTCTCGCTGACGGCTGTATTTAAGTGCTGCCATAATGTTTCCTCCTATCAGTAATAGTAATTATTACTGATATTATAATAACTGACAGCCATGCTTTTGTCAATAGTTTTTTATCTGTTTACGGAAAAATATTTTGCCCTTAATGATAGGATTTTATCAGTAAAAATTCTTATTGAAAAATTTTTAAAAATAAGTTGACAGAGACTAACTTTAGTAGTATATTTACAGCAGTTAGAGAAATCTAACTAAAGTGTAAAGGAGAATGCAAATGACTTGTGAAAAATTTGAATCTATCATAGGTTATCATTGTTCCCCTGTATTAATGGGAATGAAGCCGGCGAATCTTGTTTCTTTTTCCAAGGTAAAGATGCCGGAGCTGCCGGAGATCATTTCGGATTATAAGGAGAGTCTTGAACGGGAAGGCATCTGTATGGAGATCATCTGCGGATGCAGGAAGCATTATCTTCTTCTGGTGTACCGGCCGGATATGCTGCAGGAATATCTTAAGCAGGAAGAAGCCAGGAATCTTTTGCTCCAGGATGGTTACAATATAGATGGTTCTCTGGATGAGATGATCGTCCGTCTGAAGGAGAGATTTTTTCATAAGACGGAATTTCCTCATGAGATCGGACTTTTCCTGGGTTATCCTATTGAAGATGTGAAGGGCTTCCGGAAGTTCGGAGGCAGTGGCTGCAAGATGTGTGGTTACTGGAAGGTTTATGATGATGTGGAGCAGGCTCGCAGGATTTTTGACAGCTATGATAAGTGCCGGGAGTTTACTGCGGCGCAGATCCGTGCGGGGTATTCGATTTTGCAGGTTGTTGGTATGAAGCATCTCTGTACATCTCAGATGTGCGTATAATATAAAGTTTAAAAACAGGAGGTTTTTAAGATGAGCAAGGTAGGAATTATTTACTGGTCTTCCACAGGCAACACAGAGGCAATGGCACAGGCTGTTGAGGAAGGCGCAAAAGCAGCTGGTGCGGATGTTGAGATCATGGAAGTTGCAGATGCAGATGTAGATAAAGCTCTCTCTTATGATGTTCTGGCACTTGGCTGTCCGGCAATGGGAGATGAGGAGCTTGAGGAGGGTGAGTTCGAGCCATTCTTCTCTGATCTGGAAGGCAAACTTTCCGGTAAAAAAGTTGCACTTTTCGGTTCCTATGACTGGGGCGACGGAGAGTGGATGAGAACATGGTGCGGCAGAGCAAAAGACGCAGGTGCAGAACTTGTTGAGGATGAAGGACTCATTGTAAACAACACACCTGATGATGAAGGACTTGCAGCTTGCCGTGAACTTGGCGGAAAACTTGCATAAGATATATTAGATTTCAAATAAATAAAAACTGAGCAGAGCATTGGATTCTCAAACACAAACACCATCCGGATAGAAGGGATAGACATCTTTTTTGTCCGGGTGGTGTTTTATTTTAAACGAAAATATCTGCTTATTACTTTGAAGAAATATAGAAGAAATGAATATTAAGACAAAAAATCCTTGTTGATTTTAATATTTACGTGTCCTAAAATAGATAAAGATGAAATAAATCAGGAAAGTGAGGGATGCCAGATGACGCGGGAGGAAGCGGAACAGTATTTATATTATGCGATGACAATTGGTGAACAGCTTCTTTGCTGCGGAGCAGAGGTTGGACGTGTGGAAGATACCATACGGCGGATCTGCCTGGCATATGGAGCCTCCCGGGCGGATGTTTTTTCTATCACATCCAGTATTGTGACGACTATTTATGGAGAGGATTTTGGAATCTGTACCCAGACGCGGCGTGTGCCGGGAATGTCCAATGACCTGGGACGGCTGGATGACCTGAACCAGCTTTCCAGATATATCTGTGAGTATCGGCCGAAGCCGGAGGAGATCCAGAAGGGGCTGGAAAAGATCCGGGATAAACAAGGATATTCTTTTAAAACGCAGATTTTGATCTATGCTGTAATTTCAGGTTCTTTTTCCGTGTTTTTCGGAGGAGATGTCAACGATATGATCGCTTCTGCGCTGATTGGTATCGCCCTGAAGCTGTTTGAGGCTTTTGTAAAAAAGGGCGCATTAAACTCGCTGCTGACAGTGCTTCTTTGCTGCGGAGCCGGTGGAGTACTTTCCAATCTTACAGTTCTGATCGGGCTTGGACATCATGCGGATCTGATCAGTATCGGAAATATCATGCTTCTGATACCGGGAATTGCATTTACCAATTCATTGCGCGATATGTTTTCAGGAGATACCATTACAGGTTTGATCCGATGTATGGAGGCACTTTTGCTGGCACTGGTCGTGGGCCTTGGTTTTACGGTGGCGAATCTGTTGTTTTAACCGAATCAGGGAAGTTCTCTTGAAGGTTATGAAAAGCAATAAGCAGTGAATGAGGAGTTTACATACTGTATCAATTGCGGAGTAGCGAAATGCAGCAGATAATGGGAGCATTTGAGAGTAGTTATGATTTATTCAGGAGGAAAATATGCGGGAGATCATACAGCTGGTTGTATCCTTCACGGGATCACTTGGCTTTGCGGCATTATTTAATATCCATGGAAAAAAACTCTGGTTTGCGGCATTGGGTGGATGTCTGTCCTGGGCTGTATATCTGGCAGTAGAGTTCATAACGCCAAGTCCGTATGTGTGCGGTTTCTGGTCAACAGTAGCTATTACTTTGTATGCAGAATGTATGGCAAGAATTCATAAAACGCCGGTAACTGTATTTCTGGTTTCCGCGACAATTCCGCTGATTCCGGGAGCAGCACTTTACCGGACCATGAACTGGATGCTGATGAAGGACTGGGCGAAATTCCAGAAAGACGGAATCTATACGATCCTTTTTGCGGTGAGCATGGCAGCAGGAATGACGCTGACAACTATTGCGTTCCGGATGGCGTGGCGGTGGATGTACAGGCAGAGGAGAATGTAATACAGTATCGAAATTCCCCGTTTACAAACCATCGGAAATGTGTTACGATTTTCCCATATGGAAAACTCATGGAAGAAGAGAGTACATGTGTACACCGTACTACAGGGAAATCCCCGGAGGACTTTTATATAAGGAGTTCCAAGACTGAGAGGGATGTGCAGGCGCAGATGGAAGATGGCTTCGGAGAGGCATTGCTGAACCGGTTTAAACGCGATAAGCGAAGTGCGAATGTCCGATTTAATGGACACCGGCAGGCAGTGACAGGACCGCCTGTTATAGCGGAAGGGTATAGATCTTGCTGTACCTGATGAGGTTTTTGCCGCGAGGCAGGAGCGAACAGAAGTGGTAACACGGGTAATAACTCGTCTTCTCATATCGTTATGGTATGAGAAGACGTTTTTTATTTGACTGGATATGTTTCCGGTCAGTTATGAGTAAGCATGCAATTATTTTTTATATTATGGAGGAAAGAAAAATGGAAAAGCAGAGATATTATATCAGCACTGCCATTGCGTACACATCCGGTAAACCGCATATCGGAAATACTTATGAGGTTGTTCTTGCAGATGCCATCGCACGTTTTAAGAGACAGCAGGGTTATGACGTATATTTCCAGACAGGTACGGATGAGCATGGCCAGAAGATCGAGCTGAAGGCCGAGGAAGCTGGTGTTACACCGAAGGAATTCGTAGATAACGTTTCCGGTGAGATCAAACGTATCTGGGATCTGATGAACACATCCTATGACAAATTTATCCGTACAACAGATAAAGACCATGAAGAGCAGGTCAAAAAAATCTTCAAAAAAATGTATGCAAAGGGAGATATCTACAAGGGTCATTACGAAGGAATGTACTGTACACCATGTGAGTCTTTCTTCACAGAGTCCCAGCTTGTAGATGGCAAATGTCCGGACTGCGGACGTCCATGTGTACCGGCTAAAGAAGAGGCATATTTCTTCAAAATGAGCAAGTATGCAGACAAACTGATCGACTACATCAACACACATCCGGATTTCATCCAGCCGGAGTCTCGTAAAAACGAGATGATGAACAACTTCCTTCTTCCGGGTCTTCAGGATCTCTGTGTGTCCAGAACATCCTTCAAATGGGGAATCCCGGTAGATTTTGATCCGAAGCATGTTGTATATGTATGGCTGGATGCCCTGACAAACTATATCACAGGTATCGGCTATGACTGCGACGGAAACAGCAGCGATAAATTCAACAAATACTGGCCGGCAGACCTTCACCTTATCGGAAAAGATATCATTCGTTTCCATACGATTTACTGGCCGATCTTCCTGATGTCTCTGGATCTTCCGCTTCCGAAACAGGTATTCGGACATCCGTGGCTTCTTCAGGGCGATGGAAAAATGAGTAAATCCAAAGGAAATGTAATTTACGCAGATGAACTTGTTGAGTTCTTTGGTGTAGATGCTGTCCGTTATTTCGTACTTCACGAGATGCCGTTTGAGAATGACGGTGTCATCACATGGGAGCTGATGGTTGAGAGACTGAATTCCGACCTTGCAAACACACTTGGAAATCTTGTAAACCGTACGATCTCCATGTCCAATAAATATTTCAACGGAATCGTTGAGAACAAGAATGTTACTGAGCCGGTTGATGAGGATCTTAAGAACTTCATCCTTCAGGTTCCGAAGAACGTTTCCGCAAAAATGGACAAACTTCGTGTTGCAGATGCCATCACAGAGGTATTCTCCCTGTTCAAACGTTGCAACAAATATATTGATGAGACAATGCCATGGGCACTTGCAAAGGATGAGACAAAACAGGATCGTCTTGCAACTGTTCTCTACAACCTGGTTGAGGGAATCTGCATCGGTGCATCTCTTCTGAAATCTTTTATGCCGCGTACAACAGAGCGTATTCTTGTACAGCTCAACGCAAACGAGAGAACTCTTGAGGATATGGAGCAGTTTGGTCTTTATCCGTCAGGAAACCGTGTAACTGACAAACCGGAGATCCTTTTTGCGAGACTTGACCTGAAAGAGGTTCTTGAGAAGGTTGAGAAGTTTCATCCGAAGAAAGAAGAGCCGAAGGAAGAGGTAAAAGAAGAGAAAGAGGAAACTAAAGATGTGATCGACATCGAGGCAAAACCGGAGATCACTTTTGATGATTTTGAAAAACTTCAGTTCCAGGTTGGTGAGATCATTGCCTGCGAGGAAGTTAAGAAATCCAGAAAACTTCTCTGCTCTCAGGTTAAGATCGGAAGCCAGGTTCGTCAGATCGTATCCGGAATCAAAGCTCACTATTCCGCAGAGGAAATGGTTGGCAAAAAAGTTATGGTCGTTACAAACCTGAAACCTGCCAAACTTGCAGGAATCCTCAGCGAGGGTATGATCCTCTGTGCAGAGGATGCAGACGGAAATCTTTCCCTGATGGTACCGGAGAAAGAGATGCCTGCAGGCGCTGAGATCTGCTAAATATGAAACTGAATCATTTTGATGAAAATGGCAATGCTGTTATGGTAGACGTGTCCAATAAACCGGACACTCACCGTACAGCAACAGCTACCGGTTCCATTCAGGTAAGCCCGGAGATCATGGCCGCAGTAAAAAGCGGAAATGTGAAAAAGGGCGATGTGCTTGGCGTGGCCCGTGTGGCGGGTATCATGGGTGTGAAGCGTACTTCTGAGCTGATCCCCATGTGCCATCCACTTCCCATCCAGAAATGTTCTGTGGATTTTGAGACGGACGAGGATGCGGGAGTGATCCGTGTGTTCTGTACGGTAAAAACAGAGGGGAAAACAGGCGTGGAGATGGAGGCGCTGACAGGTGTTCAGGTGACGCTTCTGACCATTTATGATATGTGTAAGGCAATCGACAAACGCATGGTCATGTCTGATATTCATCTGGAAGAGAAAACAGGAGGAAAAAGCGGAGATTTCCGTTTTGAGGAAAAATGATAGACAGGTGCGGAAGAAATATTGATTATCTCAGGATTTCCGTAACTGACAGATGTAATTTGCGGTGTATTTATTGTATGCCGGAGGAGGGAGTGCAGCATGTGGAGCGCTCCCTCGTTTTGCAGGAAGAGGAAATTTTGAGAATCTGCCGGGTGATGGCAGAGCTGGGGATTCGGAAGATCAAGCTGACTGGCGGGGAACCGTTGGTGAGGCCGCGGATGCCCAAGCTTGTGGAAAAACTGAAAAAGATGCCGGGGATCGAGAAGGTGACTCTGACTACAAATGGTGTGCTTCTGAAGGATCAGATGAGGGATTTTGCCCGGGCAGGACTGGACGGATTGAATATCAGTCTGGATACGCTGGATGAGACCTGCAGCAGGCGGATCACCAGGCGGGATGAACTTGGACGGACCCTTGAGGGGATTTCGGAAGCGCTGAAGTATCCGGAGATTTCGTTGAAGATTAACTGTGTGCCTCTTGGGATTCCGGATCAGGATCTTTGTAAGGTGGCGTTTCTGGCCAGGGATCATAAGGTGCATGTGCGGTTTATTGAGATGATGCCTATTGGAATGGGAAAAGAATTTCATGGGGTGTCGGAGGAGGAGCTGCTTGGGATCCTTGGGGAAAAACTTCCGCGGTTTTCGCCGTATGTGGGGGAGCCCCTTGGAAATGGCCCGTGCCATTATTATGATGTAGATGGTTTTTCCGGGAAAATCGGGTTTATCAGTGCGGTAAGCCATAAGTTTTGTGGGGAGTGTAACCGGATTCGGCTGACTTCCCAGGGTTTTTTGAAGACTTGTCTGCAGTATGCGGCGGGGCGGGATCTTCGTGCTGTGATCCGTGGTGGTGGCTCGGATGAGGAGCTGAAGGCTGTGATCCTGGAGGCTCTGGCGGAGAAACCGGACGGGCATGCTTTTGGCGGAGGCCTGGAGAAACAGAAGGATGATAAGACGGAGAAGCTTTGTATGGCTCAGATTGGAGGTTAAGTGATGAAGAGAGTTGCGGTGATTACTTCTAGTGATAAGGGTTATAAAGGGGAGCGTGAAGATCTTAGTGGGCCGGCTGTGAAGGAGATTGTGGAGGCAGCCGGGTACGTGGTTGTTTCTATGGATGTTTTGCCAGATGACCGTGGGATGCTTGGTGCCCGGATGGCTGAGATTGCGGATCAGGGTCTGGCGGAGCTGATTTTGACTACGGGTGGTACCGGGTTTTCCAAAAGGGATGTGACGCCGGAGGCTACGGAGGACGTGATCGAGCGGCGTGTGCCGGGGATTCCGGAGGCGATGCGGGCGTTTAGTTTGACGATTACTAAGAGGGCGATGTTGAGTCGGGGGACGGCTGGGATTCGGAAGGGGACGTTGATTGTTAATTTGCCGGGGAGTCCTAAGGCTGTGCGGGAGTGTCTTGAGGTTATTATTGATGCGTTGGGGCATGGGATTGAGATACTTACGGGTGAGGCCGGGGAGTGTGGACGGTAGGATATAGAGTGTATTTATTAACAAGCGGACGGCCCACGAAGTCATGGCCAGTACGGTGACACGCTGTGCGGCCTGTTCGGCTGCGTCGCTGGTTTGCTGCCATTCGCGCCAACTCGCTGGAGACAGAGGACATTCGGAATCCGCTTCGCTACTTCCTCATGAATACAAGCAGCTTATGCTGCTTGTATTCAAACAGGCGCTCGGTGGCAGCAGCTATACTCGCCTCTCGACGGCCGCTCCGCTAACGTCACCGTACTGGCCCTGCCTCCGTTGGGCTGGTTGTTGAATGTGGTACGGTTTGTCGTATGTGTTGTAGGTTTTACCGGATGTGTTGATAGGTGGAAATTAATATTACTGGTGTGATATGTAGGAACAAATTTGGTAACGATGTGTAATTAATAGGAGTTTGTTATGGGAAAAGTACTTGCGGTTTGTATCAGTGAGATGAAGGGGACTCAGAAGAGGAATGTGGGGTCTGCGGTTTTTGTGGAGGACTGGGGGCTTGAGGGGGATGCTCATGCCGGGAAGTGGCATCGGCAGGTGAGTCTTCTTTCCAGTGAAAAGATTGAGGCGTTCCGGGCGAGGGGCGCTGATGTTGAGGATGGTGCTTTTGGCGAAAATCTGGTTGTGGAGGGGATTGATTTTGCGAAACTTCCGGTTGGTACCAGATTTCGCTGTGGCGAGGTTGTGCTGGAGCTGACTCAGATCGGAAAAGAGTGTCACAATGGCTGTGCCATTTTTCAGAAGATGGGTGAGTGCATCATGCCCCGGGAAGGGGTGTTTACAAGAGTGCTGAAAGGTGGAAAAGTTTCCGTCGGTGACGAGATGACTGTGGATAAAGCTATGATTTTTGATACCCATGCCCATTATGACGATGAGGCTTTTGACGAGGATCGGTTTGAGATGCTTGAGAGTATGCAGGAGAACGGGATCGGGCATATTGTGGATGTTTGTGCTTCTGTGGGACATTTTGACCGGGTTTATGATTTGGTGGAGAAGTATCCGTTTGTTTATGGTGCGGTGGGTGTTCATCCGGATGATGCGGATAAGGTGGATGCAGCTGTTCTGGATGAGATCCGCAGATATTGTGACATGGAAAAAACAGTAGCCGTAGGCGAGATCGGTCTGGATTATTACTGGCATAAGGAGAAAGAAGAGCATCTTCTCCAGCAGAAAGTCTTCCGCCAGCAGATGGACATCGCCCGTGAAAAGAAGCTCCCATTTATGATCCACAGCCGTGATGCAGCGGAGGATACGCTGAATATTGTGAGAGAGTATATGAAGGATGGAATGTATGGCGGAGTTATCCATTGCTTTTCCTATAGTAAGGAGATTGCAAGAGAGTATCTGAATATGGGACTTTACCTGGGAATCGGTGGTGTGGTTACATTTAAGAATTCCAGGAAGCTGAAAGAAGTAGTGGAATACGCACCCTTAAACCAGATTCTTCTGGAAACCGACTGTCCGTATATGGCACCTGTGCCAAACCGTGGGAAACGTAACAGTTCGCTGTATCTGCCGGAGGTTGTGAAGACTATTGCGGAGATTAAGGGTGTCAGCTGCGAGGAGGTTGTGGCCGTGACGGAGAGTAATGCGGTGAAGGTGTTGGGGCTGATATAATTGTTATATTATAAAATGAAGAAGGAACTACTGTATGACAGTTAGAAAATCATCTGTTTTACAGCGGCCCCTTTTCAAGTTAACAAGGAAATCATCCGGTAGGTGTGCCATTTTTCTGCATCTTTCAGAGCTAAAAGGAAAGTTCTTGTCAGTACCATCGGCGCGTGGTTGACACGGAAGTTTACCACTACGGGGAAGTTCCTTGTTATGGGTTCCAATATGGGACTATTATAAAAATTAGAATCATAGATTAATGATTAATAATCTAAATTCACATTCCAAAATGGATTGTATCTTTGAGTATTATAAATGATACATACATAAAATTAAAGGCGAATTTTTTAATGCAGATAAATATTTATTATTAACAATAAAAAACAATCCATTAGAATATTAATCATTTTAGATGTTGACTTTATACGAAACCTATGCTATTTTAGAAGAAAGAAAACACCAATTAATTAACAACTTCCAGAAAGGAGGAACAAGATGAATGAACTAAGATTGGAATTTCAGTTAGAGACAACGGAGATTCCGGCTGAACTGGACAAGGTTTTAGTGAGTTTTCTAAAAGCTGCTGTGGAAAATTATTCTCCGGCACTTTTTGAAAAGCTCTATAATAAAAATTCGTCCATATTAAAAACTTATGTCTGGGCGACATACTTACCCGGGGCGAGATTTACACAGGAAAAAATACTGCTTAATCATAGCAGATTTATTATGACATTTTCAGATGCAGATATAGGTGAACTGATCGAATTTTACAATGCATTTGTACTTATGAAATATAAACCGTATCCTATGTATCAAAATTCCATGCGGTTAATGTCAGTAAAGATACGGAATATTCCAGAAATTCAAGACACAGAACTCATTATAAAAATGAAAAGTGCACTTATTGTCCGAAAACATGATTCCGCGGATAATAGTGACAAGTACTATACATGTGAAGATCCGGAATTTGGAGAAATGGTAAAAGAAAATCTCAGGATTTTTCTTGAAAAACTGAATTTGAAAATGGATATCAGTGATTTTTCCATAGCTCCGTTGAAAGGGAAAAAAGTGGTAACAAGAACCTGGGGACGATTTATAGATGGAAGTATCGGGGTATATAAGATAACAGGAAATCTGGAATTGCTGAATTTATTGCGCGCTGCTGGGTTGGGAACACGTAGATCATTAGGTAAGGGCATGTGGGAAGTCATATATTAGGAGGTGTGCTATCATGGAAAAATATGTGATCACTCTTGGTGATTTCCTAAAGAATGCCGGAATCGTAGGATTTCATTATATGCTTGAAACTGCAGGGGCAGAGGAAGGTGTTGATTTCGGTCATTCCGATGATGACCAGGCATTATGGGTCAGCATGGATTTTGCGAAAAACGCGGATTGGACAGATATGTATTTTAAGGCCTTTATCAGGTATTTTGGACCATTTAGTACGTATCAGGGAATTAAGGATAAAATTCAAACATGTATTGAAAAGATAGAAGCTGAAAAATGGAATCCGGGAAAACAGGAAAAAGATGATCTGAAATTTATCAATGACAAGCTGCAGTCAAACAGTTATCAGGCTGGCTTTGCAAATATTAAAAAGAAAATTGAAAATCCGGAAATTTATGAGAAATTAAAAAAGAACAAACTCAGTGATAAATTGTCATCAGAAGAACTGAAAAACAGATTAGCAGAACTTCTGGATTTTATAAATCAGCCAGAATGCAGCGAAACTTTTGCAATGAAGAGTATTATATATACTTATATAAACCGGTTCTGGAATGGAAAATGTTTTCTTTTACGTCCTAATGCAAAAAAAGATATGCGAGAGGTGTTTGAAAAAGATTTTTCCGAACCATTTCGAAAGTATCTGAGTGCAGATCATAAGAAGGCAAAAGATCTCTGTATTGATTGTGGTGATCCAATAGGGCCGAAAGAAAAGGTCTCGATAGCATTCATGAATGAAGTTGGAGATGATTTTACAAGAAAACGTTCTGCATTCTGGGACTGTAAAGTGGATGCGTTTCTTTGCCCTGGTTGTGCTTTTATATATGCGCTCAGTCCGTTGGGATTCCGGTTATATGCCAATAAATTTGTTTTTGTAAATATAAATAACAGCATTGGTGCTTTGTTAGATGCAAATTCTAAAATTGGAAGAATTGATCAGGAAGGAGAAAAAACTGAGAACAAGAAATATTCCCAGTGGTTTGCAGAGACGATCAATATTTTACTAAGAAAAAAACAGCAGGAATTATCTAATGTACAGGTTATCTTGCGTGGAGTGAGTGCAGATGACAGGTATAGATTGAGTATTATCCATAAAAAAATGCTGGAAATTATTTGCGAATCAAGGGTATCTGATGCTCTGACATCGCTGGCAAAATCTCCATTTACTAAAATCAAAGATAATTTTGTAAATGTACATGAAACTGTAGTCATGAATCTTTTGCAGCATCGAGACCAGTATCAGTTGTTAAATCAGCTTCTTAAAGAAAATATAAAAGAAGAATCAAAGAATTTTTATATATTCTGGGTATATGAAATACAGTTATGGACGGAGATTGTATTGACATATTTAGATTGTGAAGAAAGAAATGAGAAAGGAAAGGAGATTTCTATGACTTGTGGAGCTATGAAAAAAAGTGGAGCGGATCTAAGAAAAGCAATTATGACTGCAAAGGGTATGACTTCCAGTGAAGGCTTGAGGGGCATTGAATATCAGCTGTTGAATGCTTTAGCCGTGAGAAATGTAAATAAATTTATGGACGTTGTGATGCGTTTGTACAGTGCGTATGGTTCCAAGAGAAATGAAGATGGACATGAACTTTTGATACCAACAGGGTTTGTTCAGATGTTAAATGACAAGCAGAAATTTACAGAATATGGATATGCGTTTGTAATGGGATTAGTGGGATCTTACGAGCCGAAGAAGGAGGAAGCATGATTATGAAAAGAGAAGGTTTAACATTTACAGTAATTTTCCTGGCAGAAAGTGCGAACTATGGAGAAGGAATTGGAAATATTTCATCACTGAAAAAAATGACCAGAGGAGATTATGAAGAGTATTCTTATATTTCCAGACAGGCGCTGAGATATAACATGGTGCAGCAGGCAAACTGGGATACAACCCCTGTGGATGGAAAAAGTGGAGTAGTACAGTTTGCGCCCTCAGCGACGATTGAAGATTATCCGGAGATTGATCTGTTTGGATATATGAAAACGACTTCTAAAGGGGAAGATCAGAATGGTGGAGCTTCTACAAGAAGTGCAGTTGCCAGACTTAGCAATGCGATCGCATTGGAGCCATTTCAGGGAAATCTTGAATTTTTGACCAATATGGGACTTGCTGTGAGAGGAAATCTGCAGAATGGAATTGCGCAGAGTGAGATCCATCGCTCTTATTATTCTTATACTATGTCAATAGATCTGGACAGAGTTGGTGTAGATGGTGAGATCAATATTGCAGAAGAGGAGAAAGTAGAAAGAGTGAAAGTTCTCCTGGATTCTGTTCATTATTTGTACAGAGATATCAAAGGAAGAAGAGAAAATCTCAGTCCATTATTTATAATTGGAGGCAGATACGGCAGAAAAAATCCATTTTTTGAGAACAGAGTAAAAGTGGATGCAAATAAAATTAATGTAAATACACTGCAGGAATTACTTGAGGATGATAATATCAGAAATTATACGTATGCAGGAATTACAGCAGGTATTTTTGATAATGAAGATAAATTAAAAGAGGTATTAAGAGCAGAATCTGTAGGCGCAGTATTTAATCATTTGAAAGAGGAAGTGGAGCAGTATTATGGAGAGGGCAATCAGGGTTAAGTGTTTTCAGAACCTGGTAAATTATAAAAAACCCAGCAGCTTTATTATTAAAGAAACATTTCCTCTTCCACCATATTCTACAGTTCTTGGGATGATCCATGCAGCTTGTGGTTATACAGAGTTTCATCCAATGAAGCTCTGCATACAGGGAACAAATAGTGGAACCGTATCAGAACTTTATACAAGATATTCATTTTCAGCAGGTACGAAATATGAAGAAGGACGCCATCAGATCTGTGTTGAAGATGGAGAAAGGTATGGAATTTTCAGGGGAATTGCCAATGTTGAACTGGTCTGTGACAATGATATGGTGATACATGTAATTCCAGAAGAGGATGATTTTGAGAAAGTATATAATTCACTGAAATATCCACCAAGATATTTATCACTGGGACGTTATGAAGATCTTCTGGATATTGAGCGGGTGGATATTGTGAATATCCATCAGGAAGATGAAGTGGAAATAAAGAGAGATATGTATATACCGGTGAGCTATGGAATCGAGTTAGGAGACAGACGTGGAACAATATACAATCTCACAAAAGAATATGAAATCACAAAGCAGGGTCTGCGTCGCTGGAAAAAAGAAAATGGAAGAGTAAAGGCTTATTATTGTTCTGGAGGAGTGGTGATAGACGAAGGGGCATATGTGGATGACTTCGAGAAAGATGCAGCATTGATATTTTGTTGATTAACTATAAGAAGGCAGTTCAGTAATATGATTTGTATTTGAAATACAATGGATTATGGGAAGCTTACAAGGAGGCAGAGCAGATGTTCTGTCTCCGGAAGGAGAAGTCTATGGAGTATTATGCAAAATCCGGAAAAAAGATTTTGTCGCAGGGAGAGATTGATAAAGTCAGAAATGAACTGGAAAATCTTATAATAAATCTTGAGAATGAATTTACAGAGACAGATCTTAAGGTTATTAAAAATAATATAGCTCATTTGCAGGATACGAAAGAAGAGGAACAGAAAACGTTAAAGGAACATCAGGACGACATTGTAAAATGTGCAGAGATGTTTTTTTTAGAATATGGAGAATATTTTACAGAAAAAGAAAAATGTCTGGTTACAGAGGCATGCAGAATACACGATTGGGGAAAAGCAAACCTGATTTTTCAAGGTTTGGTAAATTCGAATTTGATTAAAAAAATGTATCCTGATATAAAGCGGGATACGCAGATTCCACACGGATTTTTAAGCGCAGTTACCATATCGAAAAAAGAATTTAAAAGATTGTCTGAACTGTTTTCAGAAGAAGATTTCGGACCCTTTATTACAGCAGTATATCATCATCATGACAGAGATGATTGTTATGAAGGACCTGATATTCGGAAATATGCAGAAAAATATTATTTAAAGCAAATCAAAGAATATCTTGGAAAAGATATTGACAAGTTATATTGCAGCAATTTGAATAAACTATTATACCGTAATAATATTTGTACGCCTAAATTTACAGTAGATTCTAAAATATGGAATGAGTATCTTTTGATTAAAGGACTGCTCAATAAATTTGATTATACAGTAAGTGCAGGGTACGAAAAGGCAGAAATTGCACCAGATCTGCGGGAGAAAAAATTGAAGAAAAATATAGAAGTTTATCTTCAGAACAAAGAATTACGGCCTGCACAGAAATTCATGATGGAACATAAAAATGAAAATCTGGTTATTGTAGCACCTACAGGTTCTGGAAAAACAGAAGCGGCATTATTATGGTTAAATGGAGAAAAGGGTTTTTATACATTGCCATTAAAAGTTTCTTCTAATGCGATTTATTCTCGAATTAAAACGAATTATTCTTACAGTGATGTTGCATTATTGCATTCAGATAGTATGGCTATGTATTTGAAAGAATTTGAACAGGATGACACAGATATTGATGAAAAATATAATCGCGCAAAAATGTTGTCACAGCCATTAACTGTATGTACTGTAGATCAACTTTTTAAATTTGTTTATAAGGCATTGGGGACGGAGATTTTGGCTGCAACCTTAAAGTATTCGAAATTAATTTTGGATGAGATCCAGGCGTATGAACCGAGGGTTATTGCAACAATTATTTATGGCTTGAAGACAATACAGGAAATGGGAGGATATTTTGCTATTATTACAGCTACATTTCCACCTGTTTTAAAGAAGTTCATGGAAAAATATGGGTTATCAGAAGGAATGCAATATCAGTTTAAAGATTTTACAGAAAAAGAATATCAGTTAGATCAGTTTCCAAGACACAAAATTCAAATTGAAAAGTCGGAAATAAATATTGAGAGGATATTAGAACAGGGAAGCACTAAAAAAGTTCTGGTTATTTGTAACACTGTGTCCAAGGCACAAAAAATTTATAAAGAAATGCAGGAAAGAACGGAAAACGTAGAACTTTTGCATTCTTGCTATATCAGAAGAGACAGGGCTTTTTTGGAAGAAAAAATCATGCTTTTTTCGGAATCGGAAAAGCCGGGAATATGGATAACAACGCAGATTGTAGAGGCGAGTCTGGATATAGATTTTGATATACTTTATACTGAAATGTGTACAGCGGACAGTCTTTTGCAGAGAATGGGACGATGCAACCGAAAAGGGCGATATGTTCCTGAAGAACCGAATATTGTTGTATATGATAATCGAAATGGTGTGGGAAAAGATCGAGTTTATGATTCAGACATGTATGACCGTTCTTTAAGATTTCTTCATGAATATGAAAATATATTGTTTGGTGAAGAACTAAAAACGGTTTATATGAACAATGTTTACAATCCGGAAGAAATAACTGAAACGAGCTATTACAAAGAAATTGAAGAATGGTTGAAAAGGTTTTCGACAATTCATCCGGCAGAATATACATCAAAAGAAGCTAAAGTGAGGGATATAAAAAGTATTACGATTGTGCCGGAAGAGATTTATGATAAAAAACAGGAATTGTTTGAATATGGAATAGATTTTTTAAGAAAGCCAAATCTGAGAAAAGAAGTCAGAAGTATTATTAAAAACAGGCTTGAAGATGTGACGTTGAGCATGAGTATTTATAATAAATTCCCCAAAGGGGTAGACAGGGATGTAATTGGAAGTAAAAATGGCAGAAACATTATGGATATTCACAGAGCAAGATATAAATATGACTTTGATTCAGAAAATGGAAAAGGTGCAGGTTTGTTATTAAATGAAGAGTTGGAGATGGATGGTATATTTATGTAGGTGATGAAAATGGATGAAAGAATCACTGGGGTGATGATTTATTATTATTTCGTTTGTAAGCGGAAATTGTGGTATTTTTGTCATGATATCCGGATGGAAGCAGAGAATGAAGATGTAATTTTGGGTAAGATTCTGGATGAGAGCAGCTATAAGAAGAAGGATAAACATGTAAATATTGATGATATTATAAACATTGATTTTATCAGTGAGCATAAGGAATTGCATGAGGTTAAGAAGAGTAAGGCTGTGGAAGATGCTGGAATCTGGCAGGTGAAGTATTATCTTTATTATTTGCAGCAGCGAGGCGTGAGTGGTCTTAAGGGGAAGATTGATTATCCGCTGTTGAAGAAGTCTGTGATTGTTGAATTGTCGGAAAAGGATGTGGAAATTCTGGAAAGGATTTTTGTTGAGATTACAGACATCCAACATCAGGAGGTTCCATCGGTTTCGGGTAATAGTAAATTGTGTAAAAAATGTGCTTATTATGATTTGTGTACCATATAAACTTTGGATTTGTATCGGGGGAAAAGTATGAAACAAAGTTTTTACGTTTATAATAACGGGGATTTGAAACGGAAGGATAATACGCTTCAGTTTACAAATTATGATGGTGAGAAAAGGGATATTCCGATTGAGAGGATTTCGGATATTTATGTTATGTCCGAGATGTCGTTTAATACAAAGTTTATTAATTATATATCGCAGTACGGAATTCCGATGCATTTTTTTAACTATTATAATTTTTATACGGGGAGTTATTATCCGAGAGAAAGTCTGTTGGCGGGGCAACTGTTGGTGAAGCAGGTCAGTTATTATACAGATTATGAGAAAAGGTTGGTTCTTGCAAGGAAATTTATAGAGGCGGCAGCGGATAGTATTTATCGGAATTTGCGATATTATAATGGCCGTGGAAAAGATGTGGATGAATATCTTAGAGATGTGGATTCGCTTCGTAAACAGCTAAGCAGTGTGACAACAATTGAAGAGCTGATGGGAATTGAAGGTAATATCAGAAGAAGATATTATGCTGCGTGGAATGTGATTGTCAATCAGGAGATTCGGTTTGAGAAGCGTGTAATGCATCCACCAGATAATATGATCAATTCTTTGCTCTCGTTTGTTAATACACTGATTTATACGAAAGTGCTTGGTGAAATTTATCATACGCAGTTGAATCCTACGATCAGTTATCTGCATGAACCTGGAGCGAGACGTTTTTCGTTAAGTCTGGATATTGCGGAAGTGTTTAAGCCATTAATTGGTGACAGGTTGATTTTTTCGTTATTGAATCGAAACCAGATTACGGAAGATAGTTTTACGGAGGAACTGAATTTTCTTCATTTGAAAAAAGATGCTTCTAAATTGATTGTTTCTGAACTTGAAAAAAGTCTTAAGAAGACTGTAATGCATAAGGATTTGGGGAGGCAGGTTTCTTATCAGTATTTACTTAGGTTGGAGTGTTATAAATTGATAAAGCATCTGCTCGGTGAAAAAGAATATGAAGGGTTCAGAATATGGTGGTGAATTATGTATGTTGTTTTGGTTTATGACGTAAGTCAGCAGGAGAACGGTGCGAAGCGTTGGTCGAAGATTTTTAAAATATGTAAAAGATATCTGACGCATATTCAGAATTCTGTTTTTGAAGGCGAGATTTCTAAGGCTCAGTTGGCGCAATTACAACAGGAACTTAAATTGTATATAGATAAAGAATTGGATTCTGTGATTATTTTTAAATCAAGGCAGGAAAAATGGTTGGATAAGGAATTCTGGGGACGGAAAGATGATGCAACCAGTTTCATTCTGTAATTGTCGACCTACGATACGGAAAAAATCCCGGGAGGTCGACAAAGCCTTTATTTATAAGGAAAATGGAGGATTTGGAGGCTATTGGGAATGCAAATTTTGTTTCAAAAAAATTGTAAATGACAGGGTCGACAGAAAGTGGTAAAATAAGTCTTGTATTATATGTGGATGTGGAGCACGGGTATTAATAGAAACATTGTGGAATGTAAAGTGATCTGTAAAGCTTTTGTGATTCCAAGGGCTTTTACCGTATTAATAGAAACATTGTGGAATGTAAAGTTGTATAACAGTAGGAAAGGCATATGGAGCAACGTTGTATTAATAGAAACATTGTGGAATGTAAAGCAAATTGCTTCAAGTGTCCATCCCTGAGACGTCCAATAGTATTAATAGAAACATTGTGGAATGTAAAGAACACAATAACCAAACCGGGAAGTTATTTTTACACGTATTAATAGAAACATTGTGGAATGTAAAGTAATATACCATAATGCAAAATTCAGTCATGAACTGGTATTAATAGAAACATTGTGGAATGTAAAGCAAAAAGACGGTGCTTATTTCAAGGCTACTGATAGGTATTAATAGAAACATTGTGGAATGTAAAGTACAAATAATGTCTGTTGAACGATAGTTCTACCGCAGTATTAATAGAAACATTGTGGAATGTAAAGACATGAGTAGTAAATCTTGCCTGGTTCTGCTGAGCCGTATTAATAGAAACATTGTGGAATGTAAAGACTGAAATTGGAGCTGTCTCTGCCATGCCGTAAGCAACCGTATTAATAGAAACATTGTGGAATGTAAAGTCTGCAACCATTTCGTCAATTTTTGCATCAATTTCAGTATTAATAGAAACATTGTGGAATGTAAAGACACTTTGTATAAATCTGTCGGCGGTGTCCACTGTACGTATTAATAGAAACATTGTGGAATGTAAAGTTTGCTCCCTGTGTATTTACTTCGGGAAGTAGACTTGGTATTAATAGAAACATTGTGGAATGTAAAGTGGTGTTGAATTTCTGTTTTGCAACAAGAAAGACACGTATTAATAGAAACATTGTGGAATGTAAAGTCAGCACTGTTCGCGTAGGCAATGTGCAGATAATACGGTATTAATAGAAACATTGTGGAATGTAAAGTCTGTCGACGCTGACGCAACCGGCCTACGAAGAGTGTATTAATAGAAACATTGTGGAATGTAAAGGGTAGATACTTTGAAAGCTTTGAATCTCTTCATCTGGTATTAATAGAAACATTGTGGAATGTAAAGCAGGTAGCCGAAAGCACAAAACAAAGAATCCAAAAGTATTAATAGAAACATTGTGGAATGTAAAGTTTTTTTACGATGGTATCTGGCGCGATCGTCCCGAGTATTAATAGAAACATTGTGGAATGTAAAGGAAGATACAGATGTTACAATGCCTGTCGTGCTACCACGTATTAATAGAAACATTGTGGAATGTAAAGTTATATCGCTAATGTTTGCTCTTGGCAACTGCCAGAGTATTAATAGAAACATTGTGGAATGTAAAGATGGATTCCAGAATTGGAGCAAAAGTCGCTGTCAGGTATTAATAGAAACATTGTGGAATGTAAAGTTAATAGCATCTTGCATCATCTGAAAAGGAATCATGGTATTAATAGAAACATTGTGGAATGTAAAGTAGTAACACTTCTAAGTATATTCTATCACAGGTCAGTATTAATAGAAACATTGTGGAATGTAAAGATCGAAGAACAGCCGAAGCATCCAACGGTCGCAGAAACGTATTAATAGAAACATTGTGGAATGTAAAGAACACTGACTTGTCCAGGAATCGGTACTGCGACCAGTATTAATAGAAACATTGTGGAATGTAAAGAACGAATGCCCCAGCATCCTCTTCCGGTCGTTCTCGTATTAATAGAAACATTGTGGAATGTAAAGAGATTGCGGATATGATCGGAACAAAAGTTATAAACAGTATTAATAGAAACATTGTGGAATGTAAAGGGTGCTACCAGATAGGATTTTGCGCCAACTTCTCCGTATTAATAGAAACATTGTGGAATGTAAAGTCATGCAGAACTGCATCGGCGGTTGGGAAAGAGAAAGTATTAATAGAAACATTGTGGAATGTAAAGAGAGCATTCCGGCTGACAGGATATGAGTTCGTGACAGTATTAATAGAAACATTGTGGAATGTAAAGGAGCATATCAGACTTTGCTTCCAGAGCCACGTCTGTTGTATTAATAGAAACATTGTGGAATGTAAAGTAAGAATGGAAAGCCGATGCTCTCGGTTCAGATTCTGTATTAATAGAAACATTGTGGAATGTAAAGCTGATTAATAGTTGTCAGTCCCATCGCTTCATCATCGTATTAATAGAAACATTGTGGAATGTAAAGTTTAAACAGCACTCCAGTTTCTCCAAATTTTCCCTTAGTATTAATAGAAACATTGTGGAATGTAAAGTTTTCAATATCATGCACGATTTCAGTGTGGTGATGACCGTATTAATAGAAACATTGTGGAATGTAAAGGTTTCAGCAGATTGTTTATATCTTTCAGCTGTGCCTGTATTAATAGAAACATTGTGGAATGTAAAGCGAAAACTCTGGGAAGAATTTGGATATGTCTGGAAGTATTAATAGAAACATTGTGGAATGTAAAGGAAGACTGGAATTTCCGTGTAATGATTCCGGCAATGGTATTAATAGAAACATTGTGGAATGTAAAGTCTTACGCTTATCAGAACTTTTGCGAGATGTATGAAGGTATTAATAGAAACATTGTGGAATGTAAAGGAAGCCCCAGGCAGACGGAAAGACCGGGTTCACACAGTATTAATAGAAACATTGTGGAATGTAAAGTATTACGACACTTGGCGTGACGCTCCGTTTTATGTCGTATTAATAGAAACATTGTGGAATGTAAAGTATCATAGCCGGAGACTGTTCAAGCGGTACGGGACTGTATTAATAGAAACATTGTGGAATGTAAAGAGGGCTTCCCTCTTCGTTTTGCGGATTCTTCGCTCAGTATTAATAGAAACATTGTGGAATGTAAAGTTTGCAAAAAAAAGTGTTTAAATATGTTATTTTTATTAGTATTAATAGAAACATTGTGGAATGTAAAGATATGAGAAAGTCAGGGTTACTCGGTTACCCGGTTAGTATTAATAGAAACATTGTGGAATGTAAAGTTTTTAAGGAGTGATACTATGAGTATAACAAATGTTGGTATTAATAGAAACATTGTGGAATGTAAAGACGCTTACTCCGGTGTGAACTGGTGCGGATGCCTGCCTCGTATTAATAGAAACATTGTGGAATGTAAAGTGGAACACGGAGATATTATAATAAGAAGTATTCCTGGTATTAATAGAAACATTGTGGAATGTAAAGAAATGCTCAAATTTACCTTCTGATTGGTTCCGGTGGGTATTAATAGAAACATTGTGGAATGTAAAGACAGGGAACCGGTGAGACTGTAGCTGCAATGATCGGCGTATTAATAGAAACATTGTGGAATGTAAAGATGCATTACAGTCTCAGTTAGCAAACTGCTGTTGTGGTATTAATAGAAACATTGTGGAATGTAAAGAAGAACTATATAATAAGGGACTTGTCGGAACGGATGGTATTAATAGAAACATTGTGGAATGTAAAGTAAATACGTTTTCATTAGAGGCTCATGACATAATCGTATTAATAGAAACATTGTGGAATGTAAAGTATTTCCCCCTTACAATTTAAACTTAGTGGGGACTAGTATTAATAGAAACATTGTGGAATGTAAAGGTGGATGATAACGGCACTGTCCAGGCACGGCTGAAACCAGTATTAATAGAAACATTGTGGAATGTAAAGACGTTTGAATCGTAAACGCACCATAGTGCGTATATTGAATTCACTCTAGTTATTTGAGAAAATAGA
>OGQK01000154.1_pt1 | contig 45992 bp, 35 predicted proteins | sample 1553221 | NCBI WGS metagenome assembly OGQK01 (sample SAMEA2579996, study PRJEB22360) | human gut metagenome | biome: human gut; feature: human-associated habitat; material: faeces | place: Denmark | collected 2008/2010 | reverse complement strand
CGGGTAACGGCGGAGGCGTTCCATCGTTTCCGGCGCGTAGACGGGCGCTTTGCAGGCGTGCACGCGGCACAGGCGTTCCGTGAAGGCCGCCAGCAACAGATCGAGGTCTCCCCCACGCTCGCGCAAGGGGGGCAGGTGCAGCGGGACCACGCGGAGCCGGTAGTACAGGTCTTCGCGGAACGTCCCCGCCGCGATCATTTTTTTGAGGTCGCGGTTGGTCGCGGCGATAACGCGCATGTTGACTTTCGTGGGTTTCGTTTCGCCTACTTTGATGAATTCTCCACTTTCGAGCACCCGCAGCAGTTTTGCCTGCAGGTCGACCGGCATTTCACCGATCTCATCGAGGAAGAGCGTCCCGCCGTCGGCCTCTTCCATCAATCCCTTTTTATTTTTTGCCGCTCCGGTAAACGCTCCTGCCGTGTGTCCGAACAGTTCGCTTTCGAGCAGATCTTTGGCGAATGCCGAGCAGTTGACCGCCACGAACGCTTTCCCGCTGCGGCCGCCTTCCCGGTGGATGGCCTGTGCGAAAACCTCTTTGCCGGTGCCCGTTTCGCCGGTGAGCAGTACCGAAGTGTCTGTGGCCGCGACCTTGCGGGCCAATTCAACGGCGTCTCGCATCGCTTTCGACGAGCCGATGACCGCCTCGAACGACGGAGCCGTTTCCGGCTGCCGTCCGGCGGCGGATTTCCGTTGCGCTTTGGCTTTTTCCATCGCGCGGCTCAGCAACGGGATGATCTTCGGATTGTCGTCGCCTTTGGTGATGTAGTCGAACGCGCCGTTCTTGATCGCCTGCACGCCGTCCGGAATGTTGCCGTAGGCGGTCAGCAGGATCACTTCGGCATCGGGCGCGATCGCCTTGATCCGGCCGACCAGGTCGACTCCGTTGCCGTCCGGCAGTTTGACGTCGCACAACACGACCCCGGGGCGCGTGCGTTCCAGTTGGCGGAGTCCCGCCGCACAGTTTTCGGCCTGAATCACTTCGTATCCTTCCAGGCCGATGATGCGCGCCAGCAGGCCGCGCAACTGCCGTTCGTCGTCGATGATAAGTACCTTGTCCATATGCCGGATCGGATTTATTTTTTCGCAAAGGTAAAAAAAAGGAGGAACTATTTTCCGGCCGGAATCCGTTGGCGCGCATTTAGAGTCGTTCGTTTTTATTAATACGTTGATATGTAGTATTATATGCTGAAATGAAATCCGGCGGGGCGATTCCGGAGGCTCCGGTATGTCCGGCGCTCGGGCTGCGATCCTCCGGATTCCGGTTGCCGGACCGCCGAAAAAAGTGGCCGTCACAGACTTAATAATTCGAAAAAACGCCGTACATTTACGAAATTTTTAGGTCGACTTTAAACATCTTTAACCTATGTCAGTAAACAAAGAAATCAAAAAAGTCATTGTGCTCGGCTCGGGAGCATTGAAAATCGGACAGGCGGGAGAATTCGATTACTCCGGTTCGCAGGCGTTGAAGGCGCTGAAAGCCGAAGGAATTTCAACGGTGTTGATCAACCCGAACATCGCTACGATCCAGACTTCGGACGGAGTCGCCGATCGGGTTTATTTCCTGCCCGTAACTCCTTATTTTGTCGAGGAGATTATCAAAAAAGAGCGTCCCGACGGCATTTTACTGGCATTCGGCGGACAGACGGCGCTGAACTGCGGAACGGAATTATTCCTCAGCGGCACGTTGGAGAAATACGGCGTGCAGGTGCTCGGAACGTCGGTCGAAGCGATCATGACGACCGAAGACCGCGACTTGTTCGTAAAGAAACTGAACCAGATCGAAGTCAAGACCCCGGTCAGCCAGGCTGTCGAAAGCATGGAGGCGGCCATCGAGGCGGCCAACCGGATCGGGTTCCCGGTGATGGTACGTTCGGCCTATGCGCTGGGCGGCCTGGGCAGCGGCATATGCAGCAACCTCGATGAGTTCAGGACGCTGTGCGAAAGCTCGTTCGCCTATTCGAAGCAAATACTGGTCGAGGAGTCGCTGAAGGGATGGAAGGAGATCGAATTCGAAGTGATCCGCGATAAGAACGACCACTGCTTCACGGTGGCCAGTATGGAGAACTTCGATCCGCTGGGAATCCACACCGGCGAGAGCATTGTGGTGGCCCCGACCTGTTCGCTGGACGACCAGGAACTGGCCTTGTTGCAGGAACTTTCCAAAAAGGTGATCCGCCACATCGGGATCGTCGGCGAATGCAATATCCAGTACGCGTTTAACTCCGAGACGGACGACTACCGCGTGATCGAGGTGAACGCCCGGCTGAGCCGTTCGTCGGCGCTGGCGTCGAAGGCTACGGGCTATCCGCTGGCGTTCGTGGCGGCCAAACTGGCCCTGGGCTATACGCTCGACCAGATCGGCGAGATGGGAACGCCGAATTCGGCTTACGTGGCCCCGTCGCTCGACTACCTGATCTGCAAAATCCCGCGTTGGGACCTGAGCAAGTTCGCCGGCGTTTCGCGCCAGATCGGATCGAGCATGAAGTCCGTCGGCGAGATCATGTCGATCGGCCAGTCGTTCGAGGAGATCATCCAGAAAGGACTGCGGATGATCGGGCAGGGGATGCACGGATTCGTCGGCAACCGCGACCTGGAATTCGGTAACCTCGAAGAAGAACTGTCGCATCCGACCGACCTGCGTATCTTCGCGATCGCCAAGGCGTTCGAAGAAGGTTATTCGATCGACCGGATCTACAACCTGACCAAGATCGACCCCTGGTTCCTCGGCAAACTGAAAAATATCCACGACTATTCGCTCGTGCTGAGCAAATACGATAAGATCGAAGACGTGCCCGCGGCCGTACTGCAAGAAGCCAAGCGGCTCGGTTTTTCGGACTTCCAGATCGCCCGCTTCGTCGAAGACCCGGACGGCAACATCGAGAAGGAGTCGCTGCGCGTCCGCGCCGTCCGCAAGAAGAACAATGTGCTGCCGTCGGTCAAAAGGATCAATACGGTCGCTTCGGAAAATCCCGAGCTGACCAACTACCTCTATGTGACTTACGACGGGACGGAGCACCAGGTTCCTTATTTCAAGAATGAAAAATCGGTCGTCGTGCTCGGTTCGGGCGCTTACCGGATCGGCAGTTCGGTCGAGTTCGACTGGTGCTCGGTGAATGCCGTGCAGACGGCCCGCAAGCTGGGTTACAAGTCGATCATGATCAACTATAACCCCGAGACCGTTTCGACCGACTACGATATGTGCGACCGGCTCTATTTCGACGAACTGTCGTTCGAACGGGTGCTGGACGTACTCGACCTGGAGATGCCTAAAGGCGTGATCGTTTCGGTGGGCGGACAGATCCCGAACAACCTCGCGATCCGGCTGCACCGCCAGGATATTCCGGTGCTCGGAACGTCTCCGCTGTCGATCGACCGCGCTGAAAACCGCCACAAGTTCTCGAGTATGCTCGACCAGTTGGGCATCGACCAGCCGGCCTGGAAAGAGCTTTCGCACATGGATGAAGTGTACGACTTCGTCGGCAAGGTAGGCTATCCGGTGCTGGTGCGTCCGTCGTATGTGCTTTCGGGCGCGGCGATGAACGTATGCTACAACGCCGAGGAACTGGAGACGTTCCTGAAGCTGGCGGCCAAAGTGTCGAAAGAGTACCCGGTGGTCGTGTCGCAGTTCTTGCAGAACGCCAAGGAGATCGAATTCGACGCCGTGGCGCACAACGGCGAAGTGGTCGAATACGCGATTTCGGAACATGTCGAATTCGCCGGCGTCCACTCGGGGGACGCCACGCTGGTATTCCCGGCGCAGAAGATCTACTTCGAAACCGCCCGCCGCATCAAGAAGATCGGTCGCAAGATCGCCAAAGAGCTGAACATCAGCGGCCCGTTCAATATCCAGTTCCTTGCGAAGAACAACGACGTGAAGGTGATCGAATGTAACCTGCGCGCGTCGCGCAGCTTCCCGTTCGTGTCGAAGGTGCTGAAACGCAACTTCATCGAGACCGCGACGCGGATCATGCTCGACACTTCGTATGAAAAACCGGACAACACGAATTTCGATATCGACTGGATCGGCGTGAAGGCGTCGCAGTTCTCGTTCTCGCGGTTGCACAATGCCGACCCGGTGCTCGGCGTGGATATGTCGTCGACCGGCGAAGTGGGTTGCATCGGCGACGATTTCAGCGAAGCGCTGCTGACGTCGATGATTTCGGTCGGGTACAGTATTCCGAAAAAGGCCGTGATGGTCTCCTCGGGCGACACCCGTTCGAAGGTGGACTTGCTGGACGCCTGCAAGATGCTGCAGGACAACGGCTACGAGATCTATGCGACCGGCGGAACGGAGAAATTCCTCGCCGAGCACGGCGTGAAGGCCGCATGTGTGAGCTGGCCGGACGAAGGGAAGGCGGACAACGTGATCCATATGATTTCCGCGCATAAATTCGACCTGGTCATCAACATCCCGAAGAACCACTCGCACCGCGAGCTGACCAACGGCTACAAGATCCGCCGCGGCGCGATCGACCACAACATTCCGTTGATTACCAACGCCCGTCTCGCGAGCGCCTTCATCGAGGCTTTCTGCGAAATGAAGGAGAAGGATATTCAGATCAAGAGCTGGCAGGAATATAAGTTGTAATCCTTCCCCGTTTCCGTACCGAGACGTTTAAACGGGGGAATGCGGGGATTTCCTTTAGAATGGTGCAACAAGTCAATTACCGACTTGTTGCGCTTTTCTTTTTGTGATGAGGTAACGAATAGGCAATAGTTCTGTTCTAAATTACAGTCGCTATGCGGATGCAACGCACGTTCGGTATCCCGGCGGATCATTCTTCCGAAAGGGAGAAGCGACCGGTCAATGCTCCTGGAAATAAAGGGTGCAGGCCTCCGGACGGTCGGTGTTGATGATGTCGATGCCGAGTTCGCGGAACGTTTCCCAGGCGTTGACGGTGTCCGGAGACCCCCAAAACCGGATAGGTTTCCCCGTTTTGTGGGACTTCGCCACCAGACTTTCGATTACCTGCCGGTCTTCGGCGGAGAGCGTGTCTGCACCCCCTTTCCATTTCGAGTAGCGGAAAAACGGCTCGCTGATGAAAGCCACCCGTTCGAGCTGCTGCGGCGTATAGTCCACGTCGATGAATCCGTCGAAAGAAATAAAGCGGGGATACTCCCCGAAAGCCTCAGGGTCGGGCCGACTGCCCGAGATCACGATCCTCACAGCGTACGGATTTACCGAAGGATCGAACACTTCGGGATGTCTTTTCAACTTGGCGATCAGCCGGTCAATGGTCGGGTGCAGTGGAGTTTTCAGGTCGATCATCAGCGTGAGCACCTGCTCCGAACCTCGCCAGGGGCGTCCTTCGTTTTGCCCGAATAAAAAGATCAGCGGTTCGAGATACATTTCATCGAGCGAAAGCGCCGAATCGAGTTCGTGAGGATCGTGCGCCACCAGCAAGCCATCGGAAGCAGGAGCCGCATAAATATCCGCCTCGATGGTATGCACCTGCTGGGAATAAGCGCGGTAAAAAGGAATATTTTTCTGGTAATCGTTGTGGGAATGGATAAGTACCGTTTGCTTCCCGGAATAAGACGAACATAAGAAGGCCATGAAAAATATCAGTCCTGCTCGACCGAAAAAAACGGAACGGGTATTCGAAAATTTGCGAAGCATAGGAGTCGTTTTGATAATTAATATATGGTTTACAAGAGCAAAGATAGAAATTAATAATATGCAATGCCGTGAAAAACAAGCGCAGGCCGTCTTTTTTCGTTTGCCGGAGAATGAAAATCACCGGTAGCTCCGGGGATCGGGAACGAATCGCTATCTTTGTGCCGAACGGCAGGGATATGGAAGAATTTATCAAAAAAATGCGGGAAGCGTACCCGGTTTCGGACGGTGCGTTGCAGTTGTTTCTGCGGCATACCGAGCGCGTCACGCTGCCGAAGGGACACCTGTTGATCCGGGACGGCGTGGTCGAAAAGTACAGCTATTTCATCGTGCGGGGATTCGCGCGCGGTTTCCTGTATCGGGACGGGAAGGATGCGACGATCTGGTTTGCGACCGCCGGCATGTCGCTGTTGTCGATGAACGCCTACCTGTTTCGTTCGTCCGGATACGAGAACGTCGAACTGCTCGAAGAGTGCGACCTGCTGAAAATTTCGAACGAGACGCTCGACGGGCTTTTCGAGAAGGAGGTCGAACTGGCCAACTGGAGCCGGCGGATGTCCGACCGCATCATCCTGCGGATGGAACGGCTGTTCGTCGAGCGTTATTTCCTGACGGCGGCCGAACGTTACCGGCTGCTGGTCGAACGCGAGCCGGAAATTCTGCAAAAAGCTCCGTTGCGGGATATCGCCTCTTACCTCGGCATTTCGCAGGTTTCCCTGAGTCGGATCCGCGCCGGCGTACAATAGATTCCCCCGAAAGTTCGTTTTTAACATTTGTTAACCGGAAACGAAAATTTTTTACGGACTTTTGCGGCCTGTAAGATCAATCGGGTGATTCGTATGAAACAATTCAAAGGCATTCTGCTGGCGATGATCTCGTCGGCGACGTTCGGGATGATTCCGCTGTTCGCACTTCCTGTGATCCGCGGCGGCATGGGGGTCGATTCGGTGATGTTTTACCGCTTTGCGCTGTCGTCCGCGGTGGTCGGAGCCTATCTGCTGCTCCGGCGGGCGGACCTGCGCGTTACGCTCCGGGAATTCGGCGTGCTGTTCGGACTGGGGGCGCTGTACGCTTTCACGTCGCTGCTGCTGACGATCGCTTACCTGTATATTCCGAGCGGGGTCGCCACGACGATCCATTTCCTGTATCCGCTGCTGGTCGCCGCGATCATGGCGTTGTTTTTCAAAGACCGGATTTCGGTGTCCGTGATGGTCGCCGCGCTTGCGGCCGTGCGCCGGCGTGTGGCTGGTTTTTGGGGGGAAGGGGGGCCGGGGCGTACCAAAGTGAAGGGGCTGACACTGGCGCTCGCGACCGTAGCTACGTACGCCGTTTACATCGTCGGCGTCAACAAATCGTGCGTGCAGCATATGAAGGGACTCAAAATGGTGTTTTTCATCCTGCTTTCGGCAACGATAATTTTCGCCGGGAACCTGTTCGTAAAAGGGGAAATTCCCGAATCCATTCCGGACTGGTCGGCTGCCGTCCACCTGATTTTGTTGGCTCTGATTCCCACTTTGGTATCCGATTTGACGTTGGTGTTGGCCGTACAGCGGATCGGTTCGACGACGACCGCGATTCTCGGTTGTCTCGAACCGTTGACCGCCGTCGCGCTCGGGATTTTTTTCCTCGGCGAACGTTTCGTCGCGGAACAGTTCGCCGGCGTCGCGCTGATCGTGGCAGCGGTCGTGACGGTGATTCTCGGCGGCCGGCCGGGGCGGTTCTCCGTCCGGCGGCTGATTCCGGACTTTTTGTCGAATTTTTATAAAGCGAGGGATATGATAAAACTGATTCGGATAACCGACGGACAGGACAGCCGTCTGGAACACTTGGTTCCCCTCTACGAAGAGGCGTTCTGCAGCAGCGAGCGGCGTACCGTCGGGCAGCTCCGGCGGATGATCGGCGCGACGCCTGCGATGCATTTCAATATGATCGAGTCGGACGGCGAGCTTTGCGGCCTGTTCGTCTACTGGGATATGGGCGAGTTTTACTACCTCGAACACCTGGCCGTGGCGCCGCATATGCGGAACCGTAAAATTGGACAGCAGGTGCTCGAGCACGTGGAGACCTCGCTGCCCGGAATCCGGCTGCTCGAAGTGGAGCCGGCCGAGGACGAGCTGACCACCCGGCGCGTCGCTTTTTACCGGCGCAACGGCTACCGGATCGTCGATCGGAGCTACGTGCAGCCGTCCTACGAAAATTTCGGCGATGCCGCTCCGCTGTGGATCATGGGAAACGATACGCCCGAACGGTTGCCCGAATTTATAGAACGGATTAAAAAAGAGGTGTACCGCGACCCGCTGGCGCGCTGATCCTCCGATTCGCCGACCGGGCCAGATATCCCTACGTTATCCGGGCTCGTTTCTTTTTTCGCTGTCCGGGTCGCAGAAAGCCGTTCTTTTCGGTTGCGGGCATAAAAAAACGTCCTCCGGCAGAGGACGTTTTTAGGGTTATCGGCGAATCGCTTAGAATTTCCAGCCTACGGTCAGCGAGAATACGCGGTTGGTCATTTTGTTCAGTTCCTCGTTGCCGCCGCTAAAGTCTTCCTTGAATTCATCCGTCGCGATGTCGGTGACCGGGATATTGTAACGGGCGTCGATGACCAGACCTTGTTCGAACGTGTAGGAGATGCCTACCGGGATCGAGAAGTCGGTCGATTTGAAATAATGCTTCGTGTCTTCGGTATTCCAGGAGCCGCCGTCGACTTTTGCCCTGTATTTGCCGCTGAGCAGGAAGCCCGGCTGGATACCCGCTTTCAGCGCCAGTCCGTTGGTGACGTAGAAGTTGGCCAGGATCGGAATATTCAGGTAGTTCAGCCGGTTGTTGAATTTGAGTTTGTGTTCAGAGCCGAGCGCGCCTTGGGTGATTTCGGCGCTGGAACCCTGGCGCGAATACAAGACGTCCAGCGAAACGGCGAACCATTTGGCCGCCCGGTATTCGGCGAAAGCGCCGATCACCAGCGCGGGTTTCGTGCCGGAGAGGTGATTGATGTCGTCGAGACCGTCGGGATGCAGGTCCGTAACGTTTATTCCGACTTTGGGTCCGAACGTGAAAGGTTTCTGAGCCGAAACGGCGCCGGCAGCGATCGCCGCTACGAGCAAAAAGACGATTTTTTTCATAAAGTTGTGTTTGAGTGGTTTGTAAAGTTTGTAAATAGCAGTTTAATAATGTCTGTCAGGGCCGGCGAACTATCGCAGTGCCTTGTGTTTTCTGTCCGGAGAAGTTCATTACGATACAAATTAAAAGGTTATTCGTGGAAATTCCAAAAATAAACCTCGTTGTCCGTGTAAATTAGCGTAACCGGCGGTACGGGTTTTGCGTTCGTTGGGATTCTTTGGATAGGCGTTTTCCCGGGGAGCGACGAGGGTATGCGTCTGAATATTTGGAATGGGAAAATATTTAATTACTTTTACGATCTCTTTCGGCGGATTCCGGTTGCCGTTTCCGTAAACGATTCGTATCGCGCCGCCGGACCGGTATTTTTCCCGTGGGAACGTCCGGATAAAAAGAGTGGAGTACGCTTTTAATGAATTACTAAATATTATTTCAAAGATGATGAAAACGAAATTGTTTACGGCCGTATTGGCCTGCCTGAGCGTTGCGATGCTTTTTTCCGGTTGTAAGAACGATAAGAACGATGATGCCGTTCACGCCTATGTCATGCGCGCGGCCATTACCGAAGCCGGCGATCTCGACGCGCTGACCGTAACGCTGATCAACAGCGAATTGGAGAGCATGTGCAATCAGGTCGGAACGAAGATTTTGACCGAATCGGAAGCCCGGGAGATGTTCGATCTGATGGTGAAACAGATCGAAAAATCTATGGAAAGTATTGATTTCGGAGATATTACCAAACCGGTAGGCTTCACCGTTACGCTGAATTACCAGAACGACGGCAAAGTCGCTTTTTCCAAAACGTTTACGGTCGATCCTAAATAACGGCGGACGAAACGATCCGTGCTTCGGCGCGGCTACGGGGCAGCCTTCTGCCGGTGCGTTTATCGATCGATGCGTGCCGGAGGAAGGCTGTCTTGTCGTATCCGGAGGTGGCGTGTCTGTTTTTTATTCCGGCCGGATTGGTAGATTCCGTTTCAATCGCTATCTTTACAAAATTCGTCCGGGGAGACTGCCGGCGAACGATCCGAATCTGAAAATACGGAAGTTATGAGAATACGAAAAGGTGCTGTCGCGGTCGGGATACTGACGCTGGCCGGGATCACGCTTTGTTTCGGCGGAAGTCCGAAATGCGACGCGGCCGGCCGCGAAAGCCGCAGCGGGAAAAAACAACCGGCCGGGGTGGAAGTTCTCGGCGATCCGAAGTTCGAAAAGGGGCTGGCCGTATCGCCGCTGTGGCCCGAAATCGTGCAGCAGAACGGCGGGTTCGAAAAGACCAACACGGATACGATCCGTTTCGGACGGGGCGACGCCGATCCTGTCTGGCAGATGGCCCAGTGGGCCAGCAAGTACGATCTGGGCGGAACCGTTCCGGTTGAAGGGCGGGACGGCGTTACGTACGCCAATCCCGGCAAAAAGATCACCCGCTTTGCCGACGGTACGCTGCTGCTCGACATTACGACGAGTACCGAATACGAAGCCCCGCGTACCGGCAGCGACGCGTGGCCGCCCCTGCTGATCCAGCAGGATTTCGAGAACCGTCCGAACGTCGGCCGGATCAGCCGTCTCGACTTCACGATGGAACTGCGGATCGTCCATTGCGACAAAAAGATGACCGATGCCGAATTCAACGAGAGCCTGCATACGGCCCAGTCGCCGTTCTATTTTTTTATGCGCAACGTGAATCCCGATTCGCCGGATTACCAACTCTCGCTGTGGGTCGGCGTCCCGTCGTTTGATTACCGTTACCCGCGGCTCGACTCCACGGAGTACGTGCAGTGGGATATCGGCACGGCGACTTATATTTACGCCATTCCGCCCCGCACGATCTGGGGGGACGTTTCTTTCCACGATTTGAAGTGGCATCGTGCCCGGCTCGACCTGTTGCCGCTGATCCGGCAGGGCGTTGCCGCGATGAAGGACAAAGGACAGTTTCTGCATACCGACCTCGACGATCTGGAACTGATGGGGATGAATTTCGGATGGGAAGTTCCCGGAACTTTCGATGCGGGGCTGATGGTGCGGAACCTGAGCGTCCGGGCCGTCGAATGACCTGATTTTAACGAATACGAGTGAAACGATGAAAAATACTTGTTACGGATTCGTGCTGGCGGCCGTGCTGTCGCTGTGTGGTGCGGCAGCGTATGGCGAGGCTCCCCGTTGGGAGACCCTCTCCGGAAAGTGGCAAACCGGAGCCTCCGGGATCGTTCCGGAAGCGGGGGAACAACCTTGCCTGCTGGTCGACCGCAGCGGCCTCTGGGATTGCGAATGGTTTAACCTGAGCGTGAACTTCAGGTTGTCGGACGTCTGTGCCGGCGCCGGGTTCGGCGTTGCGCTGCACATTGAAAACAAGGATGACTACCATTTACTACGGATCACTCCCGCGGCGGGTTATACGGCTCTCCAGACGCTTCGCTGGCAGTACGGTAATTTCCGCATGTGGCAGGAGGCTCATTTTCCCGTTTTGCAGCCGGAGCGGGAGTATAATCTTTCCATCGTCCGGGCTCCGGTCGTCGACCGGGAGGACTGGCGGCCGTGGAAGATCGTCGTTACCGACAACGCCGACGGAACGGTGTTGCTCAAAATCGGAATCGAAAACCATATGCCGGCTTTCGGCCTGGGCGTTACCGGGCTCTATGCGGCGTGCGATGCGGTGACGTTCACGGATTACAGCCTGGATCGTCCCGTGCCCGAGAACCTGGCGGGGAACCTGCGGTTGCCGATGGTTTTCAGCGACGGGATGGTGCTGCAACGCGGACGCCGCGTTCCGGTCTGGGGCCGGGCCGCCGCCGGCGCGTCGGTCAGGCTGACTTTCGCGGGAAAAAGTTACAAGACGCGGGCCGACAGCGCAGGCGACTGGAAGATACTGCTCAGGCCGCTCGCGGCCGACACCGGGCTGGTGATGCGGGTCGTTTCGGGAAAGGATACCGCGACGCTCCGCGACGTGGCTGTGGGCGAGGTGTGGTTCGCTTCTGGACAGTCCAACATGGAGATGAAAGTGTGGGAGAGCAATGTGCCGATGGTTAGCGATCCGGATATCCGCCTGTTCGTCCCATTCCAGTGGTCGTCGCAGGAGCCGGTGTTTACGGCCGGAGGACGGTGGCAGAAGGCGGACTCGGAAGGCGTGCCGCGCTGGTCGGCGGTCTCCTACGCATTCGCGCAGGAACTGAAAGAGCGTCTGGGCGTGCCGGTCGGCGTCGTCGGCGCTTATTTCGGCGGGACGGCCATCGAGAGTTGGATGCCGCGTTCCGAGTTGGTCGAAGATCCGGTTACCAAACCGATCCACGACCGCTTCGTGCAGTCGATCCATCAGCTCGAAAACGGCCTGCCGGTGGAGGAGCGTTTCCCGTGGTGCTGGGACGTGGCGGGGCAGCGGCATACGCCGGGAGATCTGTTCAACGGCATGGTCGCGCCGCTGATCCCGTACGGAATCAGCGGAATTCTGTGGTATCAGGGCGAATCCAGCGCATCCAAGGCCCGGCAGTACGGACATCTTTTCCCGATGCTGGTCGATTCCTGGCGCGAGCGGTGGGGCGATCCCGACCTGAAATTTTATTTCGTCCAACTGGCCGGCTACGACGGCCGGGAGTCGGGTTCGGAGATCGAATCCGCCTGGCCGCATTTACGGGACGTGCAGCGCCGCCTGCTCGACCGCAGGGAGAATTCCGGTATGGTGGTAGCCTTTCATCTGGGCGATTCGCTCAATATTCACCCGCCTTATAAAAAGGAGGTGGGCGTCCGCCTGGCGAATCTGGCCTTGCACGACGTGTACGGCTTTAAAGATATCGTGCGTAGCAGTCCGCTGCTCGACGGGGTGGAATACCGGGACGGTGCGGCCGTGCTGACTTTCCGTGAGACCGCGGACGGACTTTCTTCGGGAGACGGCAAGCCGCTTTCCGGTTTTTCGGTCGCCGGCGAAGACCGGCGTTTCCACCCGGCTACGGCTACGGTCAATCCGGACGGGGTCGGCGTGACCGTCCGTTCGGAGGCGGTGCCGTCTCCGGTCGCCGTGCGTTACGGATGGGCTAACTTTACGCGGGAAGCGAACCTGGTCAACAGCGCGGGGCTACCCGCGGCGCCTTTCCGCACCGACGAATGGCCGCTGCCGACCGACGACGATTTGTAGGAGGCGCACCGACGATTCCGGTTCGTGGGATACGGACCCGGTGAGTCGGGTTTTCAAGCTATATTTCTGTTTCTGGCCGCTTTTATACCTGAGAAATTTTAGGTGTGGCAATTTTTATTACTTTTAACCGTTGGAATTTGGTAAACGGATACCCGGGTCCTTGCGGTCTGCAATTATGAAGAAGCGGCTGTGTATTTTATTTTTTCTCATCGGTTGGTTTCCATCGGTTTATGGACAGCGATCCGATAACGGCAATTACGTTCTGTTGCTGAATTCTGCTTCGTTCGGCGAAGCATGGTCGGATGTCCTGTACCGGTCGTTGGTGGAGGAGGTCAGACAACAAGGGGTGCGCGTCGATACCGAGGAGCTGCTCGTCCCGATGATGAAGACGCCCGAGGACGCCCGAGCCAAACGGGAGATGCTGCTCGCCAAATATCCCGTTCCGCCCCGGGCGGTCATCTATATCGGCGATCCCGGCTGGCTCGTTTGCCGTCCCCTGTTCGACAGGGAGTGGAAGGAGGTGCCGACGGTGATCTGCTATTCGCGCGATTCGATGCCTGCTTCGATCGAGGATTTGCTCGGCGGAAACCTCGACAGCCGTACGGCGGTGCCGGCTTCGGAGATTGCCGAAGGATATAACCTGACCATCCTCAAACAGCCCTCTTTTATCCGGGAAACGATCGAAATGATGCGGCAGTTGCAGCCCGGAATGAATACCGTGGCCCTGATTTCGGATCATCGCTACATCAGCCTCCGCATTCGGGAAGAGGTGCGGCAGACGGTAAAGAAATATTTCCCGGATCTGGCGTTCGAATCGCTCAGCACGCCGGAATTGACGACCGGACAGTTGCTCGATACGCTTTCGGGTTTCGACGATAAAAAAGGGATTATCTACTACTCCTGGTTCGTTACCCAGAACCGGCATGAATACCTGGACGATCACGTGCAGCGGGTGATCTTCGGGCTGGCCCACACGCCGATTTTTACGCTGACCGACCGGGATCACGAGGAGGGTAGCTTCGCGGGCGGATATTATATTCCGGCGATCGAGTTCAGTCGGGTGGCCAGCGCCGTTATCCGGGAAATTCTCGAAGGAAAGCCGGCCCGCGACATCTCCTGGCGAGACGGCGGCGCTCCGGCGGCTTACCTCGACTATCACCACCTCGTACACCAAGGGGTCGATCCGGCCCTGTTTCCGAAAGACGCCGTATATACGCAGGTTCCTCCGGGCTTTTTCCAGAAATACAAATTTCACTTGGTCGTTCTGGGAGCGCTGCTTTTGTTGCTGGTATCGGCGGTCGTGATGAGGTTGCGCTGGTTCATGCAGCGGCAGCGGCAGCAGAACCGCGAGTTCCAACTGCTCTCGCAATACAGGAAGCTGGTCGACAATATGCCGGTGATCTATCTGCGCAAGCGGATCGCCGGCGGATCGTCCGGTTCCGATTTCGAGTTTCTTGATGTGAATCCCGCCTTTGAGCAGGTATTCGGATGTACACGCCGGCAGATCCTGGGCAAACGGCTGAGCGAAGCGTTGTCCTGCCGCGACAAACTCTCCTGTCTGGCGGAGACCGAACAGACGGTTCATTCGTTCGTCGTAGACGGTGCGAAGGGGCTGCGCTATTACGACAAGCTGGTGTTCAGCAGCAGCGAAGCGGGGATTAAGGACGTATTTTGTATCGACCGTACCGAAGAGCACCTGGCCCTGGCGCGGATGGAACGGCACCGCGCCGAGCAGGAGGAGCTGAATGAAAAGTATAAACTGGTGCTGCAGGCGACCGGATTGACTCCCTGGACGTGGGACGTCGGGGGAGGGCTGGTCGACTGCGATCTCTCTTATACGTCCGGGATGGAGGATCATTCCGGCGAGCACTTGATCGTCTCGGACGAACAGTACTATGCGATGATCCATCCCGACGACCGGGAGCGGATGCGCGCCGCTTACGCCGACTTGCTGGCCGGCCGGAACGACATCCTGCAACAGGAGTACCGGGTGATCTACGTGCAGGGCGGCTACCAGTGGGCGAAGAGTTTCGCCGTCATCCGCGAGCGCGACGCTTCGGGGAGCCCGGTGCAACTGGTCGGCGCTTCGCTACAGATCGACGTGCAGAAACGACTCGAACAGGATCTGCGCGAGGCCAAAGAGAAAGCCGAAGAGTCGAATCGCTTGAAATCGGCTTTCCTGGCCAATATGAGCCACGAAATCCGGACGCCGCTGAATGCGATTGTCGGTTTCTCGAGCGTGCTGGCCGATACGGAGAACGAAGAGGAGAAACGGGGGTATATTTCGATCATCGAAAACAACAACGAACTGTTGCTCCAGTTGATCGGCGATATCCTCGACCTGTCTAAGATCGAGGCCGGAACGCTCGAATTCACCGAGTCGGACGTTGATCTGCGGGAAATGTTTTCCGGGATCGAACAGAGCATCCGGCTGCGGATTCCGGACGGTCATCCGGTGGATGTGCGGTTCGAAGAGCCGGAGAGCGATTACCGGATCCGCACCGACCCGAACCGGTTGATGCAGGTCGTGACTAATTTCATGACCAATGCGATCAAATTCACGGCCGAAGGAAACATCCGTTTCGGTTACCGGGATCGGAACGACGGGGAATTGTATTTCTATGTTTCGGATACCGGATGCGGAATTCCGCCGGAGAAGCAGCGGGACGTGTTCGGTCGCTTCGTCAAGCTCGACGCGTTTGCCCAGGGGACGGGTCTCGGGCTTTCGATCTGCGAAACGATCGTTTCGAAGTTGGGCGGGCGGATCGGCGTCGAGTCCGTGCCGGACGAAGGTTCCACCTTCTGGTTTACACTGCCTTTCCGTCCCGCCGGCAAAGCGTTTTTATAACGGATTTGCACGGGGAAGCTTTTCGTCCCCCTCGGAAAACGCTACGGTTTTCTGCAAATAAAATCGGAACCGGGGAAAACCCGATTCCGATCCGTATGATCGCCGAAGCCCGGTCGAGGAGTCGTGCGATGCGCGTATGCCTACAGCCGCTTATCGTCTGCCGTATCCGCCTCCGCCGCGGTTGTAACCTCCGCCGCGATTATAGCCGTCGTTGCTTCTTTCGGTTTTCGGCCGGGCGATGTTCACACCGATGACTTTGCCTTCGAACTCCGTGTCGTTCAACGCTTCGATGGCCTTCCGGCCTTCGGCGTCATTGGGCATTTCGACAAAACCGAACCCGCGCGAGCGACCGGTTTCGCGATCCATGATGATGCTGGCGGAAGATACTTCTCCGTATTCCGCGAATAAATTCAGTAAACTGTCGTCTTTCGTAGCGAAGTTCAGGTGTGAAACGTAAATATTCATTTTTTTCTGTTTTTGTGAGTGAATCGTATCGTTATTTTGTCAATGTGATGTTTATCGCATTCATGCCCCGTGCGCTCCGCTCCGTCTCGAAAGTAACGGTGTTGCCTTCCGAGATGCCCGCGGGCGCAGACGAAACATGGAAGAAATACTTCTCGCCGGACGTGAGATCCTTGATAAAGCCGTATCCCTTCCCTTCGTTGAAATGCTCGACCCGGCCTCTTTGTATTTCCGGTTCGGAGTCGTCTTTCTTGGGAACGGCAATGACGATGTCTTCCAGCTTGACCGCTTCTTTCTTGCGTTCTTCGGGCGGTACGTCGGTGAAATTGCCGTTCTCGTCCACATAAGCGATCATGTCGTCGAACGAACTGGTGCCGGTCGCCTGGCGTTCTTCCTTGCGTTTCTGCTTTTCGAGGCGTTTGGCCTGCTTTTTCTTTTCGTTTTCTCTTTTCCCAAATGATTGTGATCCTGCCATTAATATATTTTAAAGTTAATAAAACGATTAAGCGGTGTGACGCACTGTCGCCAGTTTTCTGCCGGTCAGTTTCTGAATGTCTTTTACCATTACCTGCTCGTCGCTGGTGCAAAACGTAAGGGCTCTTCCCATATGTCCTGCGCGGCCGGTGCGCCCGATGCGGTGTACGTAGGTTTCGGCTACGTCGGGCAGATCGTAGTTGATTACCAGGTTGAGTTCATGGATGTCGATGCCCCGCGCAGCGATGTCGGTGGCCACCATGACTTTGATTTTTCCCGATTTGAAGTCGCTCAGGGCCCGTTGTCGCTGTCCTTGGGATTTGTTTCCGTGGATCGCTTCGCTCTGGATGCCGGCTTTCTTCAGGGTGCGCGAGATGTTGTCCGCGCCGTGTTTCGTCCGCGAAAATACCAGTACCGATTGGTCGGACTCTTTTTTCAGCACCGATATCAGCAGGCCTTTTTTCTCGGGTTTCTCGACGAAATAGACGCATTGGTCGACCGTATCGACCGTCGAGGAAACGGGAGTCACTTCCACCCGTACCGGATCGTGCAGGATAGACCCCGACAACGCGACGATATCCTTGGGCATCGTAGCCGAGAAAAAGAGCGTTTGACGTTTCGCCGGCAGCACTTTCAGCAGCCGCCTGATATCGGCGATGAATCCCATGTCGAGCATCCTGTCCGCCTCGTCCAGTACGAAATGCGTCAGGGCGTCTAACTTCACCTCTCCCTGTGCGATCAGGTCGAGCAACCGTCCGGGGGTGGCGATCAGGATATCCACGCCCTGCCGCAGTTTTTCCGTTTGCGGATTCTGCTTCACGCCGCCGAATATCGCCGTGTGTTTCAGACCGGTGTATTTGCCGTAATCGGTGAAGCAATCGCCGATCTGCAGGGCAAGCTCGCGCGTAGGAGTCAGAATCAGCGATCTGATTGCGCGGCACTCTTTTTTCCCGTGCGATCTTCCTCGCCGGTCGCGGCGGCTCGCGCCGGGCTCGATTACCGAAGATCGTTCGTCCCGGGCGCTGTCTTCCGACAGCATTTGCAGGATGGGAATGGCGAATGCCGCCGTTTTTCCCGTACCCGTCTGGGCGATTCCGAAAATATCTTTTCCCCGGAGGACAACCGGGATGGCCTGTTCCTGAATAGGGGTCGGCTCGTTATATCCTTTTTCGCAGACCGCTTTCAAGATCGGTTCTGCAATGTTCAGTTCGTTGAATGTCATACTAAATTCCGCATTCGCGGACGTTTTTAAAAGTTGATGCCGCTCAAAAGGCGGCTTTGGAAAGGAAGAAGTCCGTTTTCAGCTTTTCGACTACTTCCCTGACGCTCCTGATCTTGTCGGAAAGATAAGCGTTGCCGCCGGCAAAGGCATAGCCTTTTTTCATATTGCCTTTGGCTGCATTGTAGAGCGCTTTGATGATACAATACGGACTTTTGGTATAGTCGCACGTTTTGATGCAATGGAACGGGCAGGAGCGGGGTTTCTCCTTCCCCTCGGCCACATTCCGGATGAACTCCCCGTCGAAAGCGCGTCCGGGCATCCCTACCGGGCTCTGAATGATGCGTATGTCTTCGCGATGGGCGTTCAGATACACTTTTTTGAATTCGACCGACGCGTCGCACTCTTCGGTCGGAACGAAGATGGAGCCCATCTGTACCGCCGATGCCCCCAACGCCATAAACCGCGCGATGTCTTCACCGGTCGCTATTCCGCCCGCCGCGATGACCGGAATGTTTTTTCGGCCGGCATAGCTCCGGGCCACTTCGACCACTTCCGGGATCAGATGCTCCAGCGAGTAGTGCTCGTCTTCGATCTGCTCCTTTTTGAAACCCAGGTGCCCTCCGGCTTTCGGCCCTTCCACGACGATCGCGTCCGGGAGATACCCGTAATTGGCCGACCATTTTTCGCAAATCAGCCGCGCCGCCCGGGAAGAAGAGACGATCGGAACGAGCTGCGTCCGGCTCCCCTCGGTCAGATAACCCGGCAGATCGAGCGGAAGACCGGCCCCTGCGAAGATCACGTCCGCATTTTCCGAGACGGCCGTGCGTACCATGTCGGAAAAATTGGAGAGCGCGACCATGATGTTGATCCCGATCACTCCGTAAGTCTTTTCGCGGGCTTTGCGGATCTCCTGCCGCAGCCCGTATATGCACTTCTCGGAATAGCTTCCTTTGTAGCCGGGATAGAGCAGCCCCAGCCCGGCTGCCGATATGACTCCGACGCCCCCTTCGTTCGCGACGGCCGAAGCCAATCCGTTGAGCGATACGCCCACGCCCATACCGCCTTGTACGATGGGCAGTTTGATTTCGTACTTGCCGATGAAAAATGATTTCATTTCCGTAATACCGTTGAAATTTGACATATGCCGTCTTCAGTCCTGGTAACAAACCTACTCGGGCAGTTGATTGCCGAAACAAAGAAAGCTTATAAAGGTCGATTTCAACGATGAAAGAAGCCGGACGGAACTGTCCGGGAAAATGCAAAGAAGATAAAGATCAGAATGAACTCGCGTTGTTTACTCGACAAAGGTAATATTATTTTTTCATTTATGCTAATTTCTGCATAGATAACGGGATTTCACGCATTTTATTTCTTTAAAGGTATGGAATGCGGTCCGTCGCTGGGTATCCGCGGCGTTCCGGCGGCGCCGGAAACGGGGCGTCGCGTTCTTCTCCGGCGGCGAGAACGGCTTGGGGTCGCTGCGGCTTTGTGATCCCGTTCGAAAATTTCGTTCTGTTTTGTTTTCGAATGCTTTTATTTGTTATTTTTGGCTGGAATATATCGTCTGAAATTATATAATATACGGATGCAACGAGTCGTCGATACTTTCAAAAAAATAGGATATAGGCAGAATGTATAGCGATATGGATGGGAACGGCTGACAAAGTTATTTTATCGGTTGTCGTAATCGGACGATTCCGCTCGAAACGCCAGCGTAGATTCTCGTCTGATTTTATTATTTTTTTGAACGACGTTCGATGCTTTAGCGTATTCAAACAGATCAGGTGGAAAATTGTTAACTTTTAAATTATGCGTTATTTATCTTTATCTCTTCTTTTTTTACTCTCCGTTTGCTCGTGTTCGAAAGACAGACCCACTTTGGAATGGGCTCTCCGATGCGCGGGGCCTAACCGCGGAGAAATGGAAAAGGTGTTGGCTCATTACAGTCGAAAAAGCGAGGACAGTCTGAAGCTCCGTGCGGCCGAGTTTCTGATTAAAAACATGCCGGGGCATTATTCGCTCGATCCGGCGATCGTCAATGCGTTTTGCGATCAGGTCGATTCGATTCTGGCGACTCCTCTGGATACTTCTTTGCTCGAACTCGCAAAAACGAATCTGAAAGAAGCCGATGATCAGGATTGGGCCGGATTCAAAGTGAAGGCTATGGAGGCGGTTTCCAAGCGGTTCCCCGTAAAACCGTCTTCCAGCCAATCGGACATCCGGATACTCAAAGCGGACTATCTGATTCGAAACATCGAAAACGCTTTTGAAACTTGGGCGAATGCGCCCTGGGCCGCTCATCTTACGTTTGACGATTTTTGCGAATATATTCTTCCTTACAAAGCCGCGCCGGCTTTTCAGGCGGATAACTGGAAAGACGAATGCAGTGAATTGGCCGATCGGCTGTACGACCTGACCGATCTGAGAGCCGGAAGATTTACCTGTCATTCTCCGCATTGGGCGGCGCTGAATATAAATCAGGGACTGAACTCCCATTTGAAAACGACGTTGCCCTATGCGTATACGGGACTGCCGATCCTCCGGATGTCTACTTTTCTGAAGATGCATTTGTCCAATTGCACGGATAAAGGGATTGTCGTTAAGGCGGTTTTGCAAAGCAAAGGCATTCCCGTGGCTGTCGATTTTACCCCTCAGTGGCCGACTCAGGCCCAGGGACATTCCTGGAATGTCATTCAGGTCTCCAATAACGGGCGTTTCGAAGAGTTCGTTCCGTTGGACACGGATCCGGGAACGCCTCACCGTCCCGGAGAGATGATGGCTAAAGTCTACCGCCAATGCTATGCGCTCAATCCGGTTTTTATCCGGTTGAACAATAGCGGGGAAGCGGTTCCTTCGTCTCTCAGTACCGTGACGATAAAAGATGTTACCGCCGAATATGTGTCTACGCAAGACGTCCGGATCAGGATCGATCCCGCACTAAAAAAGAGGAATAAGTACGCTTATGTGGCGGTTTTTGACAATCGGAATTGGGTCCCGGTCGGATTCGGAGAGGTCGGCGGATCGGAAGCGGTTTTCGAAGCTATCGGACGCGACATCGCCTATCTTCCGGTGTATTGCTCCGACGGGGAGAAAATCACGCCGCTGTCGTACCCTTTTACGGTTGACGCCTACGGCAAGGTAGACCTGCTGATTCCCGATACCGTAAACCGCGAATCGTTTAAATTGCTGCGGAAATATCCGTATTACCACGCGATGACGACAGTGACCAAAAGGTTGATATCCGGTAAAATACAGGCTGCCAATCGGCCGGATTTCAGCGATGTCGTTACGATTCACGAATTTACGGAGGCTCAGTCGGCCGGCGAGGTGCGGATTCCTGCGGAAACTCCGAAATACCGGTATTGGCGTTATTTTTCTTCTCTTGCCGGATTTAACAACATGGCCGAACTGCTGTTCCACCCCCCCGGTTCGAATCGTTCCCTGAGAGGAACGATTATCGGAACGCCGGGCTCCTACCTCGACGATCCCCGACGAACCAGGGAGGCCGTGTTCGACGGCGATCCTTTCACGTTCTTTGACTCTACCGATCCCAATAACAGTTGGGCCGGGATGGATTTCGGCGAACCGGTTTCGATCGGCAGCGTAGAGTATGCTTTTCGCAGCGACGACAACAACATCCGCATCGGCGATGTTTATGAACTGTTCTATTGGAAAGATGAATCCGGCTGGGAATCGCTCGGTAAAAAAAAGGCGGAGAACATGAATTTGTATTACGACAACATACCGTCCCATGCGCTTTTGCTGTTGAGGGACCATACCCGGGGGAAAGAAGAGCGTATTTTCACCCTTGAAAACGGCGAACAGGTGTGGTGGTGATTCCGTGCTCCTGCGGAAAACGGCCGGAAGCGGTCTCCCGAACCGGTCGTATGTCAAAAGCGTGTAAATTTTATACGTCTTATGTTATTTCGACATTCTGTCCCGTACCTGTTTTTCCGTGATGCGCACCGTGTTCCCGTCGATCCGGTAATTGAAGTCCGGTACGGTATTTTGCAACGTAAGCAGCACGTTGTCCAGCGTCGGGCCTTCTTCGAAGGCGGCCGTGAAGTTCCCTTCCAGTTCTAGTTCGGCCGCCAGGTCGATTTTCACGCCGAAAAATCCGGAGATGATATAAAGCACGTGTTCGAGCGGCGTGTCTTCGAATCGCAACTGCGACATCCATTGCGGCAGTTCGCCGTCGACGATCCGGTGCACGGTGACGCGCTGCGACCGGTTGTCCATCCGGATGTGTGTATTGTCTGCCAGGCGATAGGTTTGCCCGCCGCAGAAGGCGTCGAGGGAGCCTTCCGCTACGACGATTTCGCAGGCTGCGCTGTCGCAGTAGGCCTTGACGTTGAATTGGGCTTCCGTCGCCACGGCGGTCATGTTTTCCGTTTTCACCGTGAACGGCTGCTGTACGGAGGCCTTCACGATGAAATACGCCTCTCCGTCGAGGTAAACCGTGCGTTTCGATCCAAAATCGTCGCAGTATCCGATGCTGCTGCCGCTGTTTATCCATGCCTGCGAACCGTCGGGCAGAATGATGTGTTTTTGCGTTCCGCGCTCCGTCGATTCGGTCACGTCGGACAGGACGGTCACGTCGAAATGTTCGCTGAGGCGTTGATTCAGCAGGTATAAGATCGTCGCGGCGGCGATCAGTGCCGGAACTGCCGCCGCGGCGATGCGCCGGGCCGTTCTTTTTCGCGACCGGGAGCGTTCTACGCCGGCGCCTCGCGCCGCGCCGGTCATTTCCCGGTACGAGTCCAGTACTTTGCGGCTCGGGGCCGGATCGAACCGGACTTCTCTTTCGAACGCTTTTTCCAGGGCCTCGTATTTCTCTTTCCGGTGGCCGTCGCCGGCAAGCCAGGCGCGGAACTGCTCCTGGATATGTTCGTCGGGATGCTCTTCGTCGAGGTACAGGTCGATGATCTCCTGGATCGTTTTTTGCGGGTCGGTGTTCATAAATACAGTCGTTCGGATATGCTGGAGTATCTATTTGAATTATTTTTTGAAATCGTATTACGGAACGGGTGTGCCGGACGGAGCGTACGACCGTTATGATTATAATACAATCAAAGAGCTGTTTTATACAAAAGTAGAATCGGATTCGTCAGAACGGCGCGTTGTTCTGGTTTTTACGATGCATGGGGCGATCCCCGGCCGGTTGCGGCGGGAATTGACTATTTGAGCGTGCGCTTGATTTTTTTCAGGGCTTGCGACAGGTGGTTCGCGACATTGTGTTTGGACGTGTCGAGGTGCTGCGCGATCTCTTCGTGCGAGAGGTTCTGCTGCCGGCTCATTTCGAATATTTTCCGGCGCATCGGAGGCATGTTCTTGACGGCCAGCTCTATGAGTAGTTCTTTTTCCTGCGCGATCAACAGGTCTTCGCCTGTCAGAAGATCCTGTTCGCCGGAGTCCTGCATTTTCTGGTATTTCTCGAAAACCCGCTGGCGTTTGAACAAATTGACCACCGCATTCCGTGCGATCGTATAGAGTAGGGTACGGATATTTTTGGAAGGGTCCAACTCGGCCCGCCTCTCCCACAGGGTCATAAATACGTGCTGCGCGATTTCCTCGGCTTCTTCGCGGGAGCGCAACAATTTATATAGAAAGTTCTCGATCGGGCCCCGGTAATGCAGGTATACGGTCTTGTAGGCCTCGTGATCCCCGTCGCGGAGCGCTTCGAGCAGTTCCACCGTAACGGGCCCGTTTTCGCGGGATGTTCGTTCGGTCGATTCCCGATCTTTATTATCAGAGGCGTTCCGGGTTAAATCTTTATTCATTCCTGCGATAGGTGATTTTATATTTATTCCGCAAATATGGTAATAATAATTAACATTTTGAAATTCGTGCGGTCATGCTTCCCCGCGTCCGGCCGTAAAACGGCGGGGTTGCGATCCCGCTGTATTCCCCGGCTGTATTCCGGTTTCTTTTTCTGCGTATCCGAGCCGTTCCCGTCCGACCGTTCTGCCGGACGGGAGTTGCGATATGCGTTTCGGCGGACATGATAAACGGTAGATCGCGGCCTTGTCGTTTTCGCATTTCGAAACGGCGAAAACGGTCTCGGAAAATTGTTTCGGAATCGGAGTTTGAGAATCGGTTTTGTTGCGTAATTGGTTGATAAAAAGGCGTAAACGTATCTATATATTGCCCTCGAATGGTTGTATTATGAGTGTATGAAAAATTGATCGGACATGAAACCGAACTTGAAACATCCGGACATATGTCGGAACTGCCGATTCGACGACCGTGATTGCGATGTTTGATTTTCGACCGAAATAACCGATTGTGTGAAACTCTAATTAATTTACTTTTTATCATGAAAACATTCAATTATTTTTTTGCAGCGTTTTTGAGTTTAGGCATACTTGCCTCGTGTTCCAAAGACACCGACCCGGGCGGCCCGTCCGCTCCCGCCGGAGAGAAGCACGTCGTAATCTCCATGGGCGGCGTTCAGACGAAAGCGGCCGGCCCGGTGGATCCGCTTTCGAAGACGGCCGACGTAGACAACATCGCCATTTTCGTAACGAACTCGGCGGGTACGATTTTGAAAAAAGTAGAGGTCGACAAAGACCTGACAGCCGATTCGGATTGGGACAAGCTGACCGATGTGGGACTCCTCATTCCGAATGTGGGAACCGAAGCCTCCGACCTGGCCGTTTACGGCAATTATAAAAAAGGATTGGAAACTTACGTTACCGGCGGGGTGGGCGACAAAGTGACCGTTGCGGCCGCTTACAGCCAGCAACAAGGTTCCAAGGTGCTTTTTGCCGGGACAGGGGCGCTGTCGGCATTCGACGTGAACGTAGAGAATGTGAACGACGAGAACGTGTATACGTTTACCGGCACCGTTAAGATCGAACCGGTGATGGCCCGTATCCAGGTTAAAAAGGTATCCTTCGTCGAGAGCGGAAGCGAAACGGTGACCAACACTTCCAACGGAAAATCGGCTCTCGTAGAGTGGGAAGGTCTGACCGGCGATCTGCTGGGAGTTTACTTCAACAACTTCTACAAGCAATACAACGGAGCGGCCGTGGCTGCGTCGCTGATGACCAATACGACCGCTTTCGAAAGAGCGACCGAGGGTAAATGGCTTTTCGGCTCGGACGCCGCCCAAACGGACGAAGCGACCTATGCAAGCTATAATCAGTGGAGCTCCGGCGCGTATGCGGCTTACGACCTGGACGAATTCAACGATCCGACCGATCCCGACGCCAAGAAGTGTTTCGCGTTCAACTTCTTCCCCGGACAGACTCCGTATCTGCACTTCAGCCTGGCCAACGTAGCGGCGACCAGTATTACGAGCGCCGACGAAGACGCCTACAATCCGAGATTGCTGCCGCTGTCCAAGTTTGCCAACGTGGTGAATTATACGACCGCCTCGGGGAACGTAACGTTCGAAGCGGGTAAGATCTACAACGTGAACATCGAGATCAAACCTCAGTTCATGCACACCGATCTCAATCCGGTCGCGTATAACATCACCCTTACCATTACTATCGCCGACTGGCAGGAAGAGAACATCGATCCCGAGTTCCAGCAGTTGTAGTAATCCTTTAACTGAATGCGGGGGGAGGACGGGCCTCCCCCCTTTTTACGAAAAAGATACAGCTAATCGACCGAGTGAAATGAAAGGATACAATTACATAATTGTCCTGTTTTGGGTTTTTGCACTATCGGGGTGTATCCGTGACGACGGCTCCGGATTGGACTGCGAGCGTACGCGGATATCGTTTTACTATTACGGCGACGTTCCGGGACAATGCCGCTTCCTCGAAAAATCGGACAACGTGACCCTGTTCGTCTACGACAGCGACGGAAACCTGGTCGCGAGGCGCACCAAAAGCGGCGCCGACTTACAGGCACACAAGGGTGTGAACCTGAATCTGCCCGATGGAAATTACTCCCTGGTGGCATGGACGAACCTGACCGACGGGACGGAAATACACGATGCCGAGCAACTGTCGAAGGCCGTGCTGGGATCGGCCGCGTACTATGCGGGAGATCCCATTATACACCATGAAAACGACCGGGTGTACTTCGCGACCAAAAAGATAACGGTCGTGCAAAGTCAGTTCAGGGACGAAGAATTGCTGTTCGATCAGGCACACATTCCGCTGCACGTGCATGTTACGGGGGCGGCGGCGCCCGCCACCCGCGCAACGGCGCCGATCGAGGTGGATATCGTGAACCTGCATCCGCAGATGGGTTTCGACGGAGCGAGCGCCTCGGCTCTGAAAAGCGTTTACCGCGCTCAGCTCGCATACGATGCGGAAACGGGGGACTACGTTGCACGCGTAAACGCCTTCCGTTTTTTGAACGATAACGACATACGGCTAAAACTGTCGAACAGCGGCGGCGAGATTTGCTATAAAACCGTCGAACTGGCGGATTTTATGAACGAGCACGCTATCTCCGTCGAAGACAAGGACGAGGCGGAAATAGCCATACGCTTCCGGTTTAACAATACTTCGGTAGAAGTCGCTCCCTGGGAGGAAGAGGACATCGATCCGATACAAAAATAGGAATCCATGCAAAAGTATAAGATAGCCAGAATCATTCTGTTGTTCGCCGTCTCCGTGCAGATGCTGTCGTGCAGCAAGACCGCCGGGGACGATCCGGCGGGAATGGACGCCAGCCTGGCATTGTCCCTTCTTACCCGCAACGGGAACGGCGATCTCGCCCTCGCCGGCGAAGACGAATTTACCAGTCTGGCCGTGTACATATTCAACCATGACAACGGCGATCTGGAATTTTCCGAGTTGGTAACGGATTTTACGCCGGAATCGGCTGCGAACAGCTATGTCCGGTCGGTCCGGGTGACCAAAGACAAGAAAGCGATCTATGCCGTCGCCAACTATGCCGGAAAAAACTTTACGGCGAACGGACAGGCGGTGACCATCGACGAGAATACGCCCAAATCGACGCTCGATGCGCTGGAAATAGTTTCCTCGTCTTTCTCGGCGGATGACATCGCAATGATCGGCAAAACGGCGACGACGATGTCGGGAACCGCCGTCAACGCTTCGGTCGAAATGGAGAGACTCGTCGGACGCGTCGACATGCATGTTTTCAAGTCGGCGGAATTGACGGACGACCTCGTGGAACTGACCTCGATCGAATTCCGTAACCAGGTCGTTCGCAGCAACGTCCAGTATCAGAGCAAGGCGATGCCGGGAGGCGATATTCGCCGGACGGAGACCTATACGCCCGCTGCGGCGGGATACCTCGACGTGGTTCCGGACGATGCGGACTATGCGGCGCTGAAACCGTCCGACGCCGAAAAGTCGTTTTACAGTTATCAGAATATTTCCGGCGAAGAAGATCCGTCGGGAGCCGCGCCGGACGACGCGTCTACCCCGTACCTGTTGGTGAATGTGAAAGTCAACGGGGCCCCGGTAACCTATCGCGGCGATCTGAAGAATACCGCGGGATTTTACGACTTGGAACGCAACCGGATTTACCGGGTCAAAGCGGTTGTCGGAGCGCCGAACGACCTGTTGTTCCTGCGCGTGGACGTCCTGAAATGGGACACGGAGCTTTCTTCGATTACTTACGACGAACTCGCGTTCGCCTTTTCGGGAGTGGATTACGGAGCGAATTACGGACAGGTTTCGCAGTCCGCCCCGGCTACCTACGATTTTAAGCTCACGGCTCCCGACGGAGCGGTATGGGCGGCCAACCTGACCAACGGGCACGATTTCAAGCTGCTGTCCGAAGGCGGCTACGTTTCGCAGGGGATAACCCGGGCCGATTCCTACTCGGTACGGATCGTGCCGGCCAAGAGTTTTACCCCGAACGTCGAACGCGAAACGCAGTTCTATATCTCGATCGACGGTAAAAAAGCGAAGATCAATCCCGATAACGCGGGAGGCAGCTTCGCCGAAGGCCGGAAATACCCGGGAACCGAAACCGACATTCTGATCAAACAAATACAATAATAGAGTCATGATTTCAAAGCATATCATACGATCGATCTTTTCGCTGGCCGTCCTGCTCTTCGCCGCATCGTGCCAGAAAGATCCGGACGGCTCCGCCCCGGACGGCAATAACCTGACGCTTCAGGTCTTGCTGCCGGTAGAGGGGGGGACGAAGGCGACCGAAGACGGCGAGAAGGCGCTGAACGAAAATAAGATTTCGACCCTCGACGTATTTATCTACAAAGAGGGAGAAGACGCCTGCGCCCATTACCAACGCATCGTGCCGGTCGACGGAATGACCCGGTACGGCATTTCGAAGAACCGGAGCGCATTCGCGGAAAATACCGGGTATTCGGTTTATGTCGTGGCGAATGCGGGTACGGCCGCCGCAGGGGCGATGTCCCTCGCGGAGCTGAAAGCGGCGGTCGTTGCCCAGGCTTTGAATCCCGATGCGGTGCAGACCGATCTGCTGATGGACGGTAAGTCGATCGCGACGGTACTCAACGACGGTACGAAAGCCAATAAGAACATCGACGTGTCGCTCAAAAGGGGCGTTGCCAAGATCCGGGTGAACCTCAGTTACGGCGCCGATTACCAGCCGGCGGGACAGGTGACCAAAAAACTGGTCAACTACGCGTCCGACGCCAGGGTGCTGGAAACCGGGGACGTTCATACGCCCGCGCTGGCGACTACCGCATCCTATACGGGCGCCGACCTGGTGTCGGGCGAGCCGAACCAGATCATCCTTTATTCGTATGCCAACGACTGGAACGCCGCGGTGGCCGATGAGACTTTCATCTACCTGAACGTGCCTATAAAGAAGGCGTCCGCGACGGAAAGCAGCTATTACAAGATTCCCGTGAACTACCGCCTTTCGGCCGACGGGGGCGACCCGGCTCACCTTTACAAACTCCGCCGCAACTACATTTACAATATTAAGGCGCATATCGACGGCGACGGGGGAGCCAGCGCTCCGGAAGCCGTCCTGTTGGAAAACGTTGATTATCAGGTGGTGGACTGGACGACCAATAACATCGAAGTGTGGATCAAAAACATCATGTACCTCTACATCGACGAGCAGGACATCGTGATGAACAACATAGATACCTATGTTACGGGATTCCAATCCTCTTCGGACAATGTGGAGGTGCGGAACCTGAAAGTTTTCGTCGAAGGCGCCGAGGTTTCCTCGACGGGGGTGAGCGTTACGCGCGATCCGTTCGTGCACAACGGGGCGATTACGATTTACAGCCCGATTCCGGACAATTTCGTTCCGAGGGTGATTACGTTCGACGTGGAGAACGGCGACCACATCGTCCAGAGCGTCCGGGTTACGCAGTATCCGCCGATCTGGATCGGCCATATCTTGTCGCAGGACGTGGACGGGAACAAAAACCGAAACATGTATACGGTCAATATCAAACAGGCCGACCTGCGAACGATTCCGATGCCCGACGTTCCGACCAGGGGCAGTTGGGGAGACGCCCACATCCGCGGGTATTACCAGGAGCTGACCGGAAAACTGTATACCGGTCCCCATCCTTACAATCCGGTGAACGACGGCCGCCAGGAAATGGCGTACGGTTATTGCCAGGTAGGCTATCCCGCTCTGGATAAGAACGGTTATACCGATCCTTCCGCGAGTAACCGGTGGATGATCTCTCCGAACTTCATGTTCGCGTCGAGAGTGTCGTCTTCGACCGATCGGGTCGATTTCTGGGCCGCCGTGAGCCGATGCAAGAACTACTCCGAGACCGATACGGACGGAGTGACCTATAAAAACTGGCGCATGCCGACCTATGCCGAGATGCTGTTGCTCGATGTCCTGCAAAATGTGAGCAAATGCGAAATCAAGGACATTACCGACAGACACCGCTACTGGACGGCCGATCCGGCGAGCAATGCGGCGTTCCGTATCCTCAATCCGTCCGGGGGTGCCGACGGGGAGAGTGCCAGCAGTGCGGAAGTGCGATGCGTAAGGGATATAGACCGTCCGTTGTAGCCTTTTTAACGACAAATGAAATAATTAAGGTAAAGTGATGAAAACAAGATTTTATAAATTGTCGCTGCCGTTTTTGCTGATCGCGGTTCTCGCTTCCTGCATGAAGTCCGAAACGGAACCGGTTTCCATGCCGGTAAGCGGGGAGGCCGATCTGGAATTTTCTTATTCGGTTCCCGATTATACGGTCGTTCGTACCAAATCGGCCGAGAGTACGGTAAACGATATCAGTCTACTGCAATTCGATGCCGACGGCCGGTTCCTCGGCCGCTCGGTCGCATCCGACCTGCAGGGCGGTACGTTCAAGGCGAAGGTGTCGGGCAGTACGCGTATCGTGCATTTCATAGCCAATTACGACTGGAACGCGTTCGACGAGCGGGGCTCGCTCGGCAAAGACGAGAGAACCCTCGTGCCGGATCTCGAATCGGATACCTGGGTGCTGTGGGACCGCAAGACCGTCGATAATTTCAATGCTCCCCCGCAGGTGAGGCTGCTGCGCAACCAAGCCAAGGTGACCGTAGAGATCGACCAGAATCTGCTGGATCTGATGGCCCAGGGGCAACGCGAGCAGTTTACCGTCGAAGGGTTCGCGCTTTATAACTATGCGACCCGCGGAACGATCGCTCCGTTCAGTCCGGGCATTGCGGAACCGTTCGAGTGGTCGGCCGACCGGGCCACCGTTCCGGCCGATGCGGGCATGTGCGCCGATAAACCGACGACGCTGGATCTCGAGCCTAAATACATGTTCGAGAGCGACAACGGCTACAATGACGAGACTTTCGTGATACTTCACGCCGGCGGCGATTATAAAAAGTATTACAAAATCGAGTTGATCGACAGCGAACTCAATCTTTATCCGATCGTTCGCAATACCCATTTCAGGATAAGGATCATGGACTATATCCCGGGAAATATCGGTTCCGGAAGCGTTGAAAGCGCGATCGACGCGCCGCCGATCAACAACATTTACGCGGAGATCATCAAAGAATCTCCCGAGATATCGGACGGTTCCGACCGGCTGACGGTCAATCCGATCGTCAATATCCTTACCAATCCGGGGGACGGTTCCGCGACGCAGCGGCTCGAACTCGACGTCAAGTATGAGAAGAGCAACGTCGTGACCAACGGCGATATCCGCAACCCGCTGGTGCTGTCCGACGAGGAAGGGATACTGAGCAACCTGTACGTCGACCGGGGTTCGGGTAAGGTGTACGCCGACGTCCGGGTCGTCGACGAAGGTTTCAAAAAGGCGGAAATCCGTATTTCGGCCGGCGCCCTGTCGAGGATCGTGACCGTCATTTCATGCGAGAAGTTTACGTTCGACCCGGTGGGGATGCCTTCCGGCGTCAGCAGAGGCGATTCGAAAACGCTTACGTTCGACATCTCCGATGATATTCCGGCCGCCTATTTCCCGCTGCGATGCGTAATTACGGCCCGGAATTTGGAGCCGACCAATGCGAGCCGGAACAGCCTGCAGATCGAATCGAACCCGGACGGCAGCATCAGCTATATTTATATGGCGACCGGAGCGGGACAGCAGACCGTCGATTTCCAGAATTCGAGGGATCATGGCGGCGAATTGGTGACTATCGAGAACCCGATCTTCAAAACCGCGTATGTCGGGCCTGCGCTGACGCTCGTATCGATCAACGGACACCATTCCGCTTATCTGCAAAACTGCGTGGGATACGGCATCGGTCAGGAGGCGCTGATAACCTTCTATATGTCCGAAGACGCGTTCGCGCGGCAGGATCTCGTGTTGTTTTATACGCCGAGCCTGGCTCCGTCGGACATGACCGGGTTCAGCGACGACGGCGGCGGATACTACTATTACACTCCGGCCAAACCGGGATTGCAGACGGTGAGCTTCAAGGTGACCGCGATCGATCTCGAAGAGGCTACGACGACCCGGACGGTACAGTTGTACCATGACGATCCGAATGTGTACACTACGTTGACCTATGAGTATTACCTGGTAAGCACGGAGTTCCTGCGCAGGCAATTCAAGCGGGCGAACCATGCGACGAACCTGGGTAACGGCAAGGAATTGTACGTGGTGAGCGCTTTCGCGCTGAGGCACGACAACCACGATCCGAATAACCAGGGCAAGACGGGTAAGATCGAAGCGGAAGAGATCGGCAGCGGGCTCGCACACGGATGGCGCCAGTGGTATATGATTCCCGGGACGCGTCTCGATCACCTGATGCTGTTCGAGATCCATGAAAGCAGCGACCGCAGGGCTACGCGTACGTTGAAGAGGATCATGCGGGAACCGTCCAGCACGATTACGCTGCGCGCAGAGTAACGACGAACGCAACCTCTGTTTATCAGTATTCACAAAGCCGGCCGGCCCCGGGGCGGCCGGGCCATAAACGAAAGAAAAGTCATGATGAAAAAAGTTATTCTTCTGCTCGCCTTTGCCGCGATGACGGCTTCGACCGGCGCTCAGAAAGTCGCTGTGAAGAACAATGTCGTTTACGACGTACTGGCGACGCCGAACCTCGGCGTCGAGCTGGGGCTGGGACGGGCGACGACCCTCGATATATCGGGTAATTACAATCCGTTCGAGAAGAACGACGGCAAAATGTTCAAGCACTGGCTGGTGCAGCCCGAGTTCCGTTACTGGTTGTGCGAACGTTTCAACGGGCACTTTTTCGGCGTACACCTGCTCGGCGGAGAGTACAATATTTCGAAGGTGAAACTGCCGTTCGGCCTGGCCCGGGACGGTAAGGAACACCGTTACGACGGCTGGTACGTCGGAGGCGGATTCAGTTACGGTTACCAGTGGATGCTCGCGGGGAAGTGGAGCATCGAGGCCACCGTCGGCGTCGGATACGTCCGTTTCGACTACGACAAGTACGGGTGCCGCGACTGTAGTCCCCGGCTCGAATCCGGAACCAAAAACTATTTCGGCCCGACCAAGTTGGGCGTTAACCTGATATTCATAATTAACTGATATAATCCGAACGTCTGATGAAAAGATCGCTAATTATAATCTTGTCCCTGTTTTTCGCAGCCGACCTTTGGGCTGCGGCGCCGGGAACATGGACCGTAGAGAATACAAAGGTGCGTAAGGTAAACGAAGAGGTGGAGGTGTCGTTCGATGTGAATATCGAAAAGTTGCGTCCGAACTATCGGGTCGTGATGATGCCCGTGCTCTACAACGGGGCCGACAGGCTGGCGCTCGAGCAGATCGTCGTAACCGGCAACCGGCGCAGCCTGTACGATACCCGCAATAGAGCGACCGGCGACAAAGGCTATGTCTTAAAAAGAAAGGATACTCCTGCGAAGGTCGGCTATAAAGCGCTCGTTCCGTATCAATCCTGGATGAATACGGTGTCGCTGTCGCTCGGCGAAACCGTGGTCGGGTGTTGCTCCGAAGATACGAAACCGGCCCGGACGCTCGCCGCGGACAAGCTGCTCTATTACGAGATCGTGCCGGCTTACAACAGCGAGCCGCTCGAATACCGGCTCACCGAACTCGAAAAATATTCCCTGGAGAATCCGTTTCTGCATCCTGTCGAGGATTATCCCAACCGTTACGACATCCTGTTCAACGAACGCGACAAAGGGACGGCCGTAATCCGGTTTACCGTAGGGTCGCACGTAATCGATATGGATATTCCCGGCAACAAGGAGTTGCTCGGCGCAGTGGGGAAAGCGTTCCAGCTTATCCACGAAGATCCGAATGCGTCGCTCAAACGGATCATGATAGCCGGATACGCTTCGCCGGAAGGTACGCTGGCCGGCAACACGGCGCTCGCGCAAAGGCGTGCGGAGTCGTTCCGGGATTACCTGCTGAAGAACCTCGACATGCCGCGCGACGAGAGCCTGTTCGAACTTTACAACGGGCGCGAGGATTGGGACGGTTTGCGTAAAATGGTCGCCGAGTCGGATATGGAGTACCGGCAGGAGGTGCTCGACATCATCGATGCCTACGCCATCGAGCAGGAAGAGCGCAAGACCAAATTGAAACAGCTTGCCGACGGAAAGCCGTATGCCTACATGCTGAAGAATTTTTATCCTGCCCTGCGGAATGCCGGATATTTGCAGGTCTACTACGACATCGACCGGACGGCTTCCGTCGCTACGGCGGTTACGGACGAGCACGGCCGCACCACGTGGATTGACCCGGACAGTCCTGAAAACATCGGGGTTACGCGGATCAATAGGGCTATGCGGCACATGGTCGAAGGAGACTACGAAACCGCTTTGAAAGAACTGGAGGGTCAGCAGGAGAATCCTGCAGCATTCAACTACATAGGCGTATGCTACATGATGAAAGGGGATTACGACACGGCCGAAAAATTTCTCCGGAAAGCCGAGGCCGCCGGCGATCCGTACGCATCGGTCAATCTCGAACACATCGGGCAGGCCAAAAGAATCGAATTTTAGAGTTTTACCGAAGGAGGTTTCAGGCATTGCCTGAAAACGGGGGATACCCGCTGCATTTGCGGCGGGTATCTTTTTTGTATTGGTCTTCCGTTGGTATAAATTTTTGGAATGACCGATCGGACAACCGGACGTTGAAAAAAATTGCAAATAATTTTCATCCCGATTAACCATGTCGGAATTTTTGTTTACATTTGTGTCTGACATTATAGTCAGACAGTGCTGGTGAAATATTGTTTTGTTATGAAACACAATAGAATAGGTCTTGATGTGGGTTCCACGACGCTCAAGGTCGTCGTATTGGACGACCACGACAACATTTGTTTTTCGACCTATGTTCGTCACAATGCCCGTATTCGGGAAACTCTTTCCGTCGTCTTTTCGGAGCTGGGCGAGCGGTTCGGGGACGAATTGTTCGGTTTGACGATTACCGGTTCGGTCGGGCTGGGCATCGCGGAGCGCACGCAGATCCCTTTCGTTCAGGAGGTCGTGGCTTCGACGGCCTATGTCCGGCGTTACCATCCGCAGGCGACGACCCTCATCGACATCGGCGGCGAGGACGCCAAAGTCGTTTTCCTGAAAGGCGAAACGCCGGACATGCGCATGAACAGCAATTGCGCCGGCGGTACGGGGGCCTTTATCGACCAGATGGCGCTCCTGCTCGACACGACGCCCGCCGGACTCGACCGTCTGGCGCAGCGGGCCGTCCGCATTCATCCGATTGCCTCGCGGTGCGGCGTTTTCGCCAAAACGGACATCCAGAACCTGTTGGCCAAAAACGTGAGCCGGGAGGAGATCGCCGCTTCGATTTTCCACGCCGTGGCGGTGCAGACCGTCGTAACGCTGTCGCATGGCTGCGACATCGAGGCTCCGGTACTTTTTTGCGGCGGGCCGCTGGCATTCCTCCCGTCGTTGCGTAAGGCGTTTGCGGAGTACCTGCATCTGGACGGAACGCAAACGATCTGCCCCGCCGACGCCCAACTGTTGCCGGCATGGGGTACGGCGCTCTCCGGAACCGATGCTTCGCTTCGCACGACGGACGAATGGCTCGCTGTCATCGCCGCGAATACGACGCGGGGCGACCGCACGTACAAGGCGCTTCCCGCCATCTTCGAAAATGAAGAAGCGCATACCGCTTGGCGGCGGCAGCGGAACACCGGGACTTTCCGCTCCGTGCCGATTCCGCCGGGCCGGATCGGGATAACGCTCGGCATCGACTCCGGTTCCACGACGACGAAGATCGCGGCGTTCGACGACCGGCAGCAACTGCTTTTCACCCACTATGCGCCCAACAACGGCAACCCGATCGCTGCGGTCGGGCAGGGATTGCGCGAGTTGCTCGCTGCCTGCCGGACGGCGGGCGCCGATCCGGTCGTGGAGGGCAGTTGCGTAACGGGCTACGGCGAGGATCTCATCAAAGCGGCCTTCGGACTCGACGCGGGCGTCATCGAGACCATCGCGCATTACCTTGCCGCCAAAGAGATAACGCCCGACGTGTCGTTTATCCTCGACATCGGCGGACAAGACATGAAGGCCATTTTCGTCGAGCACGGCGCCGTAACGCGCATGGAGATCAACGAAGCTTGTTCGTCGGGCTGCGGTTCGTTCATCGAGACCTTCGCCAGGAGCCTCGGCTCCGGGGTCGGGGAGTTCGCGGCGCAGGCGTGCACCGCCTCCCATCCCTGCGACCTGGGGACGCGCTGCACCGTTTTTATGAACTCCCGCGTGAAGCAGATGCTGCGCGAGGGAGCTTCGATGGCCGATATCGCCGCCGGGCTTTCTTACTCGGTCGTAAAGAACTGCCTTTACAAAGTGCTGAAGCTCCGTTCGGCCGACGAGATGGGCGGCCGGATCGTCGTGCAGGGCGGCACGATGCGCAACGACGCCGTGGTGCGGGCTTTCGAACGGCTGACCGGGCGCGAGGTTTTCCGCAGCGACCGTCCGGAGATGATGGGCGCTTTCGGCTGCGCGCTCTATGCCGGAAGGCTTCGGTCGTCCGGCGTGTCCCTCGAACAACTGCTCGAAACGGCTTCCTGCACTTCGGACATGCTGCAATGCCGTGGCTGCGAGAACCGATGCATGGTGACGCGCTATCGTTTCTCAGGCGGCAACACCTACTATTCGGGAAACAAGTGCGAGCGTCATTTTTCCAATAAAGGTTCCTGCGACGTGCAGGGCGAAAACGCTTATGCCGAGAAATTGCGCCTGCTTTTCGACCGCTCCGGTTTCCGGGAAGGGTGTCCGGTTGTCGGCATTCCCCGTTGCCTGAATACCTACGAGGAGTATCCTTTCTGGCATACGTTGCTCAGCGACTGCGGTATTTCCGTCGTGCTGTCCGACCCTTCGAACATGCGAACCTACGAACATAACGTGCGCCGCGTGATGTCCGACAACATCTGTTTTCCGGCCAAACTCGTCCATGCCCATATCAGCGATCTCGCCGAAAAGGGCGTAGACCGCATTCTGATGCCTTATGTCGTATACGAACAACCGGACGGCAAAGAGATCAACAGTTACAGTTGTCCGATCGTGGCCGGGTATTCGGATGTCGTGCGGAGCGTCGACAATCTTTCGATCCCGCTCGACTCGCCGACCGTTTCGTTCCGTAACGAAAAGCGACTCTACCGCCAGTGCTCCGACTATCTCGTTTCGCTGGGCGTAGCGCGCCGGAAGATCCGGACGGCTTTCCGGCGGGCGCTCGACGAACAGCGCGCTTTTGCTCGGCAGCTTAGGGAGCTTAACGGCGGGATTCTGCGCCGCAGCCGCGATGCGGGCCGGCTGACGCTTCTCGTAGCCGGCCGGCCCTACCATGCCGATCCGCTCATCCAGCATAAAATCGCGGAGATGGTCGCGGGGATGGGCGTCGACGTCATTACGGACGATATCGTGCGCGGCGAAAATATTTCGACCGCCGACACTCATTATGTGGCGCAATGGGCCTACGCCAACCGCATTCTCCGGGCTGCCGCATGGGCGAGCCGGCAGGATCGGAACGTGCAGTTCGTCGAACTGACCTCTTTCGGCTGCGGCCCGGACGCTCTGCTGACCGACGAAGTGCGCGACCTGTTGGGACGGCACGGGAAAAGCCTCACGCTGCTGAAAATCGACGACGTGAGCAATACCGGGTCGCTGAAGTTGCGTATCCGCTCGCTGATCGAGAGCCTGAAACTCGGGCACGCTTCGCAGGCCGCGCCGCGGCCGTTCGTGACGACGCCCGATTTCGGCGAGCGGGACCGCAAGCGGAAAATCCTCGTTCCGTTCTTTACGCCGTTTATTTCGCCGCTTATTCCGGCGCTGCTGAAACGTGCCGGATACGAAGCCGAGAACCTACCCATGAGTACGCAAGCCTCGGTAGAATCGGGATTGCGGTATGCCAACAACGAAATCTGTTATCCGGCGACGCTGATCGTGGGCGACATCGTGAACGCGCTCCAGTCGGGCCGGCACGACCCGACCGAAACGGCCGTGGCCATCACCCAGACCGGCGGACAATGCCGCGCCAGCAACTACATCGCCCTGATCCGCAAAGGGCTCGTCAATGCCGGTTTCGCCGACGTGCCGGTTATATCCGTATCGCCGGGCAGCGGTCTGCAAACGACCCAGCCGGGGTTCCGTATTCCGTGGCTGCGCGTGTTTCGCGGTGCCATCGGAGCCGTTCTGTTCACCGATTGCCTGGCGCGCCTCTATTACGCTACGGCCGTGCGCGAAACCGAGCCCGGCGAAGCGGCCTCGCTGCGCGACTGGTATCTGGAAGACGTGAAAATGATTCTGGAATCCGAATCCGAAAGCAATATTCTGGATGCCTTTGCCGAAACGCTGGGCTTCGCCGTTGAAGCGTTTTCCCGCAAATGCCGTCCCATCGAACGGCCGAAGGTCGGTATCGTGGGTGAGATATTCCTAAAATTCAATCCTTTCGCCCAAAAAGGATTGATCGATTGGCTGACCGATCGTCGGATCGAAGCGGTATCGCCCATATTGACCGATTTTTTCATGCAGGGGTTCGTCAACCGCGAAATCCGAAATCGTTCGGGACTGGATTCCTCGCGGATTCCCGGCTGGCTGCTTCGGCAAGGAGCCGGGCGTATGCAACGGCTCATCGGTCGTTTCAACGGCATCGCTTCGAAATTTCCCTACTTTCAACCGATCGGCAACGTGTATGAGAGTGCCGAAGCGGCTTCCGAGGTCATATCGCTGAACGCGCAGTTCGGCGAGGGGTGGCTGCTGCCCGGCGAGGTGGCGATGTTCGCCCGGCACGGCGTTCGGAACGTCGTCAGCCTGCAACCGTTCGGCTGCATCGCCAATCACATCGTCTCGAAGGGCGTGGAGAAACGCATACGCGGGCTTTACCCGCAGATGAACCTGCTGTCGCTCGACTTCGACGGAAGCGTTAGCGACGTGAATATTATGAACCGGCTTTTACTTTTTGTCAATAACCTTGAAAACTAACTTTGCTATGAAACCTGCGGGAAATATCGAACAGAACGTCATCGCGTGCGCCCACCGGCTTTTCATCGAAAAAGGGTACGTCAATACCAGCATGAGCGACATCGCGGCGGCGGTAGGCATTACGCGTCCGGCGTTGCATTACTATTTCCGGACCAAGGAGCGGCTCTTCCGGGCGATCTACGGCGACATCCTACAGGAAGTGATTCCGCGCATCCATGATATTCTGATACGCGATATTCCTTTTATGGAACGGCTCGACCGAATTATCGACGAATACGTCGCTCTGTTTCTGAACAATCCCGATCTGCCGTATTTCATGATAGGGGAGATTCAACGCGACGTGAATCATCTTATAGAAGCAGCCCGGGAACTGAAGATCGACAAGTATATCCTCGATATCCAGAATGCGCTCAAAACGGCGATGCGGGAAGGAATCCTCCGTCCCGTCCCGTCCCGGATCGTTTTTCTGACGCTCTATTCGCAACTGACCTTCCCGTTCCTGATGAAAAATCTGGTGACGACGCTGCTGCTCGAAGACAAAGAGCAGTTCTCCGTCTTCATACGGGAATGGAAACGCAACGTCCTGTCGCAAATGGCCTGTTTGCTGTGTCCGCAGGATAATCCCGGAACCGCTTCGGAATCGTAAACGGGAGGTTTCGAATGCAAAAAACGATGCTCCTATTGCAGATTATCGGTTGTTACGGAAAGAGTTCGGGGCCGGGTCGGCGAGCCGTCCGGATGCTGTCGCCCGGATAGAAACGTCGGAGGGAAACCGTCCGAATGCGATTCTAAAAAAAAAGATCGACTTTGAAAATTGATTCTCAGATTTATTTTTTAGAAGCTGCAATATAGGCGTGGAAACTAGAATATAATAAATAATTCCATATTTCATTATGATGAATTTGGCGTATTGAAGTGTTTTTTTTTTTTTTTTTTTTGTAAGTTTGCGCTGTTTTGTGAAATTAAGAACTAATAACGCAAAGAACGTGAAAGGACTCCTGGGAAAAATGTATGCGGAGATGGAAGCTTAATTGTTCTAAATGAGATAAAACAGAGACCTAATGAAATTATTTTTATTGTTTCTATGTCTATTCGTCGCAACGGTATCCGTGCGTGCAGCGTCTCTTGTTGAAGGGCGCATTTACTTGAAAAACGGCTCGGTCGTCGAATGTACGGGCGGCGACCGACTGCAACTTCCCAAAAAATCCGGCAGGTTGAAAATGTTTCGAGACGCTTTCCGGAAAACTAAAACCAAAGAGGTATTGCCGGCCGGAGATATAGACTCGGTGATTTGCTGGCATACCAAGACCCCGGAACACGTCCGCAAGTTGGTTTGGGCGTCCGATCCGGGCTGGATGTGGGTTTACGTCGAGACGCCGCATATTAGGGCCTGTATTTATTCGAAAAAAGGTTACTACATCGACACGAACGGCGGTATGCTGGTTTGGCAGCGGTGCAGATGGTTCAGCCGGTCGCGTGTGGCCTATTTCATACAGAAACATGACAAAAGTGAATTTCAAGACATTGGCAGTACATACCGCCGTTCGAAAGACGTTTTCCGCGAACGCATTGCCCGTTATATAGACGACGATCCCGAACTTGCCGAGCGCATACGCCGATCGAATGCCTACCGGGACAAAACGATTCTTATGCTGCGAGACTACGATCCGACTAAATATTAACCCCTAAAATAAAGCATATGAAACAGTTTTTACTTTTCGCTGCCACCGTGCTGGTCACGTTGGGCACAATCAGTCAGGCACAGGCCAAGAAGCCGGAAGATCAGGAGTTCCGCCGGGTAATAGTAACCCTTACATCCGGCGAGAAAGTCGACGGTTACCTGCAGCGCAGTTGGCACGCCGAATCCTCCGTACTGAAAAAGGAAAATTACTCGTTCAAGCTCGCCAAGACACCCGACGACAAGGAGCCGGTCAAGTACACGGCCGACGAGGTCGAAAGCATCGAATACGTCGAGAAGACCGAAGCCCATCCGGACGGCATCCGCTGGGAAGCCCTCGATATCGCTTCTCCCGGACTCAAGGACCGTTATCGCACATTCCGCAGGTTGGTCTGCCTGAACAAAGCCAGCCAGAACGCCACTACCTATTGGTGGAAGATATGGACAACAGAGCGGGTCGGCAATATCGACCGCCGGGTGTTGAAGACCGTATACGGCATCCGTTTCCACGACGATCCCGACCGGACCGTTTATCCGTATATGTTGGTCAACACCATGCTGGTGGAAAAACAGCATCCCGGATTGCAGAAGTTCTGCAAAACATGGTTCAAAGGCTCCGAAGGCAAGGTGCGCAAAAAAGAGGCTAAAGAGAACGACGCGTGGATGTTGGATATGTACGACGCTTACCTCGCCGCCCAGGCGGACAAATAAGTCGGCATTCAGAGACAGAGTGAATATACGAAGATTATTTCATTGCGAAAGCCTCTTTCCTACCAGGGAAAGAGGCTTTCGTTAGATAACAGGATTTATATCTTCAATAGTTTTTAATCTTAATTATCCAGTACCGCATCCGCAGGCTTCCGTTTACAAAGCTCGTCGTATCGGGATACCGTCAGCTCGAAATCGGTAATGTCGAAGTCGAGCACTTTCCACCAGTAGCGGAACGAGAGCCCGGTCTCCTGCGACGAACGCTTGGTCTTGCACGGTTCGTCTATCGCCTCGACCCGCGGATGAATCGACATGCCTTCCAGTATGGATTTCTTTGATAAGCAGTAGGAACGTTTCGATAATGGTTTTGATGTCCGCTTTACCGAGTCCGGTGCGGGCGGCGATTTTCCTGACCAGATAGATTGTCTTTGGTCATGTTCACGTGTTGATGTGTCATTGCATAGAATATTTTAGTATCGTTAAGGGTTTTCGCTTTCTCAAAGCTGGTGTTCATTGAGCCGTCGAATTTGCTATATTCCCGGAATTGTCTGCGCTAACCAATTTTGCTCAAATCGTCATAGGACTCGGAATAAGAGACGCTTTCGGAGTAATGTAAATTCGATATACTATTCGACAGGAATGACGCAATTCTCTTCTCCTTTTGCCTGCCGTCTTCGATCTCATATCTCGATAAAGCGGACATAACACTGCCCGAACGCGCAGTTGCCACTATTGATTTCGTCCTCGAACTCTTTTAGGGTTAATTTGCGGACCTCATACAGATTCTCGTCGCTTTCATTGCGAGTGCTGCGGGATCTACCTTTCTTATACGCCGCAAGAATCTCTTTTTCGGTCGCATAGCACGGCATCAGCGCATAAGGCCAGACAAACGCGAAGAGTGTTCTGTCGGGAAGTCGAGAATGACTGCGGAGAGCCGACTCACAGACATCGTCAATGAGGCTTAATTCATCATCGGATACTTTCATCCGGGCTATATCGAGTAACTGGCGCAACGGATATTCCAGCGGGTTCCGTTTAGGCGCCTTCAGTCCTCGGAATACCGCAATGTTATTTTGGTCCAGAAGTTGCGTTTGCCATTGTGTGTCGACGAAACGAATGGCCTTCTGCTTGTTGGCTCCGGTATGGTCCATCAATACTTTGACGGCTTGGTCTTTCCACAGGCTCTGTTCGACACTCAGTTCAACGTATCGATTCCATACAGTTATAAGCGAATCGGTGTTAATAGCCGTAAGATAATAGTCATTGTGTTCCAACTTATTCGTGTCGGGATTATGCAGGTGGCAAGAACCGTCCGGACAGATTTTCTTTAGCATGTATTTATGGTAAGTAAGATAGCCATTGCTGTCCTGTTCTTCGACGAATACGATGAGTGGCAGCCATCCTTTCGGGGATTTCTTGATGCGACAAAGGGTGGCAGCCAATTTATTGACCAGACTATCGATTTGTTCTTGCGGCGACTGTGTCATGCTCCGGATTTAGATAAAGAATTTTAGTCTGGACAATTATACAAAAAAAGTTTTATTGTCAGTGTTTCAACTTCAATTACGGCAAACTCCCATCCATTGTTTGAAGGCGTGGATGTTCTCTTCATCAGGTGCAACATTCCATTAATGATCCCCGACAAATCCGAGAATGTCGGGCAGTGGAGGTACGTTGCAGAAGAGTACAAAACGTTTTTCAGTTGCGAGATATGTTCAAGGTATAACCTCCCTCCGGTCAGTCATCCTTTGGCGCTCTCGCGGTTCACTGGCAGTTCGCTGGCCAAAGCGCTTGCAGGCTCGCACCTCTGAACCTTTATAAAAAAACATAAAAGATATGGTAGAATATAACAAGCAAGACATACCTTTTCCGCTCGATGACAGACGTGCCGAATACATCGGGGCCAAAGTCACAGCGGGGCAGAAGCATCATATCCGGCGGTTGGCCGACAAGCGCGGTATGACCGTCAGCGGCTACCTGTTGGCAAAAGCTTTCGACTACAAGCCGAAGACGAGATTGACTGCAAGGCAGGAGGCTGTCATGGCGACCCTCATAGGTTGCCGTAGTGATCTCGTGAATTATACGTCCGCACTCCGTGGAATGAATCCCTAGAAGCGCAGGCAGACGTTCAACAGTTACCCGTTCATGCTCGGATGGCTCAAAGAACTCGGAAAACTGGCCGACCGGATAACAAGCGTACTGAACAGAGTCCGGCTGGACAACCGTGTGCCTGACGGGACAAGGAACGGTGAGAATGAGGAGGACGCATGATAGCGAAAGCGAAATCCATCTCCCGCGGGATAAAGGATATAGAGTTATATCACGGGAGAATCGAGGAACAAGAAACATCCCGAACGCATCTACTACGTCAGGGACAACCTGCTTTCGTCGAATCTGGACGCGATGGAATCTGGGATTCCATGCGGCTGACCGTGGCGAAGTTCAACCGGGTCAAAAATTTCGTCATCCGCATGGAGGCGAGCCCCGCGCCGGAATACACGAAAAACTTTACCATCGACGACTGGTGGCGGATGGCTTCATAGACGAGTTCGACCGAACTCGAAAGCACGCGGAAGAAACTGCATGCGACCCCCAAGGCAAAGACCGTTTTCACGCAACCTGCTGCGAGGAAACCGCAACCGACCGCGTGCTCGTCTCTTCCGCCGCTTTCTGGTGCATGGTAGAAACAATTGTCTTTCTTGCGGCAGTCTTCATCGGCCCCTGTGCCGCAAACGCACATCTCATGCACGATGTCTTGCTAGGGAAGATGCTCGGCTATACCGTCCTTTTTCTAATCGTCAGTATCGTGTTGACCGCAAGTTAAGACAATGAACCATTATAAACTTAAAAAATATCAGTATGGCTACAGTAAAGGTAAAATTTCGCCCGTCAACAGTCGATGGACGTCCGGGCACCATCGTCTATTTTGTAACTCACCGTCGTGTCGTCAGACAAATTACGACGGCATACAAAGTGTTCCCCGGCGAGTGGGATGATAAACGGTCGGGTCCCGTGGCGGCGTCCGGCACCGAACGCACCGCTCTCGTGAAAGATATGGCGCGAAGCATACGCCGCGACATGGAGCGGCTGGAGAGAATCTTCGGCGGCCTGCGTGACGGCGGCCATGAGTTTTCGGCCGACGAGGTAGTGCGGCTGTTTCACGATGCGGAGAAGGGGGAATCCTTTTTCGGGTTCATGGAGGAGGTCATCTCTCGACTGCAAAAGTTAGGCAAGGAGCGTACCGCCGAAAATTACAACACCGCCCTCAATAGCTTCAAGCGTTTTCGCGGCGGGCACGACATTGCGCCGGACGAGATGGACGCGGACCTGATGATGGAGTACGAGGCCCATCTGAAGTCGCGCGACGTGTTCATGAACTCCGTTTCCTTTTACAACCGGATTCTGCGTGCCGTGTACAATCGGGCGGTGGAGAAGGGAATGACCGTACAGCGCTATCCTTTCAGGCATGTCTATACCGGAATCGACAAGACGGTCAAACGGGCCGTACCCTTGGCAACCATCAGGCGGATCAAGGACCTGGACCTGTCCCTCAAGCCCTCGCTGGACTTCGCCCGGAATATGTTCCTGTTCTCGTTTTACACGCGGGGCATGTCCTTCATCGACATGGCATATCTCAGGAAGAAGGATTTGCAGGACGGCATCCTTTCCTACCGTAGGCGGAAAACGGGGCAGCGGCTGGTCATCCGGTGGGAAAAATCCATGCAGGAGATCATCGACAAATATCCGGCAAACGAAAGCGACTATCTGCTGCCCATCATCAGGGCGGAGGGCGACGAACGTTTGCAGTACAGGAACGCCCTTCGTCTGGTCAATAATAGGCTCAAAGACATATCTGCATTGGTCGGTTTGCAGGGCAAGTTGACGATGTACGTCAGTCGGCATTCATGGGCCAGTATTGCCAAGAGCCAGAACATTCCCCTGTCGGTCATCAGCGCGGGCATGGGGCACGATTCGGAAAATACCACGCAAATATACCTGGCCGCATTGGATAATGCCGCGATAGATAAGGCGAATGATTTGATACTTAGTAAATTGGAGTAGGATTTGGCGGGGCCTCCCCCCCCCACCTCTTATCAAGAAAGGGATTGGACACCACAAAAATAGGTAGAAAAAATGCAATCTCTTATCAAGAAAGGGATTAGATGCCGTAAAAGTATAAAAAAGTATTTAATGTAAAACGCTTATGTACGAATAATTGTGCTTTTTCTGATCAAAAATCCAATGATTGTTAAGCAAATCATTAACATAAACCCACTAAAACATATTGATCTACAGTGTATTCGTGACTTTGTTCACCTCTTGATAAGAGGGAGATAAAAGAAGTCGAAATGCGCACAAGAAATTTTATTGTATCCGTATTCATTCTGTTCGGTTGTATACACCTGTCCGGGCAGGAACTCCGAAAGGAGGTATGCGTAGGTTTCCGTGTCGGCAACGGGACATTGGATACGGCCTATGTGGACAATGCCGGGCGGCTGTCGGAGATCGTCTCGTTTTTGGAGGATATTCAAAATGACAAGACGCTCGAATTGGTAGAGGTGGAGTTTTGCGGTTCCGCTTCTCCGGAAGGCTCTATTCTTATCAACCGCAGGCTGGCCAAGGAACGTCTTCTGAATCTGGAGGATTACGTGCGGAGGTACGTATTCCTTTCGGATAGTGTCGTAACTCGCCGCGAGGAGGTAATCGCATGGGAGGCGTTGGCCCGTCTGGTCGAAGGATCGGACATGCCCCACAAGGAGGCGGTGGACGTGCTGCGCAACGTCCCCGAAACCACGTATGACAGCCGGGGCGTATTGATAGACAGCCGGAAAAAACGCCTGATGGAGTTGCAGTACGGACGTACTTGGTTCTACATGGAAGAACATTTCTTTCCAAAGGTGCGTAACGCCAGCGTGGTATTCGTGACCGTCCGGCAGAAGCCGGAAGTCCCGGCGGAGCTGGAGCCGGAGAGCGAACCGCAGGAGGGGACGC
>OGQK01000150.1_pt1 | contig 46534 bp, 47 predicted proteins | sample 1553221 | NCBI WGS metagenome assembly OGQK01 (sample SAMEA2579996, study PRJEB22360) | human gut metagenome | biome: human gut; feature: human-associated habitat; material: faeces | place: Denmark | collected 2008/2010 | reverse complement strand
GCAACGCCGATACCCCACGGGAACCCGGGCGGTGCCGCCGTTGCCGCCGTCGCCGCCGTCGGGCCCGCCCTGCTGGACGAACTTTTCACGATGGAACGACACTATCCCGTCGCCGCCGTTACCGGCTTTACAAAATATCGTTACGTAATCAAGCATAATTTGTCCGATGCCGCCTTTTTTGCGGCTTATTATTTTTTATTATTTATAATGATTAAATAATTTACTAAATTTATTCCTTTTCGTCAAGCGACCTGAACAACCTGATTGCGTCGTATCTGTCCTTGACCACCGCAAAGCATTTTTCGCGGTTTTCGTCGCTGATTTTGTGCAAATCGGGAATCGCGACCGTTTTCATACCCGCCGAAAGCGCAGACTCTATGCCGACCGTGCTGTCTTCAAGTGCGAAACAATTTTTCGGAAGCACGCCCATAAGCCCTGCCGTTTTGAGGTAAATTTCGGGCGAAGGCTTCGTATGCTCAACCTCGTTTCCGCAAACCACAACGTCGAAATATTTCGCGATGTCGTGAAATTTCAGTTCAAAATCCACGATTTTGCGATAAGTCGAGGTCGCAAGCCCCATATACCAGCCGTCGTTTTTCAGAAATTCCAGCAGTTCCTTTGCGCCGTCCATAAGAGGCGTCGGGCGCGTAACAAGCGTTTTGTTGAAGTAATCGACCGCGCCGTTTATGAACCCGACCGCGTCGAAATCCGCACCGAAGCGGTCTTTCAGAAGCTCCGCGATATACTGCGGGCTGACGCCGACGAATTTCAGCATAAATTCTTCGTCGTTCGGGACGCCGTTCATTTCGGCGTATTCCATGACGGAGCGCATCATAACCCTTTCGGTGTCGATAAGCGTGCCGTCGAAGTCGAGTATAATATTTTTTTGCATTTCGGAATTATCCTTTCAGTTTCTCGATTATGGATTTTGCGGCAAGACGTCCCGCGCCCATCGCAAGGATTACGGTTGCCGCGCCCGTTACCGCGTCGCCGCCGGCATAGACGTTTTCGACAGACGTTTCGCCCGTTTCGGGGTTGATTTTAATCGTGCTTTTTTCGTTGAATTCAAGCCCTGTCGCGCCGTCTTTCAGAATGGGGTTCGGACTTGTGCCGAGAGCGACGATGACTTCGTCGCAAGGAACGTCAAACTCGCTCCCCAATATGGGTTTCGGGCTGCGCCTTCCCGACGCGTCCGGCTCCCCGAGAGCCATTTTCACACAGCGCATGCCGGTTACTTTTCCGTCCGCGCCCAAAATCTCGACGGGGTTTGTAAGAAGGCAAAACTCAACGCCTTCTTCTTCCGCGTGATCGATTTCGGCGTGGCGCGCGGGCATTTCCGCGCGGCTTCTGCGGTAAACGAGTTTCACGCTGTCCGCACCCATGCGAAGTGCCGTTCGCGCGGCGTCCATAGCGACGTTTCCGGCACCCACGACAACAACGTTCTTTCCGCGTTGTATCGGCGTAACGGCGTCTTTATCGTACGCTTTCATCAGATTAACCCTTGTTAAATACTCGTTTGCGCTGTAAACGCCGATAAGGTTTTCTCCTTTAATATTCAAAAACGAAGGCAATCCCGCGCCCGTTCCGATGAACACCGCGTCGTATTCTTTTTCAAGTTCGTTGAGCGTAAACGTCTTTCCGATGACGGTATTCAACTTAAACTTAACGCCGGCGTTTTCAAGTTTTTCGATTTCGTTTTTCACGATGTCTTTCGGCAATCTGAACTCGGGTATGCCGTAAATCAGCACGCCGCCCGCCTTATGAAACGCCTCGTAAACGGTAACGTCAAAGCCGTTCCGGATAAGATCCGCGGCGCAGGAAAGTCCCGACGGACCGCTGCCGATAACCGCGACTTTTTTGCCGATTTTGTCCGAAGCTTTAAGGGCTTTTCCTTGTTTTATCGCAAAGCCGCCGACGTATCTTTCAAGACCGCCGACCGACACGCTGCCGCCCGCTTTTTCGCGGCGTACGCAATGCAGTTCGCACTGCTTTTCCTGCGGGCAGACTCTGCCGCAAACCGACGGCAGACTATTGTCGCTTTTCAGACTTTTCACGGCGTTTTCCATATCGCCGCACTTAATAAAACCGATAAATTTCGGGATATTCACGCCGACGGGACAGCCGCTTCTGCAAGGTGCGTTTTTGCAGTTCAAACACCTTTCCGCCTCCTTTTTCGCGACGTCATCCGAAAACCCCAGCGACACTTCTTCAAAGTTATGCCGTCTTACTTCGGGCGGCTGATTTTCAATATCGTGTCTTAAAAAATCCGCCATTATCTTATCTCTCCCGTAAGCCTGCAAACGTGTTCTTTTTCCTGTTCCTTGTAAAATTTGGAGCGATTTATCGCCTCGTCGAAATCGACAAGATGTCCGTCGAATTCAGGCCCGTCCACGCAAGCGTATTTTACTTTTCCGTCGACGGTGAGCCTGCAACTGCCGCACATACCCGTGCCGTCGACCATAATCGTATTCATGCTGACGATTGTTTTCACGCCGTAATTTTTCGTGAGCGCGCACACCGCTTTCATCATCGGGAGCGGCCCCACGGCAAAGATACAATCGTATTTTCGTCCATCGTCCAGAAGGTTTTTGATTTTGTCGGTCACAAAGCCTTTTTCGCCCGCGCCTCCGTCGTCGGTCATGACGAAAAACTCGTTTGAAAACTTTTTGAAGTCGTTTTCGTAAATGACAAGGCTTTCGTTTCTTGCGCCGACGATAACGTCCGCCGCTTTGTTTTCAAGCATAAGTTGTTTTGCCTGCGGATAAATTACCGCCGAACCTATGCCTCCGCCGACAAGCAGTATTTTGTCGAAACCGCTTAAATCGGTGGGTTTTCCGAGCGGACCTACGAAGTCGCAAATCGAGTCGCCGACCGAGAGTTTTTCCAAAATCATCGTGGAATACCCGACCGTCTGGACAAGAATGGTAATCGTGCCCTTTTCGCGGTCGTAATCGCAAACGGTGAACGGCACTCTTTCGCCGTCTTCGGTTGCGCGAAGTATGATAAACTGCCCGGCACGCGCGCGGTGTGCGACGTCGGGAGCGTATACGACGTATTCGTTGACTTTTTCGGAAAATTGTTTCTTACTTATTATTTCGTACGTTTTCATTATAATAATTGCAAAACTCTTGAAGGTTGCATTTGTCGCACGACGGACGCTGACTTTTGCAGGTATATCTGCCGTGGAAAATGAGCGTGTGATGCAAGTCGTACCAGCTTTTTTCGGGAAACTCCGCTTTCAGATCGTTCATCACGGCGTCGGGAGTTTTTCCGTCCGACAGCCCGAGCCTGTGCGCGAGCCTGAAAACGTGGGTATCGACGGGCAAGGCGTTGCCGCCCAAAGCGACGCAGGTAACGACGCTTGCCGTTTTGTTTCCGACTCCGCGAAGGCTTTTGAGATCGTCAAAGTTTTCGGGCATTTCGCCGCCGAACCTTTCGACAATATCGTCCGAAAGCGACTTTATCGCGACCGCCTTATTATGATAAAATCCCGTGGAATATATGAGTTTTTCCAAGGTTTCGAGCGGCATTTTTTGGAAATCCGACGGCGTTTTTGCGACCTTGAACAGTTCGCTCGTGACGATATTCACGCGCTTATCCGTACACTGCGCCGACAGCACGACCGCGACAAGCAGTTGAAACGGCGTGTCGAAATTCAGCTCGCACTTTGCGTCGGGATAATCCTTTTTCAGCGTATCAAGAAGTTTTGCGTTTCTGTCCGTCATTATTTGTCGTTTTTACTTTCTTCTTTTTCTTCTTTCTTTTCTTCCCTTTCGGCTTTTCTGGTTTTGATAAGTTTTACGGTTGAGTTGTAAAGACTTTCAAAAATCGGAATTGTCAGGAAAATTATCCAGGTCGGGTGCCAGATTTTAAGCGTCGCGCCGATGACAACGTAAATCGCGATGCAAAACAAGGTATAAACGATAAGCCTTGTGTGCTTGATTCGCATTAAGTTGTCGAAAATGAAGTAAAGCGGCCACGCAAAAAACACGATCCAGCCGGGATGCCAGAGCTTGCCCAAAAATCCCATCAGAAGATACGCAATCAAAACGATTGTGAAAATCGGGAAGCGGACTTCGCCCGTCGTAATGTAGTTTTCGATGAACGAATAGTACGCGGGGATTGTCAAAAATATTACCCACGCGGGGTGCCATGCGTTCAGCGCGAAACCGAGCGCAAGATAAACCACGATGCAAATCAAAGGATAAGGAATCGACTTGAAAAACGTCGTCCACGCCGTTACGCGCGGTGCTTTTTTCACCTGTTCGACGTTTGTCGACTGCGCGGCATAACTTTTATCGGTGTGGTATTCGCCGGTTTTGTCGAACCTGTCGCTGCCCTTAAAGTCGTACTTTGCATAGGTTTTTTCGTATTTTGCCTCATAATCGTACTCGTCGTCGATTTTATCGGGGGCTTTCCCGTTTGCGGCGACTTCTTCGCTTTCGGTCCTTTTGCTTTCTTCGTCGAAATCAAGCATATTAGTCCTCCTTTTTCGCGCTTTCGGCGTAGTAATTTATCAACGAACCCGCAAGAATGATGTCTCTTTCCGTAAGGGTTATCGTATCCATATCGAGGGTGATGCGCTTAACCGCGCCGTTTCTCACAAGGTATGCGGAAAACGAATTCTGCGCGATAAGCCTTGTTTTGACGTCGGGCATTATTATCACGTCGTTCACTTCAAATCTGTCCTTTGAAATAAGTGGCAGCATACCCCAGTTGATAAGGTTGCTTCTGTAACGTTTCGTCGCGTATTCGCGCGCGATGTTCGCGCTTGCACCGAGTACGCGCTGGCAGGAAGCCGCCTGCTCTCTCGCGCTGCCGTCGCCGGGTTTTACCGCGCATACTACGCTGCCCATTCCGACGCTGCCCATGAGTTTTAGCCCCGTTTTTTCAAGGGCGAATTTCACTTCTTCGGGAAGGACGCCATGTTTTACTTCGTTAGCTTCCGCCTTTATTTTCTTTGCCCGTTGTACGTAATCGGGACATTTTCTGGACAAAGTAAACTCCGCAAGTTTTAGGGGATTCGAGCGGTAACTTGACGTTTCGCCCGACGGAATAAGTTCGTCCGTGGTGGTCACGGCGTCGTCGATTGCCGCGGCGACTCGCAAAATAAGGTTGTCGGGAAGCGCGTCGATTGCGGGCCAATCCCTGATATTCGGACCGTATTGCAACTGTTCCTCGGGCAACGGATTGCGCCAGCCGTTGTAAACTCTCTTTTCGTAAATTTCGTCGTCGTATTCGTACGGTTTGATTTCGTCGTCGTAATCGACGTCCATAGCAGACGTCAGCACGCCGCCGTTTCTTGCGGTTGCGGCGATACTTCTTGCGTCCATAAGCGCGACAGATGCGATTTGAAGCCCGGACGGCTTACTTCCTTCGCGGTTTTCAAAGTTTCTGGTCGTGTGGCGTATCGACAATCCGTTGTTGGACGGGGTGTCGCCCGCGCCGAAGCAAGGACCGCAAAAACAGGGTTTGATGACCGCGCCCGCCTCGACAAGCGTCGAAAGGCTTCCCTTTTTCATAAGGTCGAGATATACGGGCATACTTCCCGGGTACACGTTCAGCGAAAACGCACCGTTCCCGGTGGACGCACCTTTTAATACGTTTGCGGCAAGAGCGATATTGTCGTAAGTGCCGCCCGCGCAACCTGCGATGACGCCCTGCGATACCCTGACCTTTCCGTCGACGATTTTGTCGGTGAGCGAGAAGGAAAGTTTATCGTTGTTAAGTTCCGCCTTGCATTCGTTTTCGACCTTTTTAAGAATGTCATAAGGATTTTCGATGACGTCTTTGAGTTTATAAACGTTGCTCGGGTGGAAAGGCAACGCAATCATAGGCTCGACCTTTGACAAATCCACGGTAATCGCGTCGTCGTAATAGGCGAGTTTCCCGGGGCGCATTTCGGTGAAGTCGTTTTCGCGCCCGTACATTTTAAGGTACGCCTGCGTTTTTTCGTCGGTAATCCAGATGCTTGAAAGGCACGTGGTTTCGGTCGTCATGACGTCGATGCCGTTTCTGAATTCCATATCGAGGTTTTTTATGCCGTCGCCGACGAATTCCAACACCTTGTTTTTGACGATGCCGCCTTTGAACACCGCGCCGATTATGGCAAGCGCGACGTCCTGAGGACCTACGCCGTGACGGACGTTCCCTTTCAGTTCCACCGCGACGACTTCGGGATATCTTATGTCGTAAGTGCGTCCGAGAAGTTGTTTTACAAGTTCGGGACCGCCTTCGCCGATCGCCATCGTGCCAAACGCGCCGTAACGGGTATGACTGTCGCTGCCCAATATCATCTTTCCGCAACCTGCAAATTTTTCACGCATGAACGAGTGTATTACCGCAACGTTTGCCGGGACGTACACGCCGCCGTACTTTTTCGCCGCGGACAATCCGAAAACGTGGTCGTCCTCGTTTATCGTGCCGCCGACCGCGCAAAGCGAATTATGACAGTTCGTCAGAACGTAAGGGAGCGGAAACCTTTTCAGCCCGCTTGCTTTCGCGCTTTGAATAATGCCGACGTACGTGATGTCGTGCGACGCGATTGCGTCAAATCTTATGTTCAGATTATCGCCGCGGTACGCGCCGTACGCCGAGTGCGCCGACAGTACCGAATACGCCATAGTGCCCTTGAACGCTTCCGAAATTTCCTTATCTGTGAAAACGCTGCGGATTTCCCCCAGACTTTTGAATTTTCCGTCGCAATAATATGCGCCGGCTCTTTTTACGTCAATCAATGTAGTTCTCCTTAACGCTAAGTGGTGTTTCGCGGTACGCCGTTCGCTATAAACGCGCGCGAAATAATTAAAATCTATTTAATTATACAATATATCGCGCGAATTTCAAAACGTTTTGACAAATAAAAGAAACGCGCCCCGATGAAATCGTTGAAAAAATATTTCTTATGTGGTAATATAATTTCAGGTGATTATATGAAATTCAAGATGAAATTTTCAACCGCGGTGTATGTTTTGATTACCGCAGTAATATGCATTTCAATTGCGTCAATCGTACTTGACGCGCTCATTTTGGCAGGTAAAGGCGGTTTTATGCAAGGAAATACTGTAATTACGTCGATATCAATCGTTGCCGCCGCGCTGCTTTTGACGTGCTGTTTGCTGATTCTTTTCAACTCAAAATATTATTTTTCCGAAAACGGGTTTACGGTAATTTACGGGTTCGTTCCGCGCGTTATCCCTTATGAAAACGTTCTGGCGGGCGCGGAAGAAAAAATGACGCATAAACTTTATCTTCAATACGTCGACCGGGACAAGAAAAAGGACTTCCTTATTATCGCCGTGAACGTCGACGAAAAATACAACGACGCCATACAGTCCGAACTTGAAAAACGCAACAAAACATTCAGGCGGCTTAACACCCCGGACGATAACGAATAACCCTTAAACGGCGTTTTTTTGCCCTTTAATCGTCGATTTTCAATCATTTTTGCGGTTTTGAAAAATTTTTCGCATAAAAATGCTTGAATATTTTCGGCATATATATTATTATATAGTATATAGTGAATTGAAGTAGCAGGGAGGAGTTTTATGGATTCTAAATTAGAGGCTCATATTGACGAGATGTTTATCGAAGTTCCCAAAACCGACAAAATGGTTACTATGATTAACCGCATTAAGTCAAAGGCGAACAGTAAATTTTTGCAAATCCGCGATCAGGGTTATTCCAGAAGCGTCGCTTTTAACGAGGTTGACGACTGGCTTATGAAAGCAAAAGTCATCGTTGACGAGGAAGCCGGCAAACTTACCCCGGCGGAACTTGCCACGATCAAAACTCCGGCAACTCCTTACAATGCGCCCGCAGGCGAAGTCGTTTCCAACGCTTCCCTTGACGACGGCGAGGCGGCTGTCGTTGTCGAAAGAGATTACGACGCTCCCGCATTCGAGGCTGCTCCCGTTCAATACGACACGGCTGTGGATATGAGTTACGCGCAGGAGACCGAACCCGAATCGTTCGCATCCGAGCCCGCTCCCGCGGAAGAAGCAACGGCTGTTGAACCCGCGGCGGAAAAACCCGCAAAAGAAAAACACAAGAAAGACAAAAAGAAGAAGAAAGAAGAAGCCGAGGAAGAAGACATCGTCGTTCCCGTCAAATCATCGAGCGTCGCAGGCAAAGTCATCGGCAGCATTTGTCTTGTCGGCGGTATTGCCCTTGTCGTTGTCGCCGCACTTATGATTGTCGGCATAATTTAACAATATTTTTTACAAAAGACAAAGACGGCACGCAAATTGCGTGCCGTTTTAATTTTGTTATTTAATAAAAACTTACAATAAAAAACGGCTCTTTTTACCGAGCCGTTATTCTTTTCTCAAAGCACGTCAAGCGGCTTAAAGAAACCTTCAAGGCAGTTATCCATAAAATACTTTACCTCGGGAAGGTCAACGTCGATTGCGTTCAGCGTGGTTTTTTCCGCGATTGCGAACTCACCGTTTCCGGACAAGGTTTCTTCAACGCACTTAATATACGCCGAGATTTTGTCGGCGGCTTTTATGAGCCTGCCTTCGTCGCTTGAAATATCGACTTTGAAATATTTTTCGTACTCTTCCCTCAAAAAATCGGGGAGCATCGACAAAAGTTTTTCGTCCGCCGTTTTTTCCAGATCCTTATATGCGGATTTGAGCGCGGAATTGTTGTATTTCACGGGCGTCGGCATATCGCCTGTTATGACCTCGGAACTGTCGTGAAAGAGCGCGGCGGTCGCAACGAAATCGGCGTCTACGTTCCCGCCGAACTTTTTGTTTTTGATAAGCGCGAGAGCGTGCGCGATGATCGCCACCTGAAACGAGTGTTCAAACAGGTTTTCGTCGTAATTCGCGCGCATCAGACACCAACGTCTGATATATTTCATTCGGTTTATCAATGCGTAAAAGTTGCTCATAGTCAGATTATGTACTTTTCGGATTTTTGCGGACGTGATTCGAGTTCCGCCTTTTTCGCTTCGTAGCCTTTTCTGTCAAACATTGCGTACGTCGCGTTTTTGCCTTCTTCGACGCCGGGCTGGTTGTAGGTATCGATGTTAAGAAGCGCGCCTTCGTAAGCCGTTTGAAGTTGATAAAAATACAAAAGTTGTCCGATTGTAAACGCGTTGACTTCGGGCAGGATAATCGTATTATTGAGTCTTCCCGATTTCATAAGCGCGTATTCGGTTGCCTCGCGTTCGGTATTCAGAAGTTTCCCAAGCGTCGCGCCGCACAGGAAGTTGACGTTGGGATATTCTTCCGCGCCGTCGGGGATAAGCAGTTCGCTTCTGAACGCTTCGACGGCGATAAACGTAACGACCTTGTCAAAAGGACCTTCGGTGTAAAGCTGGACTTGCGAATGCTGGTCGGTAACGCCCAAAGATTTGACGGGTGTCTGCCCTGCGTTTACCGTGTTGCCGTCAAGGTCTTTCGCTTTCCCCAGGCTTTCGCCCCACAGTTGGCAATACCAGTCCGCCATATATTTCAGGCTGTCGGCGTACGGCATCATAACCGAGATATTGCAGCCTTTTTTCATTGCGATATTCTGCAAGACCGCAGCCATAAGAGCGGGATTTTTGGATGCGGCGGATTTATTGCAGGTTTTATCCATAAATTCCGCGCCCGAAAGCAAGCCTTTGATGTCTATTCCGAGCACCGCCGCGGGAAGCAGACCGACGGGACAAAGTTCCGAAAATCTTCCGCCGACGCCGTCGGGAATATAAAAGGTTTTGAATCCTTCCGCTTTTGCGATTTTGATAAGGTTGCCCGAGTTTTCGGACGTGGTTGCGATGATATTGTTTTTGTAGTTTTCGCCGAGTTTTTCTTTCAGAATGTCGGTGACGATAAGGTATTGGCTCATCGTTTCGGAGGTCGCGCCCGATTTCGTGATGACGTTGAACATAGTTTTTGCGGGGTCGATAATATCGAACAACGCGTTCATACGTTCGGGGTCGATGTTGTCTTCAACGTAAAATTTCGGCGATTTTCTGACCTTTTTCGGCAATTCGTTGTGGTGCAGATGGCACAATGCCTGATACACGGCGATGGGACCGAGCGCGCTGCCGCCGATACCCAAAACGACGAAGTTGTCAAAATTTTTCCTGACGTCTTTTGCCGTTGCCAAAATATCTTCGACGATTTCTTTCTGGTTGTAAGGAAGTTCCGTCCAGCCCATCCATCCTTTTCCGCGGTTTTCGGAAACGAAGTTGAACGCGGCTTTTGCGGGCGCGTTCATTTCGGCAAGATCCTTTTCGGTGAAGCCGTTTTCGCCGATATAAGACGCCATCATATTGTTGTAATCAAATTTAAGTTTGTTTTCAATCTTGTTGTACTTCATTAAAAAAGCCTCTCGATTTTATTTAACTTTCCCCAAAATATCGTTAAGATAATCGACGCAATCTTTCACGTCGGAGTATTTGTCGTAGTTGCCGGAATAAAGTTCGATCATCATGGGACCGTCGTATCCAATGCCTTTCAGGCGCGAGAAAAGGTCGTAATAATCGACGATGCCTTTCCCGGGACGCAGAATATTTCCGTTTTCGTCGTAGTCGGTAAGATGCACGTTGTTGATGCGCCCTTCCATCGCGGGAAGAAAATCGCGATAATTAAGCCCCGCCTGCATGACCTGTTTTATGTCGAGCGTACATTTCACGCTCGGGCTGAATTTTTCAAGGTTTTCAAAAAACTCCGGATAACTGAAATATGCCCAGTGCACCGTTTCGTACGACATATCTATGCCGTATTCCTTTGCGATGCCGCACAGTTCCTCGATTCTCTTCCCGAGTTTTTCAAAATCGAACGTATATTGACGTCTTTTGAGCCTTGTGCCGCCGTGATACGTGTACGACTTTGCATTAAGAAGACGTCCGTTTGCAAGCACCTGACGATAAAACACTTCCGAGTCGTCGCGGGCGCGCTTCGTCGGGTTGTTGAGATTCGGCTCGTAATTCAGGTTACTTGCGTGGACGGAATACACCTTTACCCCGTACTTTTCGGAGTTTTCCTTGAAAAGTCTGCCGAATTCCGGCGTATATTCCGAAAAAGTGTCCATAAACACCTCGCAAATATTTGCGCCTGCGTCTTTTATGTATTCAAAAGTGTCTTCCGTCGGCAACTTTCCGAAGTACGTCGCCGTGCTGATTCCTATTTCCATAAAGCATATTATATTATAAATATAAAATTATTACAATTAAAAACGTGTCGATACGCCCGAATTTTTATCAAATGTCGAAGTTTTGCAAATTCTTCCGCCAATATTTTATAAAATTTTCGGTTTATTTTTTTGAAAAGGGTATTGAATTGCGCCCGATTTAATGCTATAATTTAATCAGTCCAAGATAAGGAGGCATTGATTTATGCGTATTGAAATTATAGGACGAAACTACAACGTACCCGACAGATTGAAATCGGTCATCGAAAGAAAGTTTGAAAAACTCAATAAGTATTTCGACAAGAAAGAAACCGAATCCAAATTGTCCAGTTACATCGAAAAGGACGGCGCGGTCGCAAAATTTGTCTGCACTCAGGAGAAAAATCGCGAACGCTACACCCTTGAAGCAACAATCTATTTCGGCGACAGAATGATCCGCGCGGAAGAAACTTCCGAAAATATCTACGACAACGTGGACGTCGTCATTCCGATGCTTGAAAGACAAATGCGAAAAGTCCGCACGAAGATCGAAAAAAGCTATAAGTCGCACGACAACGGCGCGATTTCAGACGATTTTGCCGACGTTCCCGACCTTCCCGAACTTAAACCCGTCCGCACGAAAGAGTTTGAGCTGAAACCGCTGACAGTTGACGCCGCAATCGATCAGCTTACCCTTCTCGACCACGACTTTTTCCTGTATCTCAACCCCGAAACGGGCAAGGTAAACGTGGTTTATAAACGTCATAAAGGCGACGTGGGCGTTATCGAGTGCATTTATTAAGAAAGCGGCTTATGCCGCGGCGATAAATTGACAAAAATACAAATCCACCGGGTTTTCCCCGGTGGATTTCCTTTGTTTTTTATTTTATTCTTCCGAAAAATCAAGCTGTCCGTCAACAAGAGTTATATTGACCTTTCCGTTGTCCGAAATGTTTCCTTTCAGGATTTCTTCGGAAAGTTTGTCCTCAACCTGACGCTGAATTGTTCTTCTCATCGGTCTTGCGCCGTATTCCTTGTCGTATCCTTTGTCAACAAGGTGCGCTTTCGCCTCGTCCGAAATTTCAAGGGTGATGCCGTGGTCTTCAAGACGTTTTTCAAGGTTTTTCAGCATAATGTCGGCAATCTTTTCGACGTCGGGCTTTTCAAGCGGAGTGAACACCACGATTTCGTCGATACGGTTTATAAATTCGGGCTTCATCACTTGTTTCAAGGCGTTGATTTGTCTGTCGCGCACGTCGTCGTAGTCGTCTTCACTGCCGAAACCGAGTTTTTGCGTTCTGTTGAGTTCGCTTGCGCCGACGTTGCTTGTCATTATTATTATCGTATTTTTGAAACTTACCGTTCTTCCGTGGCTGTCGGTGAGTCTGCCGTCTTCGAGAATCTGCAAAAGTATATTGAAAACGTCGGGGTGCGCCTTTTCGATTTCGTCAAAGAGTACGACCGAATATGGTTTGCGCCTTACTTTTTCGGTGAGTTGTCCGCCCTCGTCAAATCCGACGAACCCGGGCGCGCTGCCGATGAGTTTCGACACGTTCGACTTGTCCATATATTCGCTCATATCCACGCGTATCATAAGGTTTTCGTCGCCGAACATCGCTTCCGCAAGCGCCTTTGAAAGTTCGGTTTTTCCGACGCCCGTAGGACCTAAGAATATGAAACTTCCGATGGGACGTTTCGGATCGGCAATGCCTGCCCTTGCGCGCTTTATCGCCCTTGCGACCGCAGACACCGCCTCGCTTTGACCGATGACGCGCTTATGCAACGTGTCTTCGAGGTTTAAAAGACGTTTGCTTTCCGCTTCGGTGAGTTTCGACACGGGGATACCTGTCCAGTCCGCAACGATTTCGGCAATATCTTCTTCGCCGATGGAAAGTTTTGCGTTGGCTTTTTCTTTGTCGTAGTTTTCGCGACCTTCGTCGACGATTTTTTTGAGTTTGTCCCTTTCGACTTTCAGTTTTTCGGCTTTTTCAAACTGCTCGTTATGCGACGCTTCTTTTATGTCGTAATTAAGGCTTGCAAGTTTTTCTTCCGCCTTTTTGATGTCGTCGGGTAAAGAGAACGCAAAAATTCTTTTTCTGCTTGCCGCCTCGTCCACAAGATCGATTGCTTTATCGGGCAGGAACCTGTCGGTAATGTATCTGTCCGAAAGATTTGCCGCCGCTTCGATTGCCTCGTCGGTGATTTCGACCTTATGGTGCGCCTCGTACTTGTCGCGAAGACCTTTCAGAATAAGAATCGTGTCGTCAACCGACGGCTGATCCACGACGATAGGCTGGAAACGCCTTTCGAGCGCGGCGTCCTTTTCGATATATTTACGGTATTCGTCGATAGTCGTCGCGCCGATCGTCTGGATTTCGCCCCTTGCGAGCATGGGCTTTAAGATGTTTGCGGCGTCAACCGCGCCTTCCGCGCCGCCCGCGTTTACGATTGTGTGGATTTCGTCGATGAACAATATCACGTCGCCCGCCTTTTTCACTGTGTCGAGCGCCGCCTTGAATCTTTCCTCAAATTCGCCGCGGTATTTAGTGCCGGCAACGATGCTTGCCATATCGAGGGAGAATACTTTTTTCCCTTTCAAGGCGTCGGGCACCTGATCGTTGACGATTTGCAGCGCAAGCCCTTCGGACACCGCCGATTTTCCTACGCCCGGCTCGCCGATAAGTACGGGATTGTTTTTCGTCCTTCTGCAAAGAATCTGGATTATCCTTTCGATTTCCTTATCTCTGCCGATGACGGGATCGAGCTTGTTTTCTCTCGCTTTTTGCGTAAGGTCGATTCCAAAGCCTTCCAGTTCTTTCAGCGCGCCGCCCTGCGATTTCTGGTCGGTGCTTTTGAAACGGGAGGATTTATCGTCCTCGACGCCGAAACCTCTGATGCGCTTATTGACGTTATCCAGCGCGTCCTTCAATTTTTCATCGCCGGAATCAGCGGCGTTTCTTTCCATTTTTGAAAAGTTTCTGTTTTTCTCCTCGTCCAGCACGTTTGCAACGTCGTTTTGAAGCGCGCCGAAGTTATCCGCGGAATTCGTGAGAATCGTATATGCGATACTGTCGGATTCGCAAATGATTGCGGCAAGCAAATGCTCGCTGCCGACGACGTCTTCCCCGCATTCGGCGGCAAAAACCTGCGCGTTCGACAAAATGCGCTTTGTCCTGACCGAATAATACGGCTCGGTTTTCAAACTCACCGCATGGAAGCAATTCTGAATTTTTGAAAGAGTAACGCCGTGCAATTTCAACAAATTGTTTGCAATCGAGCCGTCGATAACGACGATACCCGCAAGCAAGTGTTCGCTGCCGATTTCGCCGCCCGTCTGCGTTGCGACGTTGTACGCTTCCTGTTTGATTTTTTGTACGTTTTTACTGTCCTGTATCATAGTTGCCTCCGATTATTTCAAGTTTTCAAGGGTGTGTCTTACAAGCGCGGCGCGCACCAGATCGCGCTGATCCGCATTAAGACTGTATGACTTCGCAATCTTTACAAGATTTGCAGGTTGTGCGTCAATAATAAGTTTATCAAGCGTTTTGACGTCGTTAAACTCGATTACGTCCATTGCCATGCCAAGTTTCAAATATGCGACAAGTTCCATAAACTCGCCCGACGACAACATTCTTGCGTTTTTCAGAATGCCGTACGCCCTGTACGCTTTGTCGGTGAGCTCGTCTTTTCTCGTTGACAACAGTTGGCGTCTTAAACCTTGCTCGGACGCGCACATTTCGCTGACGACGCCCGACACGTTTTCGATTATCTGGCTTTCGGTAAGCCCTATGGAGCGCGCGTTTGAAAGCTGATACATGCACCCGACGGGGTTGCTTCTTTCACCGTACACGCCGCGGAAAGTGAGTCCGTTTTCCTTTGCGATAAGCAGGAAATTTTCAATCATATTCGTGAAAGTCATCGCCGGCAAAAACACCATAACCGACGCTCTCATTCCCGTGCCGACGTTCGTAAGACACGCCGTAAGATAGCCGAATTCGCTGTCGTACGCAACGTCCATAACCTTGCTTAAATTGTCGTCGTAGCGGTCGATTGCGTTGTAACATTCCTGCAAACGGAACCCGTTTTTGATGCACTGCGCGCGGATATGGTCTTCTTCGTTGATCATTACCGCAATGCTGTCGTCGTCCGAAATAAGCAGCGCGCCCAGATCCTTTTTCGCAAGGTCGGGACTTATCAGGTGCCTTTCGACAAGGGCTTGTCTGTCAACGTCGCGAAGGTCGGACATAAACACAAGCTGATGCTCGAAATCGGCGGCTTTGTCGGCGCACTTAACAAGATACGCGACTTCTTCCACGGTGATTCCCTTTTGCGGGAAAGGAATTTTCGCGGCATTTCTTGCAAGGCGTACCCTTGACGACACCACAACGTTTTTCGTATTATCGTTTGTCATCGTCGGCACCTCTTAAAAAATCAAGTATTTCTTCCGCGTCTTCAAAGCGACCTTCGTCTTTCGCAAGATGGTATTGCTCGCGCATGTTTTCGACGTCGGACAGCCCCACCGTCTTGTTGCGGCGCGGCGTTTTTTTGCGTTTCCCGATATGCTTTCTTGTCCTGTGCAAGTCGTAAATGTTGTTAAGGACTTCGCTGCGGAATACGTTGTAACACTCGCTGCAACCGAGATATTGACTGTTTTCCACCTCGGAAAGTCGGGTATGACATATCGGGCACTCCCGCTCCTGCTGCATAAAAGCCTGATACACGGGCGCGCTCGCCGCGTTGCGTTTTCGGAAACATTCGTCGCAAAGCGCGACTTCGTATACGTTTCCGTTAAGTTCGATTGTGGAAAGTGTCGTTGCCGGGCGCATTTGACAATCGTCGCAAATCCGGCCGCCTGAATTTCGCATAATTACCTCTTTAATATTTGTATAATGGTTTCTTTCAATATATTGCTTCTGATGACGTCGGCGACGTGCTGCGGTGCGGTGAGCGCTTTGTCGCAGGTTGCCGCCGAAAGTAAATTGCCCTCGTCCTTGGAAATCACGCCGTCGTCAACAAGATGACAAATGATTTGTTTGGAACGGGTGTAACTTGTCGGATTTTCAAGCGACGGCAAAATGCTTTCAAGATATCCGTCTGCTTTGGCGTCAAACTTTTCAATGCGGATAAAGCCGCCCCCGCCGCGTTGACCGACGACGTTGAAGCCGCGTTCCGTCGTGAAACGGGTTTTTAAGACGTAGTTTATCTGACTCGGCGCGCACTGAAAATAGGACGCAAGTTCGTTGCGGCTGATTTCCGCACACTTGTCGTCCCCCATAACCTCGATTATGAAGTTTTCGATGACGTCGCTGATTTTCATAATTGCCTTTTGAAAATTTGACTTTCTTTGACCTTAATTTAATTATACGAAACTTTCATATCGTTGTCAAGGTTTTATATAAGGTTTTCAGCGCGGTTTTCACAATAATTTTTGGTTTATTTTACAAAAAAATATGCGAATTTTTCGCATATTCTCTTACGTTTTGATTTTTTTGTTCTATTTCAGTACGGACAAAATATATTCCGCAAAAATCTTCGCAACGTTTATCCCCGTTACCTTTTCAAACGTGAAAAAGTATGCGTTGGAGTTGACTTCGCAAACGGTAACGCCGTCGACTTTGTACAAAAAGTCAATGCCGCAGTAGTCAAGGTTTAGGATTTTTGCGATTTTTTCGGAAAGATTCTTTATTTCGTCCGACGCGTCCGCTTTTCTTCCTTTGCCGCCTGCGCCGACGTTACTTCTGAAATCGACGTCCGAGAACCTTTCCATCGCGCCGACGTACTTTTGCCCGACGACGATAACTCTTAAATCTTTGCCATGGCTTTCTTCGATGAATTCCTGCAACAAATGCGGCTTTGTTTTCACTGTTTCAAGCGTAATGAGCAGTTCTTCCCTGTTTTTCACAAGATAAACGCGCTTTCCGAGCGAGCCGTACGATTCCTTCACGATAAGCGGATACGCAAGTTCCTTTTCGATTTTTTCAATGGCTTTTTCCTTGATTTTTTCGTTTTGGTTGTAGCACAAAATCCCGGGGAGCGTTTTCGGCATAGGCACGTCGCTGTCCGACAGCGCGATATAAGTTGACATTTTGTCGTCGCAGGTCTGAATTGCGCGCGCGTTGTTGAACACTTTCGCGCCCGACTTTTCAAGCATTGTCAGGACGTATTTGTCTTTGTCGAGATACACGAAAAAGTCGGCGGAAAAGTCAATACTTATTTTCCCGTCCGAAATTATCGCGGGATATTCGTCAAGGCGCACGACAGACACATCAACGCCGAGTTTTTCAAACTCTTCAAAAAGCCTTTCAGCCTCGTACAGATATTCCCGCGAGTCAAGATACGCGTTTATTAAAATCTTCCCTTTCATTTCAAAAACAGTTTAACCTCTATGTGGTTATTATAGCATTTTAGGCGGCGTTATTCAACGAAATAAGTCAACTAAAAATAAAGGTTTCAACACAAATTTCAAGGAAAAAATATATATTTTATTTTGTATTATGGGTCTAACAGTACATCTAACGTAACTTCCCACCCTTGCCATTTTTTTGTCTGAACTTTGTTTTTATTTTTCACAATATAATTTCTAATATAGTCGTCATATATTAGTGGCGCCCAATACAATATATCTTCCATAATCCCGTTTATCGTTGTAACACTCACGTTATTATCGTTTAAGAAGTCAAACGCTTTCCGTCTTGCTTCATTGTAAGATAAATCTTTGAAGTCAGTATGATTTATCTGATAAATATCCTTATAACTCTCTATTTCCGATTCATAATCGGTTGTGCTAAGTTTTTTAAGTTCTTCGTACTTCATTATAAATACCTCTGTTTGTTTACAATATATTTATATGACATCGCACGTACCGTTTACGGGACAATAAAAAGAGCACCTTTCGGTGCTCCTTGAAACGCAGTTTTTATTCTGCGGTGGTTTCCGTATCGTTTTCCGCCTGATTTTCATCGACTGCGGGACTTTCCGCGTTTTCGGTTTCGTCGCTTTCGGAAACGAAATTATCGACGCTACCTTCCGTAATTTCAGCAGCGACGGCGTCCCCAACGACTTCTGCCTTGCCGCACTTCTTTTTAATTTTTCCGACAATCTTTTTGAAGTCTTCCGAGAAGAAAAATCCGACAAACATTATAATCGCGAATACGATTAAATACGACCAGATTTGTCCGTTTGCCTTGTATCCGTCGTATGCACAGAAGCACATAAAACAGCAGCACGCAACGCCCAGTGTCGGCAAAATAAACCTTTTCACGACGTTAAGGTCTTTCCCTTTCACCATCATTGCGATGAAAATGGGGATATAGAACGCATACAGCGTTATGATGGACACTTCGTCGGATTCCCAGCACCAGAAAGCGGGGATTTTACCGGTCGGATTCATAAAGAAGAATTCCCACTGCACAAGCCATACGAAGCACAAAAGAAGCCCCAGAATCGACGACGATTGCGGCATATTCGTTTCCTTGCTCAATTCGCCGAACATACCGGGTTTCGGACCGACGTTACGCGCGGAAATCGAATAAAATCCGCGGCAACAACCAAGCATAAGACCGTTCATCGTTCCAAGGCACGAAATGATAACAAACACCATAATAATCGTGCCGAAAGCGGGACTCTTAAACAACGCCGTGAATGCGTTTTGCGGCAGTGATCCGCTCACCTGCCCCGCGTTGACTTTCAGCATATCTTCGGTCGACAGCGCGCCCGTAAGTCCAAGGAAATACAAAAGATAAACCGCAATAATGATTATCGCGCCCACGATAAGCGCAATCGGCAGGTTCCTTTTTGCGTTTTTCAATTCGCCGTTTATGGAAGTCGCGACAATCCAGCCCTCGTATGCAAATGCAAACGCCGCTACGCCCGCAAAGAAGCCGCCGTCGTTGACAAGACCTTCCGTCACGATGTTCGCCTTGAATGCGTCGATGGTTTTGCCGTTGACAAGCCCCACGATTAACCCGACTACACCCATGAGTACAAGCGGAATAAGTTTAATGAACGTTGCCGACACCTGAAATCTGCCCGCAAGCCTCGGCGAAAGCGAGTTCACCGCAAACCCGGCAACAAGAAATGCCCCCGCCAGCGCAAGTTGTGCGCCCGTGCTTGACGGAATGTTGAAAAGCGAGCAAGTGTACGACGCCGAAATCCAGCCGAGTACGCTTGTAAGCGTCGGATAATAAATCGTCGACATAAACCAGCCGACGTAGTATGCGTATCGCTTCCCAAGAGTCGCTTCCGCATAGTCGACAATGCCGTTGACCTTTTCGTGCTTTTGCGCGAGCGTCGCAAATACGAGTGAACAGATTATCATTATCCCGCCGACGATTGCAACGACCGCCAGAGTTTTTCCGATATTTCCGTTTGTGAAAGATAAAACCTTTCCTGCCTTAAAGAACACGCCCGAACCGATAACAATGCCGACGACCATACAAATCGCGGTAAGCAGTCCGTACTTTTTGGTTAATTTTTCCAAAATCCTATCAATTCCTTTATTAAAAAATTACGTTCAGTTTACCAAACTAAACTGCAAAAGTCAACATAATTATACAAAAAAATTTATAATTCCCACAAAAAATTTATCAAAGCACCGCATTATTGCACTAAATCAAACAATCCGCCCGTTTTATTTGATTTTCAATAAGAATTTTAATAAGAATAACTTAATAACGATACTAAATATTATATAACATAAAAACAAAAGCCACCGATTACTCGGTGGCTTGTTTGTTTGGAACTCAAATCTTTGATTTTAATGGATCCCCCCCCCTCTTCGGGTTTATACATTTAGTTAAACTTTATATTAATTACGGCAAGGAATATGTTCGTTTTCGCTCTTATCTTAAAAAAACTTTTTACGGAAAATACATTTATAGTTTTTTTCAAGCTCGATTAAGTCAAGCGAATAGTCAAAATATATTTGAACAAACGAAAATAGGCGTCACTCTTACTTTCGGGCATTTTATACCCAACGCTAACGCCATTTTCTTGATCTTGCCGATAAATATCCGCCGCTTCAATTGAGAGAATCCTATTCCCTTGTTTCATTTTATCTAGTCCTTCTATTGCCTTTTTGAGCTAGAATTTTCGTATTTCCACTCCCGTTGAGAATCAATCTCGTATTAAATCGCCCTCTATTCCATTTTTAATAGAATAAGGAATAGATAGAGTCGGCTTAAACTCTTAACCTTTAATAATATATATTTTTTTATCTTTATATTAATTCAAAAAGTTTCTAATAAGTCCTGCAACCAAAAACGTTAAAGCTATACTAAAAACACTATAAAGAGCACTTCCTTTATATGGAGAATCGTTTTTCTTATTATAAACCAATCCAACGATTGTAAACGTTAAAAAATGCAAAGGTGTTGCTATAATATACTTAAATATAAAAGCAATCACTTTACCCAAAAAGCCAAAAACCGAACCAAAAATCGCGCCAAAATCAGGACTAATTTTATCTCTAGCAAAACAACCGACTTTTTTAAATAATTTATACGAATTATAATTGTATTTTCTTTTCATAAAAATCAGTTTATCCTTTCATTTTAATTAAAACTGTAGTGGTTAGCACTACAAGAGTAGTCCCACCTAAGATACATAAACATAAAATATAATTAGCAACAACCCAGTTAACTGCTACAATAATTCCATATATTATAGCCCAAAGCAAAACAAAAAAGACAAGTCTAATAATCCAGTGGCAAATGCTTCCAGATATGCTGCCAAAAATTAAGTGGCTATCATATAGATTTCCAACCAAAGCAAAAGCAACTCTATAAGCAATACCGCTTATTGCCCAAATTATCAAATACTCCAAAAACCAAGCAATTGGTAATTCTAAAGGACTTGTTAATAAGTCAAATATAATTTTCACGATATTTATTTCTTTCTCCTTTTTTGTCTAGTTTCTTCAAGCCTATACCTAAATATATCTACACAGTCGGGATTCAACTTCGCAAACTCGCGCGCATAATCTTTATTCAGAGAGATATTTCTTCTATTTATTTCGGCGTACATATCTTTCTTAGATACTTTTCGAGCGCCATCTTTAGTTGTTGTTACAAGAGATGAATCTTCCTTCTTTAATTCCTTATCTATGAAGTCTGGAATAATTAAATATCTATTAAACTTAGAATTATTGTATCTTGCGCCATTAATAAAGCATTTAGGAACCAATAACCTTGGCTTTCCATCCTTACCAAGTAAAAATTCTGTCTCTACCCTTTTCCAACTTATGCTATCCACATCCCAGTAATGCTCAGACTTTTTGATAGACATTTTTTGATTGTGCAATAAGCATTGCTCTTGAGTATAGTCTATCAAAACTTTGCGGATAACGTTTGTATAAAGGTCGCTAACGCGGTCATCACTGATATTAGGTATAAATAATTTTATATCTTCAATTCTGCGAATGGCCTTGCACAAAATAGCGTCGTCTTCATAAATAGTATCTAAAATATAGTGTGCTAAATCTTTTATTCCTCTACCATCTATTCCATATTTAGAATATCCTAAGCACGTTTCCTTTGGTTCACTAATATAATTACAAAACAATGCACTAGCCTTCTTTTTATTACCTGACAAAATTAATTCTCTAATGGTATTAAAAAAGTCAACTGCAACTCTTGTTGCTTTTTTAGCCACTGGGTTATCAAGCAATTCTATTGCATAAGGATTTAAGAACGCTCGATTGTCGTTAGCGAAATCAACATTGTAAAAATCCGCATTATGAACGTTAAAAACGTCGTATGCAAAATTAGGAGGATTTAATTTTTTTGCCATATTATTTCCTCCTATGTATGGTTTTATCAACCATTTTAAACCTTGTTTCACCTGACGATGTAGGCGGAACTCTTTTACCTTGAACAAATGTAACTTCTGTTTTGCTACCTATTGCTCGATACTGACCTGACGTTGGAACTTTTTGTCCCGTTTTTACAATTTTTGACATAATTATGTCCTCCAATAAATTTTATTTACAAGCGTTTTTGTCCACTTGCACGACATTTATTGATGAAAATTGTTTGTCATAGGCCATATTTTATTGAATTATTGCTTGAGTTATGTTAAAATATGAATGTAACTAATGGTGCAAACAATTTGCATCTAAAGTCTTGGAGAATGGCGGTTCTCTGAGACTTTTTTATTTATTATAATTTTTTATTTGACAATTGGCGCATTTCAATGATACGCCACACATATAAGAAATTACATCAGCAGGTACTCCTCCAATAAGATTATGAGGGACTAACAATTCTGCCCCAAATACTTCTGCCTGCCACTCAGGGTCTTCAAATGCCTTAAGTTTGCGATGCGAAGTATTTCTTTGAAGAATTATTGGCGATTGTTCGCAATGCATAATCAAATGCCCAAATTCGTGTGCTAAACTTAAACGATGAACACCTGTTCCATCAACTGCCCCATTGTATACCGACTGTTTCACTTTAATAGTGTGCTCTTCAGGAATAGCTAAAGCCTGAACCCCCGACTCCAATTCATCGTCTTCAACTACGATTAAATTAAAATCAGGGTCATATTTTACGTATTGAATTTCAAGAAACTCAACTATTGGGAAATAAAATTCGTTTTCATATCCAAGCGCTTTTCTTATTCTTAACACGTTCTCTCTAATATTTGCTCTTGATTGTGGTGTTGCTATGTAAGGAAAATAACTCATTTACCCTCCCTTTTTTTCATGAAGTCCAAAAATTCTTCTATGCTTGTATCATTCATTTTTTCTAAATTTCTTGCAAAAACTAACGCAGCTTCCTTTTGCAAGTTAGTTGTATTTACTAAACTAATATCAATGTTTTTTATAGATGCACTAATTGCCTTTTGCATTTCAACTTGCTCTTCTTCGGTTAAATTGTATTTTTGAATTAAATCTTGTGGTAGAGATTTTGGTATTTCCCTGTTCCCCATTTCAATTGATGAAAGATAAGCCGATGAAATCCTTAAATTTTCAGCCATATTCTTCAGCAGTTCGCCTCTTTCCATTCTTAATACCCTTAAAAATTTACCAAATTTTGTAAGCATAATAGTGTCCTCCTTCACTTTCACACAATTATGATAGCACATTGTTTTTGTGTTGTCAACAGTTTTGTAAATAAATTTTCAATCTTGTAAATTTAATTTTGTTTTTTAAGCGCACCATATTATTGGAGCGCTAATTTTTTTAATATTTCCTTATCTACTGGGCAGAAATCGTAGTTGGGAATTTCGCTCGGGGTTATCCATTTTATATCGTTATGTTCTAGTTTTTGTGGGACACCTTCAGCTATTGTTGCATTAAACAAGGTTAAATGCACAATAATATCGGGATACTCGTGAACCACTTCCATAAAAATATCCCCAACATTAAGCACAATATTTAATTCTTCTTTACACTCACGTATTAAGGCTTGTTCTTTTGTTTCGCCTTGTTCAACCTTTCCGCCAACAAACTCCCAAAGGAGCGCTCTGGCTTTATTAGCCGGTCTTTGACAAATCAAAAACTTATCCTTATCCCATATAAGCGCCGCTACAACTTCTATCATTGCCCTCTCTCCTACTTCTATTATAACATAACCAGATTTAAAATCTATTCCGCAGTAATCATAATATTTTTCCGCAGTTGTCGAATTTGCCCACTAAAAAGTATAATTTTACTTTATTCTTTCGTAATATTCGTCCAACTTCTTATCGCAAACAGAAAGTATGTGCGCTTTCTCGTCATCCGAAAGTTTCTTCCAAACGGTTGAATCCACTTCCACAATTCCAAGCGTTTTTGTATGGCGCATCATATTCATATCTTCAAAACGCTTAAATGGATTAGAAAGAATATTTCGTTCCGCTTCTTTATCGGTATATCCACCTTTTGCGAAGATACTATTTTGCTTCTCAACTTTCAACCCTTTGGCTCGCCTATCTTCGTAATACGCCTTAAAATAAGCAACAATATCTTCAATCTTCACTCTGCCTTGCTTGTCGGCGTATTGCAGTACCGCTTTAAGCAAAACAGGCTTATATGAATAACTCATATCCATTTGTTCGACCATTTCCATAAATAACGTCTTACGGTTATTATCGTCTATAAGTTTCCAACCAAACTCTTGCGCATAACGTTCTAAGGTTTCTTCTTTGAAATACTTAAACACCCTATGCACACTCATAGGTATCACTAAATCAGGAATCAACTTCCCTTCACAAACATATCTCTCTATCGTTTCAGATTGAACGTCCACACGGCGAATAAATTCCATTTGGCTTATCATACCCGCCGCCTCTTCTTGCCAATTAAAGATATCAACGGCTTCGTAATCGGTAGCATCAACTGGATAATCTATAACCGCATTGGGACGTTCTCCTTTCGCATAAAGCTCTATTTCCGCTTCCCGTTGCCCTTTCTTTCCTAAAACCGTTCCACCTGCGTGATAATCCTTAATCTTAAACAAACGGTGCATAGAATACGGCGCATTATATTGACTTGCGTTGTCCACAAAGTCAAACACCATTAAAAACTCTTTCCCTTCGCTAAGTCGCATACCACGACCTAATTGTTGCGTATATAAAACTTTTGACATGGTGGGACGCGCCATAAACAGCACTTCCGTTTGCGGACAATCCCAGCCTTCGTTTAACAAATCACACGCACACAAAACTTTCAACTCGCCACTGGCAAACTTTGCAATTTGCTCGTTTCTTTCGGACGTTTTCATACTACCTGAAACCGCCATAGCCGAAACGCCTTGTTCCTTGAAAAGTTCTGCTATCTGTTCCGCGTGTTTTACCGAAGCGCAGAACACTACCGTGCGCTTGTCTTTAACGTAATTAAGCCAAGTATCAACAATGAGTTTATTCCTTTCCGTTACGCAAATTTTAACGTCTAAATCTCGAATATTATACTGCACGCTATTAAAACGAACTTTCGTCATATCAATATTCGTATGGATTCTGATACAACGAACGTTGGTAAGCGCGCCCATTTCAACTGCCGTTTGAATATCTAATTTATGTGCCGTGTTTTTGAAAATTTCAAGAATATTCGTGTCGTCTGCGCGTTCGGGCGTAGCCGTTAAACCTAATATAAATTTCGGCTTAAAATACGCCAAAACCTTTTGATAGGTGTCTGCCGTGGCGTGGTGCGCTTCGTCAATGATTATGTAATCGAAATCGTCATCCTTAAAAGAGTCCAAATTAAGCGCAACACTTTGAATACTACCACAAATCACGTGCGAATCATAGTCCTTTACGTTATCGGCAAATTTACCCACTGAAACGCTATCCCATATTGACTTAAACGTTTTATATGCTTGATTGACAAGTTCCATGGTATGCGCAACAAATAACGTACGCCCGCCAACTTTTTTAGCGTCCATAACTGCCGTTACGGTTTTACCCGTACCCGTTGCTTGATATAAGAGCGCAACCGTTTCCTTATTTTCTCTCATAACTTGCAAGTTTTTAAGCGCTTCTTGCTGGTATTCACGAAGTTCAAGTTTTTCACCGTCAAGCGCTTGTCCACGTTGGGTAGGAAGATAATCGTCTATTTCCTTGAATCTACTTTCCGAGCCTAAAAACAGACGCAATTCATCTTTAACCGTGTCGGGCTGTTTTTGCATTTGCCGAACTGTCCAGCGATATACATCCCAACCGAGATGAATCATACTGTTTTGTTTAAGCAAATCGTCTGTGAATTTATCTTTTGAAACGAGTCTTGGATTGTGAGATGCCTCGTCGTCTATTTCAATAGCAATTCTTTTTGCTCCACTTTCGCAGACAAAATCAGCAAATCTTGCGTTTTGATATATGTCAAAGAAAGGGTATTGAGAATATAAATACCCTGCTTTTTCCGCGCCAAAGGTATCGGCAAATAAATCTATGAATAAATCTTCTGCTCCGCTACCGGAAATAGACTTCAATTCTGCCATCTTTACTCCTCTATTACTTTTTTAAGTAATATTTTCTTATCAAATCCACCACGTTTTTCTGCCTTTTCAGCCCTAACCTTTTCTAATTCTTCGATAGAATACCCGCGCGCCTTTGTTGCCGCATAAATAACTTCTAAAAGGTCCGCAAGTTCTTCAATGTTTTGGTCCTTGTGATATTCCGCAAGTTCCTCATCAAGCTTTTTATCTATCATTTCAAGATGTTTTTCGTCGGACAGAATTTCTATTTCACACTGTTTACCCGACTTTTCAATGATTTTGGGGATTTTGTCTCGTACAAGTTTGTCGTAAATAATTTCTTTCATTTATATTTCTTCAATTCCTAAACTTTTTAAGTATTGATATGTGCCGTTGTAATATTCAGGCAAACGTGTACAATCTTCCCAGAAGCCACTTGGATTTTTATTTCCATTACCTTCTGGCACACATATAACCATACCAGCTCTAGCGCGAGTCAATAAAACACGGTAAGCATTTAACATATATTTTATTAAATCTTGCTTGCTTTCGCTTGTTGGCGTTTGCTCAACCCATTTCGTTTGTCCATTAAATCTGTAAAAATGCCACTCGCCATTATCATATCGCATATCTGCATCCCAAAGGATACATGTATAATCAAGTTCCAAACCCTGCACCTGTATTTCTGTAGCAGCGTCTTCAAGATAATTTGATGATCTTGTATCCACCTTATCTTCCAAAAACCAATGCACCGCGTTTTCATCTCCGGAAGGCAACACGTGTATTCCCAAAGGCTTATACCTAGCAGATTCTTTTGTTATTAAAACGCCTGTCCGTTCTGTGCCTCGAACTTTCTCATGAAGCCACCTTTTTGCTTTTTCCATATCACGTGTAAGCACAATCGGATATTTATCTTTAATTTCTGCATAAATTTCAGAAGCGTTCTCATTAAATGACAAAAGTGCATGCACAAATGCAGATAATTTTTCCGCTCTAAACGACCTAAGTGAAACACTTAAATGTAAATCATCAGAATAAACAACTCTTTTATTATCTTTTAATAATTCGTTAACTCTACCCTCAGCATATTCTGCTTCCGTCAATTTTGGCGAAATATATACATCCCAATTTGTAAATTTCTCATTAAGTGCCTTTATCCATTCGGTAATTCCAGCTTCTCCCGTATTGATTTCCTGTCCACCGCCAACAAGACAAACAATCGTGGCCCAATCTTCTCTTTGATCTAATGACCAGATTAAAAAGGCGGCTTCAGACATAGGAAAGTTAGGAACTTTCAGTTTATTGCCATAAGTCCCTCCTCGTTTCAAATATTCAGCAAGTCTCTTATGCGTCCAGGCACGTTGCGCCTCGTCAAATATAGCAACATGTTCAACTTCGCCATAGCCAGATTCCGCAAGTTTTACCGCTTTTTCTGGGTCAATTTCTAAAAACCCATTTTCAACAGGATTTTTGATTTTCGCAATCATATTATCACGATAACGGTGGATAATTTGAATAAACTTGCCAACCTCTCTGCGAGAATCAGAGAGTTTTTTGCTTTCGCTTCTCTCTCGACATTTTTGATAATTGTCTTTTGCTAGCGCTTCGGTTAATACTGCAACCAACGGTCCATTCCCTGAAAGGTAAACCGCGCCTTCGTCTTCAATAGGCTTTTCTTGCCCTTGATAAGTTTGTCTAACGGCAACATCAAGCCCAACAAGAGTTTTCCCTGCACCGGGAACGCCTGTTACAAAACAAATACTTTTTTCGCGATTAGTTTTGCTCTTTTGTATTACATCAAGAATATACGCAATCGTTGCATCAGTCGAAACCTTGTCCGCCTCATGTCTTGTAATATCTTCTACTGAATGGCTTTCGTAAAGTGTTTTTGCAGCTTCAATAATTGTAGGCGTAGGCGCATATGGACTGATAACCCAATCTGGATTAACTTCAAGTTCGTTTGGATATTTCTCTAAAGTTTTTGATATCAAATTAGAAATACCCGCTTCTCCCGTAACAAGCGGATTAACTACCCTATCATCATAAACAGACATTCTAATATCTGTTGAAGAATTACGATAATTTGTTGCAACTAAAATAGGAACAATAAGATTGTTCTGACTAAATTTATGAAAGTTTTTTAAGTCAAGTGCATAGTCAAGAACTTGGTCTATATCAGACTCTAATATTCTTGATTCGCCAACCTTAAATTCCACGCAAAAAACGATGCCTTTGAAAAGCAAAACAACGTCAATTCTCTTCCCAAGACGTGGAATATCATATTCGAATATAACTTGTCCGTTTTTATCTGCATAATTTGCTAAAACGCCCTTTATGATAGATATTTCGGCTTTCCAAGCTTCTCTTGTGGTCGTAAGCGCATCACCGTGATAGTTATCACATAACGCACCAAATATTGAATTTTCATCAGCTTTAATGAATTTCTCAAAACTGCTGTTATATAAACAACGACTCATAATAAATTATCCTTGTGTTTAATTAAAAGATTTTATTAAAAATCACTTTTTTTTATAGCGATATTTCTTTTTTTGCAAAAGGCTATTAGCTTTTCTTTATTTGCTTTTGAAGCATTTTCGCCTATATAAATAGCATTAATTTTAGGCGCTTTAATTTTTTGATTAGCATCACCAAGTAAACGCCATTCTTTTTGATAATCCCATATCATATTTTTTGTTAAAAACATTTGCATATATGGTGTTCTATCCGCCATGATTTGTCCGTTACTCATACCAAATATCATTTCCCCTATAAACGACAAAACAATATTATTTGCTATATTTGTTTTTCTATCGTCTTCATAAATTACCGGATAAAGAAAAACCAAGTTTTCGTAACCGGTCATATCGTATTCAACACAATACCCCGTTTCATTTTGGGCATAATTAATCCAAAACTGATGAGCGTTTTTTAATTCGCTTAAAGAACAAATTCCCATATTTTTGCGAGCATCAAGAGCCAAAACAAACAATTTTTTAATATTTTCATTAATTTTAGGGTCGTTTAATCGTTCAGGAATAAAACCCAACCAATTTATTAGTGGCGCAGTATCTACATCTGGAACAAGTTCTTGTAATTCAAACGACGCATCTAATAACCAATTTCTTTTAACGTAACCATTTGGCGTAATTACTCGAGATACAACTTCTTTTACCTTTTCAAAATTTTTTCCCGACGTATATGGCTTTATGTAATCTAAAATTCCCGCAATACACTTGAATTTTAATTGATTAGTTTCCAAATCATAAAGGTCTTGTATTTCTAAGCTTGCTTTACATTCACTTGGGTCATCTAAATTCTCCGCTGGACACAAATAAAGATAGCCGTGTTCAATCATATCAAAAGAAAACTCATCAAACGGCCTATATTTATAAAGAAATTTAGGATATTCTATTTCTTTTCCGCATATTTTTTTATTAATTAAATTAAGTGTATTTTTTGTCTCAATCAACAAAACGCCCTCACCTTTTATAAAATTTATTATTTAATAGCGTAAATTTTATCAAGTTTAAATTCACCAATAAGCTTACCTTCGTTGTTAATTAAAGGTTTAAATTTATCCACTAATTTTGTATTAATAACAGCTACTGAATATTCAATAATAGTTTCTTTTTCGCTTTTATCGTTAGATACACTAAACATAAAAATATAATCTACATTTAACGATTTCGTAAATACAGAATGTTTTGCCCCTATTCCCGTTTGAATCGCAGAAATATTACTCTGACCTGTTACTTTCTTACAAAGTCTCTTTAATCCATCAACTTTTTCGGCGTCACCAATTAGGTCATTAAGCTTATCTGCATCTGCATAAGATTTTGCAATACTTTCTTTACATTCTTCAAGAAATACTGTTATACCTTTTTCTGTTTCTTCATAAGCAATTATATCTATGTACGTCCTTAAAACCTTTTTACCTTGACCTATAAGTACGCAACGGTCACCCTGTGCACCAGGATAACTTACGGCAAGTAAATCATATTGTAATTTTTTATACAATTCAACACTAGCAAAGGTTACAATATCTTCTTTTGCTGCTGAGTTTGTAAGAGGAACAACTTTAACAGGAGTAAAATTCTTACCAAAAAGAGCTTCTTTATATCTTTTGATAGAATTATTCTTCCATGAAATTGAACAAATAACTTTTCTATCTTTATCAGTAAGAATCAATTCAGTAGCTAAGAAAAATATGCTTTTAGTCGCCATACTGGAATGTTTTATAAGAAACTCATATAAATGACTATCCTCAATTACGTATTCTCCCTCTGATTTTTTGGTCATAAAATTAGTTGGTAATCCCCAGACACTATTTAGAATATGTAATGCGTTTTGATCAGTAAAAACATTATTTTGATTTCTAATTAACTCTTTTACATATTCGCCCATTTCTTTCTCTTTAGGCGCAGCATCAAAAAGCGATTTATATCCGCCTCTTGCGCTAAAATCTGAGGAACGATTAATCTGAATCTCCGCCACAGTATTCTCGTTTCCGACAAGCATATTTACAAAGAATAAAACCCCACGGTCTGGGTCCATGGCATGTCCAAACCTATTAATTTTTACAGAAAGCTTACTGCCGTTCCACTTAAATCTTGTAGAGTCTACTATTAAATCTTTTGGCTCTTTGCTTTTTCTATTCTTATCACACGCTTCTTCCTTAACCTTCTTACTATATTGCTCAAATATAGAATCATAGTAAGATTCAAAAGATTTACTTTTTTGAAAACTTTTTAATATTTGGTTAATTGTTTCTTGAATTTCAATATTTTCTTTTATGCAAGAAAGCGCATTTTTCTTTGTCTCTAAAACATCATAACCCGGAATATTTGTCCACTGTATCGGATAAAAACAACCACCAACTCGATGAGCTAACAGCATTTCATCCAAATCTTCAATCTTATCTCCTCCACCAAAGTCTTGATTCATCCCTTTATTGTTAGGATAAATTTTCATCGTTGGCACTTTATATATAGCACCCCAATAATAAACATCAGAACGCTGCATTTTGTGGTCGTCGGCAGGAACCGCAGTCGAATACTCTATCATCAAAATAGGAAATTCTTCAGTATCACTTATTGCTGTAATTAAAACATCAATATCCTTTGATTTCCTTATCCTATCCACCAAAGAATCATCAGATGTGATTTCTCCAATTATTTTCTTAGTATACACATTAAGTATAGGGCAACTGATTCCACTTTTTGTTAAGTACTCTTTAAAATCGAGGCCCTGTTCTAAAACTTCTGCATAAATTCTAATACTATCAATTTTCATATTAACCCTCCTTCTTAAACGTAAGCACATGTTCTTTTTTCCCTTTTGTTCTATATGATTGTTGAAAAGACCTAGAAGTCTCATCTAAATTAGTATAAGAATAATCCACAAGTTTCCAATTTAGACGACTACAAATTCTCTCTATGTTAGTTTTTGCCTCATACGTTTTCCCCTGAATTCTCCCATCTCCCATGACTATGACAATGTGTCCATTATTTTTTAACAACTTATTACACGCCTCAAAAATTTCGTACAAATCATCATCAAACTTTTCTTGTGGCTTCTTTAAACTAGAAAATTCCCTTCGAGAGCCAATTTCTGCATCCATAGAAAATTTAACATCATATCCAAGCCAATTCATTCTGTGTTTATGATAAAGGTAATAATCATAAGTATTTGGATAAGGTGGCGATGTCAAAATTAAATCAATAGAATTAGGTTTTATAACTTCATCACATTTTTTTGCGTTTTGCAAAAAAGATTTAATTTGACTTACATTATCATCTTCAAACGCAACATCTTTCATTAAGTTTAATGCACTCTTAAATTTCTTAATGAATATCTCTATAATATGATTTATCGTTAGATTGGGTTTTTCTACTGCTGCATATCTAGTATCGCTTTCTTGATTTGAAACGGTATTAACTATTGATGAAAAAATCAGCTTAGAAAATACCTTTTGCCTATCACTTTTAATTTCTGAAATTTTATTCTTTATCGTGCTTAATACTGTAATTGCATTATCACAAAACCAATGTTCAATAGAAGGATAGTTATATCTCACAGCCTCATCAATATATTTACTACTATTAGATTCAAAATCATCTATAAAAATTTTAAGTTCATCTAAATCTTCTTGAGTGAAATCTAACGTCTTAAAATCAGAAATTAGAATTGCGATATAATTTATATCGGTGCCATATCCACATCGATTTAATACTTTGGCCGCCAAAAGAGTAGTCCCTGAGCCAACAAATGGGTCAAAAACACTGTCGCCTTCTTCTGTATATTTATCAATATAATTAATCGCCAAGTCTATTGGAAATTTTGCGGGATAAGGATGTACCCTGTCTAATTTCCTAAGCAATTCAATATCATAATGCATTTATTTTGGTCTCCTTAAAACAACAATAAATGAATGGTTTTGATTAACGTAAAAAACTGAAGGATAACCAAGTAGAACTAATGACCTTTGCTCATTTTGGTCCCAAATAATTAAGTCATGATAAACAAACCCTGCTTTTGCCCCACACTCTGCGATTGCCGAATGTAAATCCACGTAAGGGATTTTATTTTTGACATCTCTAAAATCTTTAACGACCCAAACGTTATATCCACCCGGCTTAGTTATATGATAAAGCTTTTGCATGATACGAACAACTTTTTCCTTATAAGCATCCATAGTCATGTTCCCGAGGTCGTTTTTCGAATCGGAATAAACCTTTGTCGTTGCATTATTTTCATAAACAAAAGCTGATTTCTTATGCCTATTTTCCCTATCGTCAACTACTTTGTGTATTAAATCAGCATAAGGAGGAGATGTTAAAGTTAACTGCACCGTCCCATCCTCAATTCTATCAATCATCTCTTCACAATCACCATTATACAATTGAAAAGTTGTAGTATTTAACAAAGTATAGGAGTTTTGAATCTCAGCTGAAGCAATATTAAAATATTCAGACGATAATTCTATTCCTATTCCATACCTTCCGTTTTTAATTGCAGAAATAACAGTTGTTCCTGTCCCAAGAAACGGGTCAAGTACAATGTCTTTTTCTTTTGAATACATAGAAATAACTCTATCACATAATTTTTCTGGATAAGTGGCTCCATGATTCAAATGTTTCCTTTTACGTACAGATGATAAGTCGTTCCAGACACTACGACTATTTATTGTCCACTCTCTAGCAGTCATTCCATTAAATGTCTTTTGCCTTTGTTCTTTTTCCTTTTCTTCTAAGGAAAGGACATCTTTTTTTTCGTTTTCCATATTTCACCTTAAAAATTTCCTTCTAAAATCACTTTGATTTTAGCACAGTAAATATGACAACCATCATCATATTTATAAAAGTTTTTATTTTTCTCTAACGCGCCATAAAGCCATCGGGTGCGCGGAGATACGTTCTACAATTTCTTTATCTTCAAATAATAGTTCAGGGCGATAATTTTTAGAAGCAAATTCTTTTACAAATTCCTTTTCGTTATCGCTAAACACAAGCAATTCTTGCAAATATTCTTTTATCGGAACAATTACCGCGTCTTTTTTGAAACGGTCGTTTTTATTAAGCATAGGCTTAAGTTGCCTATTGATATCTCTATCGGTAACACCGTCTAAAATATCAAGCGAAACGTCGCAAATGCTAGCATCGCCACCGATACAGTTATAGAAGATTGTGCACTTTTTAAGCATTTCTTTATCTTCCACAACCCCACTTTCAATAAGCCCGTAAACGTCGTAAATATCTCTTGGCTTACAACGACCAATCAATGCCGCAAGTTTACTTCCGTATAATTCACAAGCACTTAAAACTTTTACGCACGTATCGCTTTCGGCAACAGGTGTTTTAATAGGTTTATCATTTAACGGAAGAACGTGCTTTCTGTCAAGATAATTTATTTCTATTTTGATATTGTCTCGGTTGCCTGCGTTATTGATATATTGAAAAACGGCGGAATCTAAAGCAAAATATCTTTTGCTTTGCGGCGAAAGAGAATAATTCTTTTGAAATAATGCCATTTGCAAGAAGTTCCAAAGTTCTTCCTTATCTTTTTCCATTTCTTCTTTCGTGTCGCCGATATAGTCTAAATCAATATCAACCGAAAGTCTTGGGAGTTCACGATAGAAAAGATTGATAGCCGTTCCTCCTTTAAGAGCGAGTTTATCTTTCCACTTAGACGTGAACACAAACTCTAAAATATCCGCAAGGCGCATAACCTTTTCAACGTTATCTTTTATAAAGTTTGTTTCTTTTGCGATTTTAACTACGTTCTTTTGAGATAGGTTTATCATATCAGTTCTCCGTGTTTATAAGTTTTTCAGGATACATAAGTCCCCAATACTTATCCGTTTTTCTCGGCATCTTTTTGTTTTCACTTATATCTTCTAATTTTATAGAGCAATTTTGCTTGCATATATCAAAGAAGTTTTGTGAAAAAATGTCTTTCTTGAGTAATGAAAGTAAAAATCCCGCTTTTTTATAAACGAATTTCTTATCATATTCTTTTAAATAGGTCAATAACGCTTGCTCGTCAAGATGTGTTATCCCGTTTAACGCCGTGGCAAGTTCTTCGAGCCCACCGGCAAGGTCAATACGGTCAATGCAGTCCACCACCGTTCTTTCCAAATCGGTAACAACGATTTCCGCATTTTGTTCCAAGCGCATTATTCCACCTTTTGCAGTGTAAGAGAAAAACTTATATTCAAGCCCGTTATAAGTAAAAGGATTATAGCGTTTCTCGGTAAAGACTTGCACTTCGGAAAACATTTGATTTCCAAGCCCGTGAAATTCTAACGCAGAATGATATGCCACGCAAGCATTTTCAAAAAGCGCCGATGCTATTTCAAAACGGCTCGCAAAAATATCGCCCGTCAATGAATTGACCGTCGCATATAATCCATTTTTTATTTTTTCAATACGCCCATTTTCCGTTAACGCCTTTAATCTAACTTGCATACTTCTTTCGGTTGTAAAGTTATCTAAGATTTCTTGCGTACGGAATAGGGCTTGACTCAAATAAAAATCTTCCATTACTATCATTTCCTTATCTTGATATACTTATTTTACTCAAAATACGAACAAATGTCAACGGTTTTTGCGTAATTTAAGTAATTTTTATTCTACGCATAATAAAATCCTTAATTTTTAAACCGTTTTGACGTAAAACACTGCATTTCTTGGGGGGGGGGGGTTACGTAAGTTTAGTTAATTTTTATATAAAAAAATAAATTTGCTCCACTTTATTGCTTTGAACACAATTTTATGGAGCAAATTATACCATTTCGGGTGTATTTGCAAGCATTTTTGCACTGATTATACCCTAACGGGTATATTTTACTTTTCGTCTAAGATTTTATCTTCTTCGAGATTTAAGGATTTGAGCCACTCTTCCTTTTTTCTTAGAATTACTTCGTATTTTATGCTTCCTTACGGACAACACGATAATAGAAAGTTAAAATCCTTTAGCTTGTTACGAATCTTATCGCTTGTGTCACAAACTTCCAACTTTGGTCTTCTATAATCATTATATAAATATAGAAAGCACTTCCAACTATACGCCATCAAGTTTTGCTTTGCCGCACGTTTGCAATATCTTCGATGGCAAAGCCGAATTGACAACTGGTGTTTACACATTTGGAACTCTTCCCACTTAAAATCGGGAATCAAATATCCGTCCCCTGCTTTCGCCCTTTCGGGGAACAATATATGCGCAAATTCCGTTTCGCTCATCTCTAAAACGTTCACAAACGCAATCTCTAAAGTTTGAAATCGCTTCAAAACCGCCCAAACAGTAGTTCGAGAACAGCTACAAAGAGTAGCGATTTGCTTTTGATTGTTGCCTTTTTTGTAATATTCCACGATTAATTTGTATTTTGTCATAATTTTCTCCTTTTTTATCGCCCTTTTTTACCCATAGCGGTAGATACAGAAAAGTGTTCAATTTGAGGAACCACCCCGTTTTTTTGACCGATTTTTAACTTTGCAAGAGTATTTTAAGAGAAAAAAGTAGCCACTCTTTTTAACAGAATGGCTACTAAAAAACGAATTTTTAATTAAAATAGTGAATTTTTACCGCTTTTCCGGCTAAATCTTAGCCCCTAGGATTACGGATATTAGCCTGAGCCGCTGCAAGGCGTGCGATAGGTACGCGGAAGGGGCTGCAAGACACGTAGTTCAAGCCGATCTTGTGGCAGAACTCGATGGAAGAAGGATCGCCGCCGTGTTCGCCGCAGATACCGCAATGAATGTTGCTGCGGGTAGCGTGTCCCATTTTGACAGCCATATCCATAAGTTTGCCTACGCCGGTGGTGTCAAGACGTGCGAACGGATCGGATTCGAAAATCTTGTTCTTGTAGTACGAAGGCAAGAATTTGCTTGCGTCGTCGCGGCTGAAACCGAAGGTCATTTGCGTAAGGTCGTTGGTACCGAAGCAGAAGAATTCGGCTTCTTTTGCGATTTCGTCAGCGGTAAGTGCCGCGCGCGGGATTTCGATCATGGTACCGACTTCGTATTTAAGGTTGCTGCCTGCTGCTTTGATGAGAGCGTCGGCGGTTTCGACGACGGTCTTCTTGCAGAAAGCAAGTTCCTTAATTTCGCAAACCAACGGAATCATGATTTCGGGAACGACGTTCCAATCGGGATGACGGTTTTGTACTGCGATTGCAGCCTTGATGATTGCTTTCGTCTGCATTTCGGCGATTTCGGGATACGTTACCGCAAGACGGCATCCGCGATGTCCCATCATCGGGTTGAATTCGTGCAGAGAATTGCAGATAATTTTGATTTCTTCAACGGACTTGCCCTGCGCTTTTGCAAGTTCTTCGATGTCCTTTTCTTCGGTGGGAACGAACTCGTGAAGCGGCGGATCAAGGAAACGAATGGTAACGGGATGTCCTTCAAGGGCTTCCATAAGACCTTCGAAGTCAGCCTGCTGCATAGGTTCGATCTTATCAAGGGCTTTTCTGCGTTCTTCGACGGTTTCGGAGCAAATCATCTCACGGAACTTGTCGATACGGCCGGGGCCGAAGAACATATGTTCGGTACGGCAAAGACCGATGCCTTGTGCGCCGAGTTCGGCAGCGCGTTTTGCGTCTTGCGGGGTGTCAGCGTTAGTGCGGACGTCCATTGCCTTATATTTGTCGGCAAGGTGCATAATTCTTCCGAAGTAACCGCTGTTGGGATCTGCGGGGACGGTCTTGATTGCGATGTCGTAAATGTTACCGGTGCTTCCGTCAAGGGAGAGGTCGTCGCCTTCGTGGAAGACTTTTCCGCCGAGTTCGAAGAATTTTTCGGCTTCGTGCATTTTGATGTCGCCGCAACCGGAAACACAGCAGGTGCCCATTCCGCGGGCGACAACCGCCGCGTGGGAGGTCTGACCGCCGCGAACGGTAAGGATACCTTGCGCGTATTTCATACCTTCGATGTCTTCGGGAGAGGTTTCAAGACGTACGAGGACGACTTTCTTGCCCGCCTGACCGAGTCTGACGGCTTCTTCGGGGGTGAAAACGATTGTGCCTGCCGCTGCGCCGGGAGACGCCGCGATACCTTTGCCGACGACGTTGTTTTTGTCAGCCGCTTTAAGGGCTGCCGCGTCGAACTGAGGATGCAGAAGCATATCGAGAGTTTTTGCGTCGATTTGGAGGAGCGCTTCCTTTTCGTTGATCATACCTTCGTCGATAAGATCGCAAGCGATACGGATAGCGGCGGCAGCGGTACGCTTGCCGTTTCTGGTTTGAAGCATGAAGAGTTTGCCGCGTTCGATGGTGAATTCCATATCCTGCATATCGCGGTAGTGGCTTTCAAGAGTCTTGCAGACGTCAAGGAACTGTTTGTAAACGTCGGGAAGGACTTCCGCCATCTGGCTGATGGGCATCGGGGTACGAACGCCTGCGACGACGTCTTCGCCCTGAGCGTTCATAAGGAACTCGCCCATAAGACCTTTTTCGCCGGTTGCGGGGTTACGAGTGAACGCAACGCCGGTGCCGCAATCGTCGCCCATGTTACCGAAAGCCATCATTTGTACGTTGACCGCAGTGCCCCAGCTGTAAGGAATGTCGTGGTCCATACGATAGACGTTTGCGCGGGGGTTGTCCCAGCTTCTGAAAACAGCCTTGATTGCGCCGAAAAGTTGTTCTTTCGGGTCGGAGGGGAAATCGCTGCCGATTTTTGCCTTGTATTCCGCCTTGAACTGATTTGCAAGTTCTTTAAGGTCGTTTGCGTCGAGGTCGATATCCTGTTGTACGCCCTTCTTCGCTTTCATTTTGTCGATGAGTTCTTCAAAGTACTTTTTGCCGACTTCCATAACGACGTCGGAGTACATCTGAATGAAACGACGATAGCAGTCCCATGCCCAACGGGGGTTGCCCGATTTTGCGGAAAGGACTTCAACGACTTCTTCGTTAAGACCAAGATTAAGAATGGTGTCCATCATACCGGGCATCGATGCGCGAGCGCCCGAACGAACGGATACGAGAAGGGGATTTTCTTTATCGCCGAATTTTTTGCCGGTGATGTTTTCGAGTTTTTCGATGTAGTCCATGATTTCGGCTTGGATATCGTCATTGATTCTCTTGCCGTCTTCGTAGTACTGCGTGCAAGCTTCGGTCGAAATGGTGAAACCCTGGGGAACGGGAAGACCGATGTTGGTCATTTCCGCGAGGTTTGCGCCCTTGCCGCCGAGAAGTTCACGCATGTTGGCGTTACCTTCGGTGAAAAGATAAACGTACTTTTTCATAAAATAAAAACCTCCAAACGATTTTAATTACAATTTAATGCTATAAAATAATATAACAAATAAAAAATAAATGCAATCGAAAAAGGGGGTTTTCGGCTTTTTTTATATAAAAAAAGGAAAAAATATCAAAGTTTAAGGAATTCTTCAAAAGAATAATTTTTCTTAATGCCCGTGAAAAATGACAAAATGCCCGAAATTTCAATGAGAATCCGTCTGATTTCGGCGTCGCTTCCCGTGGCTTTTCCCTGAATTATCGCGACGTCCTTTTTTGTGAAAGTAACGTAATTAAGGCTCCTTTCCGAAAGTTCGACAACCGCGCCCGAATAATAATCGAAGCAGACTTTGTCGTCGTTTTCAAGGCTCTTTCCGCTTATCGCCGACGTATGAAAATTCAACGCGTAACCCGTCGTTTCAAGAAGAGCGTTCAGAAATTTCAGCATAGTGTTTTCGGGCGGAACGTCAACGTCGTAGGCAAGTTCTTTCAATGCTTCCGTGCCGACGATAAGCAACGCCCTGACGGTGTCGGTATCTGCATTTTCAGACAGTTTATCCAACCATTCCAGCACGCTAAACCCTGCGTAATAGCGTTTAAGGTCAAAAACGATGTCTTGAAAATTGTCGTACGCTTCGCACCCTTTCAAGGTATATCGTCCCTTGTTTTCGACGACGATATATTCCCCGAAACACAAAGGAGAAGCAGCAAATTTCAGTTTCGCTTTCGGGTTTTTGACGCCCGTCGCTTTCACCAGAATTTTGCCCTTCTCCGCAGTGCAAAGTGTGATTAACCTGTCGTTGTCCTTATAGTCGACAACCCTTACGCAAAGCGCGTTCAGTTTCTCTTCCATCGTCTTTCGATTTTCGTTCGTCGCCGCATATCGCGTTAAAAAACATATAAGCGGCGGGCGAACCCGTTTTTTCAAACAACTTCCACGAAAGGTTTTTTGCGTCCATACAAGCCCTCACTGACGATAACTTGTGCAGAACGCAAAAACTTATGCGCGGAAAACAAAAATATTTTGAAAATTAAATATCTTTTTTATCGTAGCCGAGATTTTTCAGAAGGTAATCGCTGTCGCGCCAGTCTTCTTTCACCCTTACCCAAAGCGTAAGATAGACTTGTTCGCCGCACATTTCTTCGATATCCTGACGGGCGTAAGTCGCGATTTTTTTCAGCATTTCGCCCTTTTTGCCGATGATAATGGGCTTGTGCGTGTCCTTTTCGCAAACGATGTCGGCGTCGATGTCGTACATACTGCCGTCTTCGCGCATTTCAAACTTATTGATGTTCACGCAGATGCCGTAAGGAATCTCTTTTTCAAGGAGTTTCAACGCCTTTTCGCGGATAATTTCCGACGCCATAAAGCGCATTGTCTTGTCGGTGAAAACGTCGTCGTCGTACATTTTTTCGCCCTCGGGCATAAGCGCGACAAGTTGTTTGATTACTTCGTCGACATTCTCGCCCTTCTTTGCGGACACGGGCACGACGGCTTTGATTTTGTCGTATTGCTGCAAGCCTTCCAACTGCTTGAAAATCTTTTCTTTCGTGACGACGTCGGTTTTGTTGAGCGCGACCACGACGGGCGTTTTGCCGTCAAGGTGCTCATCCAAAAACTTCTTATCGAAGTCGTCGAAACCTTTGTCGCCGTTGACGACGTACAATATTGCGTCCACGCCTTCGAGCGCGGTCGAAACGCTTTTCATCATATAATCGCCCAGTTTGTTGCGGCTGTTGTGAAGCCCCGGCGTGTCCGTGAAAACAAGCTGATAATCGTCGCCGTTCACGATTCCCGTGATTTTGTTGCGCGTCGTCTGCGGACGCCAGCTCACGATTGCGACTTTTTCGCCGACCATAGCGTTCAGAAGGGTGCTTTTGCCGGCGTTGGGTTTTCCTGCGATTGTAATAAATCCGACTTTCATATTATTTTCCTGTGTATTATTTCCGTTATCTCGATAATCCTATTGTTTTCAGGATTTCTTCTTCTTTTTCCCGCATTTCCGCCTTTTCGTCGTCTTCCATGTGGTCGTATCCGAAAAGGTGCAATAAACTGTGCAAAAACAAATATCCCGCTTCCCTTTCGGGCGTCGTGCCGAACTCATCCGACTGTTCCAGAATCTTATCCATGCACATGACCGTCTCGCCAAGCAGAAGTTTGCCGGAATCGGGATCGACGTCCAGCGGGAAGTCGTTTTTCTTCACGGGAAGGTTTTTGCGGATTTCCAGATTCGGAAAACTTAAAACGTCGGTAACGGCGTCCACGCCGCGAGCTTCTTTGTTGATGCTTTGAATCTCGTCCTTGTCGACGATTTCGATTTCAACCTCGAAAATATCCTTTTGCGAAAAGTATTTCAGTGCGGCTTTGTAAACTTTTTTGATAAGTTTTTCGCTTTCCTTGTCGGCGTTGTAAATTTCAAGCATTATTTCTTATATTTTATGCGGGCGTGGTTGACGCTGGGAAGAATGTCCGCAATCGTTTCTTTGATAAGACGGATATCGTTCATCGTGATGGAACATTCGTCAAACTGACCGTGGTCGAGCTTGTCTTTGACAAGATTGTCGATAAGGTCCATAAGCTGCTCGCGGGAGTCGGGAGCGACCGCGCGCGCCGCCGCCTCGATCGTATCGCAAATCATAATGATCGCGGCGATTTTCGTCTGAGGTTTCGGCCCGTCGTAGCAGTATTCGTCATCGGCAAGATTACCTTCGGTAATTTGTTGCGCTTTGTAATAAAAATAGTTTACGGGCGAAGTGCCGTGATGTTGCAGCGCAATCTGTGCAAGTTCTTCGGGCAGTCTTGCTTCCCTGATAAGCGCCGCGCCGTTTTTGGTGTGTTTCGTAATCATACTGACCGAAACTTCGGGGATAAGTTCGTCGTGGGGATTGATACCGCGCATCTGGTTTTCGACGAAAAACTCGGGATTTTTCAGTTTGCCGACGTCGTGATAATATCCGCCCGCCCTTGCAAGGTGGGGATTCTCACCGACAGCGATGGCGCAGTTTTCGGCAAGGTTACCGACAATCAGACTGTGGTTGAACGTGCCCGGAGCCTCAACCGACAACCTTTTTAAGAGCGGTTGCGAGAACGAGCAAAGTTCGTCCAGTTTAAAGTCGGTCACCATATTGAAAATACTTTCAAAAATCGGCAGAAGCGGCATATACAGAACGACGCTTATCACGTTCGCGACGAAAACCCAGATCGAGTTGTACAGAATATCGATCCCCGTCGAGTGCGCCGCAACGGTGACGATCGCCGCAAAAGGCGACATGACAAGCCCCGCGATAAGCCCGACAAGGATAAATTTAATGCGTGTATAATTCCTTGACAAAAGGAACAGCAGCACGAAACCGCTCATCGTATTGCAGAAAATCGACGCCGCAAGATTCGTCATCGCTTCCGACGAAAACGGCGTTTTTATCATAAATACGATAAGAAGAATCTGCGACAACACGACGTTGCCGGCAAGCGCCACCTTCATATTGACAAGAAGACACAATAAAACCGCGCAAAGGGATATCGGCATTGCGTAAACGTTCAGAACGTCGGCGCAAATCGTGCAAAGTATCGTGGAAATAAGCACCACGACGCCGATAAGAATCAGCACCTTGACGCGGGATTTTTCGGGTGCGTTGTTGTATGAAAAAGCATAAAGCGCAGCAAGCAGAAACAGCAATACGCCGATCAGCGCAATCGTGCTTAAAGTTTCCTTCCCCGTGAACGCGCCCTTAAAATTTCCGCCCGAAAACCAAAGCGTGATGAAAACCCAGATAAGAAGCGCGACAAGAAGCAGTATCGAGAATGACAATGCAACAAGTTTGCTTTGTCCCGATTCGTTCTCCGAGGTGTTCAAAACGGTTTCCGGCGGAGCGGTCTTTCGTTCTTTTTTTCGCATAATATATAACCTCTTTATCGTGAAGCGTCGATACGTCCTTCGGCGTACACCGTGGCGGTAACGTAATACACGCCGCCCGCTTCAACTTCGTTGATTTCGCGTCGGATCACCCTTGCGTCTTCGGGTACGACCTTTTCGGCTTGTTCAGACGCGCGCTTTATCACGGCGTCTTTCGCCTGCTCGTACGGCAAAGAAATTGTGGTTCCGACGATTTCGTCAAAGGTAATTTCCAAAAAGCCCAGCGGAATCAGAAAACCGCATTCGACCTTTCTTGTTCGCGTTTCGTACAGTTTGTACGGGCTTTTCGGCATCTTTCCCGTAAGCCCCATAAAATCGACAACCCTGTACGTCTTGCTGTTTCCGTTTTTTTCATAGGTCGTCATAGAGCCGCCGTATGAAACCGTTGCGGAATATCCGATTATCCCGAAAACTTCGCCGTTTGCGCCCGTTGGCAGGTTGTCCTCGCCCGAGGTAACGTACGGAAAAATCAGTGCGTCGCCGGCTTTCACGCTGTCGCCCGCTTTGTATGCGGGTGTGCCCGAAAACACGATTTGCCGCGTTATCACGGCGTCAACCGCCGAATATAGAGGGATATCCTTTTGTACGTCGACGATTTCGGCACTTTTAAGCGACGGACGAACGCTCACGTAAACGGTGCTGCCCGAAACTTTCACGTCCGCAAACGACACGCCGTCGATTTCGCTTATGCGCCTTTCGACATTTTTTGCGTCAACGTCCGACGTTTTTTCCCACCGTTTCACGCCCGATTCCGTTAAAACGCCCTTCACCTCGTCGTAAAGATAAGACGGGGCGTCGACGGACACGGTGTAAACGTACCGCGGAATAAGCGCGAACATTACCGCAACCAGCGCGAATAATACGGCGATTGCCCATCGACGTTTCAAAAATCCGAAAACCGAATTTTTGTCGATACCTTTAACTATTTTGTAATTATAGCATATTGCGTCGAATATTTCAATTACTTTTTGACGGTCGTTAGGTTTTATGCGAAATTTAATGCCGTTTTCCTGACACTCAGCGCGGAAAATCCTGACGTTTTTCTGCAAAAGTTTATTTATGACGGTCGATTTCGACGCGCCCGAAACGGTTACTTCGTCAAAAAACCTATACATAGTCCACCTTTTCGACGATTCCCGATATTACGGCGTCGCGCTCGCTCGTCTCGACAAGCGACAAATTTTTGCCGGATACCGAAAGTATGCGGCTTTTTACCTTAAATCTGATTTCTTCGTCCGAAAAATACAACAGACCTTTGTGTCCCTCGATTGCCGCGCCGACTTTTCCGAAAACGGTTACGACGGGCGACGCGAATTCCATATTTTCGATTTTCAACGATTTTTTGATTTCATCCAAAAACATACGAAAGAATATGCAAAAATAAATGCGGATATTCTTTTCAAAAAAGAAAAACCACCTTATAGGTGGTTTGTCGCAATTAAAATATTTCAGATTTCTTTTTCCATTATTATCGCATCGCGGTATTTTCCGTCGACAAACGAAAAGTTTTTGTATCGCCCGACGACCTTAAACCCCGTCTTTTCGTACAGCGACATCGCCCTGTCGTTTTCGTCGATTACCGTCAGATGAACGTTTTTGACGTGCTTCGTCGTCCGCGCGAATTCAAGGATTAAATTCATAAGGTGCGCGCCGATTCCTTTGCCCCAGAATTCTTTCAGCACGCTTATCCCGGCTTCTGCGTTATGAGAAAATCTGCTTGTGGCGTTTGCGGACAGCGTGCCGACAGAAATTATCCTGTCGGAAAGAGTCCCCACGATCATCGCCGACGTCGTCGCACGGGCAAAACGAGTGATGATTTCTTCTTCCTTTTGTACGTCCGAACCAACGCCCTCGAACCCGAACGATAAAAAGTCCGTCTCGCTTCCTACCTTTTTAAGGTAGGAAAGAACTTCTTTTGCGTCGGATTTTTCGGCAAAACGGAAAATTACTTCCCGTCCGTCGTCAAGCGTCTTTGGATTCATCGTGCTCCTCGTGATAAAGTTTCGCAAGCCCGCCCGTTGCGGTTTCGCGGTAGTTCTTTTTCAGATCCTTGCCCGTTTCGTACATCGTTTCGACAACCATATCGAAAGATATTTTTCTTGTTTCGGTCAGAAAATTTGCAAGGGATACGGCGTTTATCGCGCGCATTGCGGCAACTGCGTTTCTTTCGATGCAGGGGATTTGCACAAGCCCGAAAATCGGATCGCACGTAAGCCCCAGATGATGCTCCATCGCGACTTCCGCGGCGTATTCGATCTGTTCCAGATCCATATCGTAAAGCTCCGCAAGTGCGGCGGAAGCCATGCTGCACGCCGTGCCGATTTCCGCCTGACACCCGCATTCCGCGCCCGAAATACTTGCGTTTTGTTTGACAATGTTTCCGACGATGCCCGCCGTCGCAAGCGCCCTGACGATTTCCTTGTCGGAAAAGCCGCGTTTGTCCTGCATATAGGTAAGCACCGCGGGTACGACGCCCGACGAACCGCACGTAGGCGCGGTCACGATTGTATGCCCGCACGCGTTTTCTTCGCTCACGGCGTACGCGAACGCGCACACAAGCCTGTTTTCACGCGTTTCGGGACTTTCGTCGATATGGCGTTGTCTGAAAAGGAACTTCGCTTTTCGTTGCAGATTAAGACCGCCGGGGATTGTGCCGGAAGCGTCCAGCCCGTTTTGCACGGTGTCCTTCATCTGCGCCCATATTTTTTTCAGGTAATCGAAAATTTCAGGACCTTCAACCCTTTCGACGTAATCGGGAATACGGATTCTGTGTTTTTTGCAGTACGCCGCGATTTCCGAAAACGAATTGAGGTCGTAAACTTCGGGGGGATCGTACTTTCCGCGCCCGACGATTTCGATTGCTCCCCCGCCCACGCTCAGAACGCGCCATCTGTCAATGACGTTTCCGTGCGATAATGCGATAAGATCCATCGTGTTTTCGTGCGGGATATCCTTTTCTTCGGTATTGAAAACGACTTCCGTCGGTTTTTTGAGCGTGGAAATAACGATACGGTCGGTGCCGTGCCCTTTGCCCGTCATTGCGAGCGAGCCGTAAAGTATGACTTTGAAAGAATCGGCGTCTTTGTAATTTTCGGCAAAAATCTTGCAAGCCTTTTCGGGACCCATCGTATGCGACGAGGACGGACCCGCGCCGATTTTATATAATTCCGTTAATGATTTCATTGTGTCAATATGACAATAAACACTGTCAATTATTCCGTCTTAATAAATTTCTTGTATCCGCCGCTACCGTGCTGTATGCAACGCGAAACGCGCGATAAAGTCGCCGAAGAAATATCGGTGCGCTCAATCACGCGAGCGTAAGTGTTTCCTTCCAGCAAGAGCCTTGCCGCGGTAATACGCTGTGCCATTTGTTCAATTTCCTTATACGTGCAAAGGTCTTCAAAAAGCGTTTTCACGTCGTCTGCGGTTTGCAATGACGCAAGCGTGCTGTAAAGTTCACTGAGCATATCGTCGGTAATCTTTTTATCAATCATAATTCACCTTATCGTTTTATTTCAGTTTCATTATACTTTTATTCTTTAATTGTGTAAAGGAAAAAAGTGCATTTTCTTTCAAAAATTAAATTTATTTCGGCGCGTTTTTACTTAATATTCGTCAAACGTTGATTTTTGTAAAACAAAACAGCCTATTTTTGAGAAATACCAAACGTAAATGCATAAAATCGCCCTATTCTTTCCAAAAACCGCCGCTTTTCATGGTTTACGATTTGAAACGAAAAAAATCAATCACGTTAAATAAACGTCAAAAAACAAGGTTGTTTGATAAACTTCATATCGCTGCAAACTTTAACTCTTCGTCAATCCGACTGCTGAGCGGCGGGCTGCGCCCGAACCTTTATCTCGACCCTTATTTAAAAATAAATA